>BNJU01004881.1_pt1 | contig 98654 bp, 126 predicted proteins | sample 8539281 | NCBI WGS metagenome assembly BNJU01 (sample SAMD00202456, study PRJDB9452) | human saliva metagenome | isolation source: human saliva | place: Japan | reverse complement strand
TCAGAAAATAAAGAAAGACTGCAATCTGTGGATTGCGGTCTTTTTAGGTACAGGAGTGCTAGCTGAAATGTGGTATAATAAGAGGAATAGAGTTTTTGGAAAGTGAGAGAAGATGATTTCAAAGAGATTAGAATTGGTGGCGTCTTTTGTGCCACAGGATGCCATTTTGCTAGATGTGGGAAGTGACCATGCTTATCTGCCTATCGACTTGGTCGAAAGAGGCCAAATCAGAAGTGCCATTGCAGGTGAGGTTGTGGAAGGTCCCTACCAATCTGCGGTCAAAAATGTTGAGGCTCACGGTCTAAAGGAGAAAATCCAAGTTCGTTTAGCTAATGGCTTGGCGACCTTTTGAAGAGGCAGACCAAGTGTCGGTCATCACCATTGCAGGCATGGGCGGGCGTTTGATTGCTAGGATATTGGAAGAAGGCTTGGACAAGCTAGCTAATGTAGAGCGTTTAATCCTCCAGCCCAATAATCGTGAAGACGACTTGCGTATCTGGTTGCAAGACCATGGTTTCCAGATCGTAGCAGAGAGCATCCTAGAAGAGGCTGGCAAGTTTTACGAGATTTTGGTGGTGGAAGCAGGACAAATGAAGCTATCAGCCAGTGATGTCCGCTTTGGACCTTTCTTGTCCAAAGAAGTCAGTCCAGTATTTGTCCAAAAATGGCAAAAAGAAGCTGTTAAGCTAGAGTTTGCCCTTGGACAAATCCCAGACAAAAATCTGGAAGAACGTCAAGTTCTAGTAGATAAGATTCAAGCCATCAAGGAGGTTCTCCATGCTAGCAAGTGAGGTAATTAACGCATATGAAGCCTTTTGCCCTCAGGAATTTTCTATGGAGGGAGACAGTCGTGGCCTGCAAATTGGCACTTTGGACAAGGATATCCAAAGTGTCATGGTTGCTCTGGATATTCGTGAAGAAACGGTGGCTGAAGCCATTGAAAAGGGTGTGGATTTGATTATTGTCAAGCATGCACCGATTTTCCGTCCCATCAAGGATTTGGTAGCTGGCCGTCCGCAAAATCAGATTTACATCGACCTCATCAAGCATGACATTGCAGTTTATGTCAGTCATACCAATATTGACATCGTTGAAAATGGCCTCAATGATTGGTTCTGTCAGATGCTAGGTATCGAGGAAACGACTTATCTGCAGGAAACTGGCCCTGAACGTGGGATTGGACGTATTGGAAATATTCAGTCTCAGACATTTGGGGAATTGGCCCAACATGTCAAGCAAGTCTTTGGTTTAGATAGTCTTCGATTGGTGCATTATCAAGAGAGTGATTTGCAGAAGTCTATTTCAAGAGTGGCCATCTGTGGTGGAAGTGGGCAGTCATTCTATAAGGATGCTTTGGCAAAGGGGGCAGATGTCTATATCACTGGTGATATTTACTACCACACTGCCCAGGATATGTTGTCTGATGGCTTGCTAGCATTGGACCCAGGTCACTATATCGAAGTGCTTTTTGTAGAAAAAATCGCAGCACTCCTTAGTCAATGGAAGGAAGAGAAGGGCTGGACTATTGAGATTGTCCCTAGCCAAGCATCGACCAATCCTTTCCATCATATCTAGTTAGAAAGTGAAAACAATGAAAAAAGTTGCCATTATCGGAGCAGGAATTGTGGGAGCAACAGCTGCCTACTACCTCTCGAAAGAAAGTGAACTAGAGGTGACAGTCTTTGACCACGGACAAGGTCAAGCTACCAAGGCCGCAGCAGGAATTATCAGCCCTTGGTTTTCAAAACGACGTAATAAAGCCTGGTACAAGATGGCGCGCTTGGGGGCTGACTTTTACGTGGATTTACTAGCTGATTTAGAGAAATCAGGACAAGAAATCGACTTTTACCAGCGTTCGGGAGTCTTTCTCTTGAAAAAGGATGAAACTAAGTTGGAAGAACTCTATCAACTAGCCTTAGAGCGCAGAAAAGAATCTCCTTTGATAGGGCAATTAGCCATTCTGGACCAAGCATCAGCTAACGAATTATTCCCTGGCTTGCAGGGATTTGATCGCTTGCTCTATGCTTCTGGTGGAGCGAGAGTAGATGGTCAACTCTTAGTAACTCGTTTGCTGGAAGCTAGTCGCGTCAAGCTGGTTAAAGAAAAAGTGACTCTGACACCTTTAGTATCAGGCTACCAGATTGGAGAAGAGGTGTTTGATCAGGTTATTTTGGCGACGGGAGCTTGGTTGGGACACCTGTTAGAGCCTTTAGGTTATGAAGTGGATGTCCGTCCTCAAAAAGGGCAACTCCGAGATTATCAACTTGCCCAAGACATGGAAGCTTACCCTGTTGTTATGCCAGAAGGGGAGTGGGATTTGATTCCTTTTGCAGGTGGGAAATTATCCCTAGGCGCTACCCATGAAAATGATATGGGATTTGATTTGACGGTAGATGAAACCTTGCTCAAACAAATGGAGGAGGCAGCCTTGCCCCACTATCCTGTTTTTTCGGAAGCGACTTCCAGAAGTGAACGAGTGGGAATCCGTGCCTATACCAGCGATTTCTCTCCTTTCTTTGGGCAAGTACCTGGCTTAGCAGGTGTCTATGTTGCTAGTGGACTAGGTTCATCAGGTCTCACAACTGGTCCTATCATTGGTTACCATCTAGCTCAACTGATTCAAGATAGGGAGTTAACCTTGGACCCTCTAAACTACCCAATTGAAAACTATGTCAAACGAGTAAAAAACGAATAATACTTAATGAAAATCAAAGAGCAAACTAGGAAGCTAGCCACAGGCTGCTCAAAGCATGGCTTTGAGGTTGTGGATAGAACTGACGAAGTCAGTAACCATACCCACGGCAAGGCGACGTTGACGTGGTTTGAAGAGATTTTCAAAGAGTATAAGCATTTTACTGAAATTTTAGCCTCCCCTCTAGGGATGGCAAATGACATTCCCTATCAAAAAAATGGTAAAATAAGAAAAAATAATCCGAGAATCGAGGAAAGAAGATGCAAGAAAAGATTTTGGTAACGGGTGGAGCAGGTTTTATCGGAACCCACACTGTTATTGAGTTAATCCAAGCAGGTCATCAAGTTGTTGTGGTGGATAACCTTGTTAATAGTAATAGAAAAAGTTTAGAAGTTGTTGAGAGAATTACAGGAGTTGAAGTGCCTTTCTATGAGGCAGATATCCGTGATACAGATACCCTCAGAGACATTTTCAAACAAGAAGAACCAACAGGGGTCATTCACTTTGCTGGTTTGAAGGCTGTCGGTGAATCTACTCGTATTCCTCTTGCCTATTATGATAACAATATCGCAGGGACTGTTAGCCTTTTGAAAGTTATGGAAGAAAACAACTGTAAAAACATCATCTTCAGTTCTTCTGCGACAGTTTACGGAGATCCTCATACAGTGCCAATCTTGGAAGATTTCCCACTTTCAGTGACCAATCCCTATGGCCGCACTAAGCTTATGCTTGAGGAAATTTTGACGGATATTTACAAGGCAGACTCAGAATGGAATGTGGTCTTGCTTCGTTATTTCAACCCAATTGGAGCCCATGAGAGTGGTGATTTGGGAGAAAATCCAAACGGTATTCCAAACAACCTCTTGCCATATGTGACTCAAGTAGCCGTTGGTAAATTAGAGCAAGTGCAAGTATTTGGGGATGATTACGATACGGAAGACGGAACTGGTGTTCGTGACTATATCCACGTTGTCGATTTGGCTAAAGGTCACGTTGCAGCACTGAAAAAAATCCAAAAAGGTTCAGGTCTAAACGTTTATAACCTTGGAACAGGTAAAGGTTATTCTGTTCTTGAAATTATCCAAAACATGGAAAAAAAGCAGTGGGGCGCCCAATTCCTTACCGTATCGTTGAACGTCCCCTCAGGTGATATCGCGACCTGCTATTCAGATCCTGCAAAAAGCCAAAAGCAGAACTGGGTTGGGAAGCAGAACTCGACATCACCCAAATGTGTGAAGACGCATGGCGTTGGCAAAGCAAGCATCCAAATGGATTTGAAGACTAAGATGGTGATGTCAATCATTGTCCCCTGTTTAAACGAAGAGGAAGTACTTCCTCTTTTTTATCAGGCTTTGGAAGCTTTACTTCCGGATTTGGGAACAGAAATCGAGTATGTCTTTGTCGATGATGGATCAAGTGATGGGACCTTGGAACTCTTAAAGACCTATCGGGAGCAAAATCCAGCAGTGCATTATATTTCTTTCTCGCGAAATTTTGGCAAAGAAGCAGCTCTCTATGCAGGCTTGCAATATGCGACAGGAGATTTGGTGGTAGTGATGGATGCGGACCTCCAAGATCCTCCTGGTATGTTGCTTGAGATGAAAGCCTTACTAGACCAGAATGCAGATCTGGACTGTGTTGGAACACGGAGAACTAGTCGGGAGGGAGAACCCTTCTTTCGCAGTTTCTGTGCTGATCTCTTTTATGGCTTCATGAAAAAAATTAGCCCAGTAGCCTTGCCGTCAGGTGTCCGTGATTTTCGCATGATGAGAAAATCTGTAGTGGATGCCATTTTAGCTTTGACCGAGTCCAATCGTTTTTCAAAGGGGCTCTTTGCCTGGGTGGGTTTTAAAACCCACTATTTGGACTATCCAAATGTCGAAAGGCAAGCTGGCAAGACCAGTTGGAGTTTTAGGCAACTCTTTTTCTACTCCATTGAAGGGATTGTTAATTTTTCAGATTTTCCCTTGATTATAGCCTTTGTGGCAGGTCTCCTATCTTGTTTTATTTCTCTGCTTATGACCTTTTTTGTTGTGGTGCGGACCCTCATTTTGGGCAATCCGACATCAGGTTGGACCTCTCTGATGGCTGTTATTCTCTTCCTTGGGGGAATCCAACTCTTGACCATTGGGATTCTCGGCAAGTATATCAGTAAGATTTATCTAGAGACCAAAAAAAGACCACTTTATCTCGTCAAAGAAAAAAGTGACCTTCCTGATTTTACAGAAAAAAATAAAGAGAAAAGACTATAATTTTGCATGGAAATATGCTAAACTAGAAGGAGTGGAACGTTCCTGTCGATGTTAGAGTTAATCTTTAATCAAGGCATGTGTCGGACAGTTTCTAACAGCTTCTACGACGTCCTGGCTAGGAGAGATTTCTTTTTCTAGTTGGTCAGGGTCATCGTAAAAACGCACGATTCCATTATCGTGGTAATCAAATAAATCAGAATAAGTTTGGCAAAGCCCACAGGCGATGCAGCGTTCAGGTATAAGTGTGATTTTTCATATTTATATTGTAATAAGAAAAGTAAAAAAAAACAAGGAGTAAGGTATGGCAAAAGAACCGTGGCAAGAAGATATTTATGAGAATCAAGAAGAAACAAGATCAGAACGTCGTAAGAGAGAACAAGGTGGAGGAGTGCTGGCTAATCGTATCTTGACCATTTTAGCAAGTATTTTCTTTGTGATTATAGTCGTGATGATTATTGTTCTTATCTATCTTTCATCGGGTGGGAGTAATCGCACAGCGACCTTTGAAAGATTTTCACGATTCAGATACAAAAAGTAGAGCAAGTTTCTTCTACTTCTAGTAGTAGTTCAGAGCAGGCATCTTCTAGTTCAGAGGAGAAGGTAGAAGAGTCATCTAGTAGCTCAGAACATCCAACTGATCCAGAAGGAACTACAAAAGTTATGGCTGGAGAAGGAGAAGCAGCCATTGCCGCTCGTGCAGGAATCTCGATTGCTCAGCTAGAGGCCTTGAATCCTGGGCATATGGCTACAGGGTCTTGGTTTGCTAATCCAGGTGATGTTATCAAAAATCAAATAGGAGTTGATATGAAAAACGATTCAAATTGCTATCGATGGTCCAGCTTCAAGTGGTAAGAGTACAGTCGCAAAGATTATTGCTAAAGATTTTGGGTATACCTATCTAGATACAGGTGCCATGTATCGTGCGTCGACCTATATGGCTCTGAAACACCAGTTAGGAGTGGAAGAGATTGAGGAACTTTTAGCCTTATTGGACCAGCATCCAATCAGCTTTGGGCGTTCAGAAACTGGAGAGCAGCTTGTCTTTGTGGGGGATGTGGATATTACCCATCCTATCCGTGAAAATCAAGTGACCAATCATGTTTCGGCTATTGCGGCAATTCCTGAAGTTCGTGAGAAACTAGTTTCTCTTCAACAAGAGATTGCCCAGCAAGGTGGGATTGTCATGGATGGTCGCGACATTGGAACTGTTGTATTGCCACAAGCAGAACTGAAAATTTTCCTAGTAGCTTCGGTAGATGAAAGAGCAGAGCGCCGTTACAAGGAAAATATTGCCAAGGGAATTGAAACAGACCTTGAAACCCTAAAAGAGGAAATTGCTGCGCGTGACTACAAGGATAGTCATCGTGAGACTTCGCCTCTCAAACAAGCAGAGGACGCTGTCTACCTTGATACAACTGGCTTGAACATTCAAGAAGTAGTCAAAAAAATTGAATCAGAAGCAAAGCAACGTATGTCCTAGGGACCGGAGAAGCAGGCTAAAGCTAGCCTGCTTCTTTTCTGTCAAACTGAACGCATTCCAAACCAGTCTTTTTTTGAGTTTTTTGATAAAATAGTACTATCAGTGAAAAGGATGGAAGCATGACTAAGAAAATTGTAGCTATTTGGGCCCAGGATGAAGAGGGTGTGATTGGTAAGGACAATCGTCTGCCTTGGCATTTGCCAGCAGAATTGCAACACTTTAAAGAAACAACTCTGAATCATGCTATCTTGATGGGACGCGTGACCTTTGATGGGATGGGACGTCGACTGCTTCCAAAACGGGAGACCTTGATTTTGACGCGTAATTTGGAAGAAAAGATAGATGGGGTTACTACTTTTCAGGACATCCAGTCTGTTCTAGACTGGTATCAGGGTCAAGACAAGAATCTCTATATTCTCGGTGGAAAGCAAATTTTTCAGGCTTTTGAACCCTATTTGGATGAAGTCATTGTCACTCAAATCCATGCACGGGTGGAAGGAGATACCTATTTTCCTGAAGACTTTGACTTGTCTATTTTTGAGACAGTTTCAAGCAAATCCTATACCAAAGATGAGAAAAATCCTTATGATTTTACCATCCAATACCGCAAGAGAAAGGAAGTCTAATGGAACGTAGTATATTTGGTTTTTTCACAGCCATGCTGTGCTTGGTCTGCTTGCTTGCAGGAGCACAGGCTTTTCGTAAAAAGCGCTATGGACTTTCTGTCCTGCTCTGGTTAAATGCCTTTACCAATTTGGTCAATAGTATCCATGCTTTTTACATGACCTTATTTTAGATAGAATGACAGTATAGAATAGAACGGAAGGAAATCATGCCTACAAATAGGAATAATGATATGATGGTTTATTGCTCATTTTGTGGCAAAAGCCAAGAAGAAGTACAAAAAATAATCGCAGGGAACAATGCCTTTATCTGTAATGAATGTGTGGAGTTGGCCCAGGAAATCATTCGGGAGGAGTTGGCGGAGGAAGTCTTGGCGGACTTGTCTGAAGTACCAAAACCAATCGAACTTCTCCATATCTTGAACCACTATGTAATTGGTCAAGATCGTGCCAAACGTGCCTTGGCAGTGGCGGTTTATAACCACTACAAACGTATCAATTTTCACGATACGCGTGAAGAGTCAGAAGATGTGGATTTGCAGAAGTCAAACATCTTAATGATTGGCCCAACTGGTTCTGGGAAAACTTTCTTGGCCCAGACCTTGGCTAAGAGCTTGAATGTGCCTTTTGCGATCGCAGATGCCACAGCTCTTACGGAGGCTGGTTATGTAGGTGAGGATGTGGAAAATATCCTCCTCAAACTCTTGCAGGCTGCAGACTTTAACATTGAACGTGCAGAGCGTGGCATTATCTATGTGGATGAAATTGACAAGATTGCTAAGAAGAGCGAGAACGTATCGATCACACGTGACGTTTCTGGTGAAGGGGTGCAACAAGCCCTTCTCAAGATTATCGAGGGAACTGTTGCTAGCGTACCGCCTCAAGGTGGACGCAAGCATCCACAACAAGAGATGATTCAAGTGGATACCAAAAATATCCTCTTCATCGTGGGTGGTGCCTTTGATGGTATTGAAGAAATTGTCAAACAACGTCTGGGTGAAAAAGTTATTGGCTTTGGTCAAAATAACAAGGCAATTGATGAAAACAGCTCTTACATGCAAGAAATCATCGCAGAAGATATTCAAAAATTTGGTATCATTCCTGAGTTGATTGGACGCTTGCCTGTCTTTGCAGCTCTTGAGCAATTAACGGTTGATGACTTGGTTCGCATCTTGAAAGAGCCAAGAAATGCCTTGGTAAAACAATACCAAACCTTGCTTTCTTATGATGATGTCGAGTTGGAATTTGACGACGAAGCCCTTCAAGAGATTGCTAATAAAGCCATCGAACGGAAGACAGGGGCGCGTGGTCTTCGCTCGATTATCGAAGAAACTATGCTGGACGTTATGTTTGAAGTACCGAGTCAGGAAATGTGAAATTGGTTCGCATCACAAAAGAAGCTGTCGATGGAACGGATAAACCAATCCTAGAAACAGCCTAGAGGTGACTATGGAAATCAATACACACAATGCTGAAATCTTGCTCAGTGCGGCCAATAAATCCCACTATCCGCAGGATGAACTACCAGAGATTGCCCTAGCAGGGCGTTCAAATGTTGGTAAATCTAGCTTTATCAATACCATGCTGAACCGTAAGAATCTAGCCCGAACATCAGGTAAACCTGGTAAAACCCAGCTTCTCAACTTCTTTAATATCGATGATAAGATGCGCTTTGTGGATGTGCCTGGTTATGGCTATGCCCGTGTTTCTAAAAAGGAACGTGAAAAGTGGGGGCGCATGATTGAGGAGTACCTAACGACTCGAGAAAATCTCCGTGCAGTGGTCAGTTTAGTTGACCTCCGTCATGACCCGTCAGCAGATGATGTGCAGATGTACGAATTTCTCAAGTATTATGAGATTCCGGTTATCATCGTTGCGACCAAGGCGGACAAGATTCCTCGAGGTAAATGGAACAAGCACGAATCAGCAATCAAAAAAAGAAATTAAACTTTGACCCAAGTGACGACTTTATCCTCTTCTCATCTGTCAGCAAGGCAGGGATGGATGATGCTTGGGACGCAATCTTAGAAAAAAATTGTGAGGTAAAAGAAATGGCAAAAAAACAATTCATACAGATAAAGCTCCAAAGGCTATCGGACCATATGTTCAAGGAAAAATCGTTGGCAACCTTTTGTTTGCTAGTGGTCAAGTTCCTCTCTCTCCTGAAACTGGGGAAATCGTTGGAGAAACGATCCAAGAACAGACAGAACAAGTCTTGAAAAACATCGGTGCTATTTTGGCAGAAGCAGGAACTGACTTTGACCATGTTGTCAAAAACAACTTGTTTCTTGAGCGATATGAACGACTTTGTTCCTTTTAACGAGGTTTACCAAACAGCCTTTAAAGAGGAATTTCCAGCTCGTTCAGCAGTAGAGGTAGCTCGTCTTCCTCGTGATGTAAAAGTCGAAATCGAAGTCATCGCAGAGATTGGATAAGCTAGTTGAAGTTTGGTTCTGCCAAACTTCTTTTGATATAAGGAGAAAAAGATGACAAAGAAACAACTTCACTTGGTGATTGTGACAGGAATGAGTGGTGCAGGGAAAACAGTTGCCATTCAGTCCTTCGAAGATTTGGGTTATTTTACTATTGATAATATGCCTCCAGCTCTCTTGCCTAAGTTTTTGCAGTTGGTGGAAACAAAGGAAGACGACCATAAGTTGGCCTTGGTAGTGGATATGCGTAGCCGTTCTTTCTTCTCAGAGATTCAAGCAGTCTTGGATGAGTTGGAAAACAAGGAAGAACTGGATTTTAAAATTCTCTTTTTGGATGCAGCTGATAAGGAATTGGTCGCTCGTTACAAGGAAACTAGACGAAGTCACCCTCTAGCTGCAGATGGACGGATTTTGGATGGAATCAAGCTGGAACGTGAACTCTTGGCGCCTTTGAAAAATATGAGCCAAAATGTGGTGGATACAACTGAACTTACTCCTCGTGAACTGCGTAAAACTATTGCAGAGCAGTTTTCTGATCAGGAACAAGCCCAGTCTTTCCGTATCGAAGTCATGTCTTTTGGCTTTAAATATGGAATCCCGATTGATGCAGATTTAGTCTTTGATGTCCGATTCTTGCCAAATCCCTACTACCTACCAGAACTGAGAAACCAAACGGGTGTGGATGAACCAGTTTATGACTATGTCATGAATCATCCTGAGTCAGAAGATTTTTATCAACATTTGTTGGCCTTGATTGAGCCGATTTTGCCAAGTTACCAAAAGGAAGGGAAGTCCGTCTTGACCATTGCCATGGGTTGTACGGGTGGGCAACACCGTAGTGTGGCCTTTGCTAAACGCTTGGCGCAGGATTTATCCAAGAATTGGCCTGTTAATGAAGGGCATCGTGACAAAGACCGAAGAAAGGAAACGGTAAACCGTTCATGAGAAAACCAAAGATAACGGTGATTGGTGGAGGAACTGGTATTCCTGTCATTCTAAAAAGTCTGCGGGAAAAAGATGTGGAAATCGCTGCTATCGTAACGGTGGCGGATGATGGTGGTTCTTCAGGTGAACTCAGAAAAAATATGCAGCAGTTGACACCGCCAGGTGATCTTCGCAATGTCCTTGTAGCCATGTCGGATATGCCTAAGTTTTATGAGAAAGTCTTTCAGTATCGCTTCTCTGAAGATGCTGGAGCCTTTGCTGGACATCCATTGGGCAATCTCATTATCGCTGGCCTGTCAGAAATGCAGGGTTCGACTTATAATGCCATGCAGTTGCTGAGCAAATTTTTCCATACAACTGGGAAGATTTATCCTTCCAGTGACCATCCCTTGACCCTGCATGCAGTCTTTCAGGATGGGACAGAAGTAGCTGGAGAGAGTCATATAGCGGACCATCCAGGCATGATTGACCATGTCTATGTGACCAATACCCTCAACGATGATACGCCTCTGGCTAGCCGTCGAGTAGTGCAGACCATTCTTGAAAGTGACATGATTGTCCTCGGACCTGGTTCCCTCTTTACCTCGATTTTGCCCAATATCGTGATTAAGGAAATTGGGCAGGCGCTTTTGGAAACTAAGGCAGAAATCGCCTATGTCTGCAATATTATGACCCAACGTGGGGAGACGGAACATTTTACAGATAGTGACCACGTGGAGGTCCTGCATCGTCACCTTGGTCGCCCTTTTATCGATACTGTTTTGGTGAATATCGAAAAAGTGCCTCAGGAATACATGAATTCCAATCTCTTTGATGAATACTTGGTGCAGGTGGAACATGATTTTGCTGGTCTTTGTAAGCAAGTTCCGCGTGTGATTTCATCTAACTTCCTTCGTCTGGAAAATGGGGGTGCCTTCCACGATGGAGATTTGATTGTGGATGAATTGATGCGGATTATACAGGTGAGAAAATGAGTTTCACAGTAGCAGTAAAAGAAGAAATTCTAGGTCAGCACCATCTAAGCCGGCATGAATTATCTGCCATTATCAAGATGTCTGGTAGTATCGGTCTCTCGACTTCGGGCTTGACCTTGTCAGTTGTGACAGAAAAATGCCAAACTGGCTCGTCACCTCTATGAGTCCTTTTCTCCATTTCTATGAAATCAAATCAGAAATCCGACACCACCAACGGAGCAATCTCCGCAAGAATCGGGTCTATACCGTTTTTACAGATGAAAAGGTGCAGGACTTGCTGAGTGATTTGCACTTGGCAGACTCTTTCTTTGGCCTGGAAACAGGTATTGATGAGGAGATTTTATCAGACGAGGAAGCAGGCCGTGCCTATCTCTGTGGTGCTTTCTTGGCAAATGGAAGCATTCGTGACCCTGAGTCAGGCAAGTATCAGTTGGAAATCAGTTCTGTTTATCTGGACCACGCGCAAGGGATTGCCTCTCTTCTCCAGCAGTTTTTGCTGGATGCCAAGGTGCTTGAGCGCAAGAAGGGAGCTGTGACCTATCTCCAGCGAGCCGAAGATATAATGGACTTCTTAATAGTCATCGGAGCCATGCAGGCGCGTGATGATTTTGAGCGGGTTAAGATTTTGCGAGAAACCCGTAATGACCTCAATAGGGCCAATAATGCAGAAACAGCCAATATTGCTCGGACAGTCTCTGCCAGCATGAAGACCATCAACAATATCAGTAAAATCAAAGATATCATGGGCTTAGAAAATCTGCCAGTGGATTTGCAGGAGGTAGCGCAGTTGCGGATTCAGCACCCAGACTACTCTATCCAGCAGTTAGCAGATAGCCTCAGCACCCCTCTGACCAAAAGTGGTGTCAACCACAGACTCAGAAAAATAAATAAGATAGCAGATGAACTATAAAACCACGAATCCTAGGACTCGTGGTTCTTTTTTATAAACTAGTAGAGTGTTTTGGTTGTACTTTTTGCTCAGGGTCGATGTAGTTGATGGCGTTGTTAACAGCGGTTGGTGCTTCTCCGAGACCTGTTGCAATCAAGTCAATTTTTCCGTCATAGTAGCAGCAGTCACCGATAGCATAGATACCTGATTGGCTGGATTCTTGCTTGCTGTTGACGATAATCTTGTGGCGGTTGAGGTCAAGCCCCCAGTTTTTGAGATTACCGACAGAAGATTTGAAACCATAGTTGACAAAGAGGTGGTCTAGGTCAATCGTTTCGGTTTCGTCAGATTTAACTTTTGTGATTTCAAGTTTATCGAGCGTTTTTCCATCTCCAAGGAGTTGGCTAGGGACGAATGGTGTCTTGATGGATACAGATGATTCTTGCAAGGCTTGGACACTGTGCTCCAAGGCGCGGAAATTATCTCTGCGGTGGACAAGGGTAGTTGGCGCAATTTTTTCAAAAGCCAAAGCCCAATCCACAGCCGAGTCTCCTCCACCAAGAATCGTCACTTTCTTACCAGCATATTGCTGGATGTTGGAAACGTGGTAGTGGATATTTTCATAACCCTCAACGCCTTCTAGTTCTAGAGGACGTGGTTTAAAGGCACCGCCACCCATAGCGATGATAACAGTTTTAGAAAGGTGACTTCCTTTAGAAGTTGTAATTACAAAGCCTTGATCTTGTTTTTCAATCTCAAGAACCGTTTCGTTGAGATGAATAGGGGTATCAAAGCCATTTAATTGCTCGATTAGACGGTTGGTCAACTCTTCTCCAGTCAGGTTTGGGAAACCTGGTACGTCTAAAATTTCCTTTTCAGGATAGAGAATGGCAGGTTGTCCACCGAGTTGGGGAAGAGAGTCGATGATTTGGACCTTGGCTTGGCGTAGATGAGCATAGAAGGCTGCAAAAAGCCCGACAGGACCACCACCTACAATGGTAATATCATATAGTTGAGACATGGTTTCTCCTTTGTTTTTTTCTAGTCAGTTTATTTTATCATATTTCTTCTTTAATTTAAAATGAAGTAGGATAGGGAAAAAAATGTCAGAAAAATGGTATAATAGAAAGTAACGTGTTTGGACAGAGAGGAGACAGCAGATGAACTTTCAACAATTATCCAACCTGCAATATTGGACTAGCTTGTTTTCTAGTCCTTGGAGTATTGCCATCAATGTGTTTGATATTTTGATTGTGGCCTATATTTTATATCGTTTTACAAAAGCGATAGCTGGTACCAAGATTATGATTTTGGTGCGGGGGGTTGTGATCTTTGTATTAGCCCAGGTTGTGGCCAATATCCTTGGTTTAACAACGATTTCTTGGTTGATTAATCAGATTATCACCTATGGAGTTATTGCTGCAGTTGTGATCTTTTCTCCAGAGATTCGGACTGGTTTGGAACGTTTAGGAAGGGCGACAGATTTCTTTTCTACTACTCAAATTAGTGCAGAGGAGCAAATGATTCGTGCCTTTGTCAAATCAGTTGAATATATGAGTCCTCGTAAGATTGGTGCTCTGGTTGCCATCCAACGAGTTCGGACCTTGCAAGAATACATTGCGACAGGGATTCCTTTGGATGCCAATATTTCAGCTGAACTCCTTATTAATATCTTTATCCCCAACACTCCCCTACACGATGGTGCTGTGATTATCAGAGAAAATCGGATTGCAGTCACCTCTGCCTATCTGCCCTTGACAGAAAGCACAGGGATTTCAAAGGAATTTGGGACCAGACACCGGGCAGCTATCGGTTTGTCAGAAGTATCCGATGCCTTGACCTTCATCGTCTCAGAGGAAACAGGTGGCATTTCTATTACCTATAACGGTGTTTTCAAGCACGATTTGACGATTGAAGAATTTGAAGCAGAGCTACGAGCAATTCTTTTGCCAGCCGTTGAGGAAAAAGTCAGTTTCAAGGACCGTTTGTTAGGAGGTTGGAAATATGAGAAAAAATAGTCTATACATCATTTCATCTCTCTTTTTTGCTTGTATCTTATTCATCTATGCAACGTCAACCAACTTTCAAAATAGTAATACCGCAAGGCAGGTTAAATCAGAAACTTACACCAATACGATAACGAACGTTCCTATTGTTATTCACTATGATGATGACCAGTATTTCATTAGCGGATTTGCATCAGAAGTTTCAGTGGTATTAACCGGAGCCAATCGTGTGACCTTGGCCAGCGAAATGCAGGAGAGCACTCGTAAGTTTAAGGTAACTGCTGATTTGACGGATGCCAGTGTTGGAACGATTGAAGTTCCCTTGAATATTGAAAATCTTCCAAGTGGATTGACCGCTGTGGCAACGCCTCAAAAGATTACAGTGAAAGTTGGGAAGAAGGTTAAGCGAGATGGGATGCTTGTTGTGCCACAAGTTGACCAAAGCCAGATTGATCCCAAGTTACAAATTGATAGTATAACCGTGTCAAACGAACGAGTTTCGGTCACAACTGACCAGGAAACATTAGCTAAGATTGACAAAGTTATTGCGCTTTTACCAACCAGCGAACGCATAACAGGTAATTACAGTGGTTCAGTACCTTTGCAGGCAATCGATCGCAATGGTGTTGTCTTACCGGCAGTTATTACTCCGTTCGACACAACAATGAAGGTGACTACAAAACCAGTAGCACCAAGTTCAAGTACATCAAATTCAACAACAAGCAGTTCGTCGGAGACATCTTCGTCAACGAAAGCAACTAGTTCAAAAACGAATTAAAAATAGGAAAAGGATTTTATAAAAATGGGTAAATATTTTGGGACTGATGGAGTCCGTGGAGAAGCTAACGTAGAATTAACGCCAGAATTGGCCTTTAAACTAGGACGTTTTGGAGGCTATGTTCTCAGTCAACATGAAACGGAAGCACCGAAAGTTTTTGTAGGACGTGATACACGTATTTCAGGAGAAATGCTAGAATCAGCCTTGGTGGCGGGACTCCTTTCTGTGGGGATTCACGTATACAAACTAGGCGTTCTGGCAACACCAGCAGTAGCTTACTTGGTCAAAACTGAAGGAGCCAGTGCAGGTGTCATGATTTCTGCTAGTCACAACCCAGCCCTTGATAATGGGATTAAGTTCTTTGGTGGTGATGGCTTCAAACTGGACGATGAAAAAGAAGCAGAAATTGAAGCCTTGCTAGATGCTGCAGAAGATACTCTTCCTCGTCCAAGTGCTGAAGGTTTGGGAACCTTGGTAGATTACCCAGAAGGCTTGCGTAAGTATGAAGGCTACCTTGTTTCAACTGGAACTCCTCTTGATGGAATGAAGGTTGCCTTGGATACAGCTAATGGTGCCGCTTCTACAAGTGCCCGTCAAATCTTTGCAGACCTTGGCGCTCAATTAACTGTTATCGGGGAAACACCAGATGGTCTTAACATCAACCTTAATGTTGGTTCAACTCACCCAGAAGCTCTTCAAGATGTGGTCAAAGAAAGCGGCTCAGCTATTGGTTTGGCCTTTGACGGAGACAGTGACCGTTTGATTGCTGTTGATGAAAATGGCGACATCGTTGATGGTGACAAGATTATGTACATTATCGGGAAATACCTTTCTGAAAAAGGACAATTGGCCCAAAATACAATCGTGACAACTGTTATGTCCAACCTTGGTTTCCACAAGGCCTTGGACCGTGAAGGCATTAACAAGGCAGTCACTGCAGTTGGCGACCGCTATGTTGTGGAAGAAATGAGAAAATCAGGCTACAACCTCGGTGGTGAACAGTCTGGTCACGTCATCTTGATGGACTACAATACAACTGGTGATGGTCAATTATCAGCTGTTCAATTGACCAAAATCATGAAGGAAACTGGTAAGAGCTTGTCAGAGTTGGCTGCAGAAGTAACTATCTATCCACAAAAATTAGTCAATATCCGAGTGGAAAATGCCATGAAGGAAAAGGCTATGGAAGTTCCAGCTATCAAGGCTATCATCGAGAAGATGGAAGAAGAAATGGCAGGGAATGGGCGTATTCTTGTTCGCCCAAGTGGAACAGAGCCCCTCTTGCGTGTTATGGCAGAAGCGCCTACAACAGAAGAAGTGGACTACTATGTTGATACTATCGCAGACGTAGTTCGAGCTGAAATCGGGATTGACTAAATCCTAGAAAACTAGATGAAAATAAAAAATTATGGTACAATAGCTTATAATATTGTAGCCAAGGGAGAAAGACATGAATCTTAAACGTGAACAAGAATTTGTTAGTCAGTATCATTTTGATGCGCGTAATTTTGAATGGGAAAATGAAAATGGAGCTCCTGAAACTAAGGTGGATGTGAACTTCCAATTACTCCAACATGACCAAGAAATCAAGTGACATCTTTAGTGGTTGTCTTAAGTTTTATGATTGTCTTTGACAAATTTGTTATCAGTGGAACGATTTCCCAAGTTAACCATGTAGAAGGTCGTATTGTCAATGAACCAAGTGAGTTTAATCAAGAGGAAGTTGAAACTTTGGCTCGTCCATGTTTGAACATGCTCAACCGTTTGACTTACGAAGTAACTGAAATTGCATTAGACTTACCAGGAATCAATTTGGAGTTCTAATATGAAATTAGCTGTTATCACAGATTCTTCTGCCTATCTCAATGCAGAGACCTTGCAAAGAGAAGATTTGTTTGTCTTGGATATTCCTGTCAATATTGATGGTGAAGAGTATGTCGAAGGCATCAATCTGACTGCTGAGGAATTTTACCAAAAAATGGCTCAGGCTTCTGAATTGCCTAAGACCAGTCAACCAAGTATTGCAAAGTTAGATGAAATTCTAACTTGGCTCAAAGAACAAGGCTATACACATGTTTTGGGGGCTTTTTCCTATCTTCTGGAATTTCAGGTTTTTTTACCAAAAATATCCAGTATATGATAGAAGAATATGAGGGCTTAACCATTGCCTTCCCAGACACTTTGATTACAAGTGCTCCTCTGGGTATCATGGTTGAAAGTGTCTTTAATTGGCGAGACCAGGGCGATGATTTTGCCATTATTCAGGATAAGCTAGCTATTCAGATTAGTCACACATCTGCTTTCATCATGGTGGATGACTTGGACCACTTGGTGAAAGGTGGACGCCTTTCAAATGGAGCTGCTATTTTGGGCAATCTGCTAAGCATTAAGCCAATTCTTTATTTCAATGACCAAGGTGTGATTGAAGTGTACGAAAAAGTTCGTACTGAAAAGAAAGCAACCAAGCGTTTAATTGAGATTATCAAGGAAGCCACAGCTTCAGGCCAATACCGTATCATTGTCATTCACGGAAATGCTCCTGAAAAGGCTGAGGAATTGCGTCAGCACTTACTTGAATCTGGAGTAGGTACGGATATTTCACTTGCTACATTTGGTAGTGTCATTGGAACACACCTAGGGGCAGGAAGTATTGCTCTAGGTTATATTCCAGTGATTTAGTTGGCGCTTCTAGGCTAGTTAAGAAATCTTGTATCATAGAAATTGAACACGGACTACCTGCCTCATGAAAAAAGATGCCTGTCTTGCCTTTCATGGAAAGTCAGCGTCATTCCCTATTTTTCAAGGGCAGCTAAGGTCCTTTGTATCTTAGTCAGGAGTAGAGATGAGTATTCGAGTAATTATTGCTGGTTTTAAGGGAAAGATGGGCCAGGCTGCTTGTCAGATGGTCTTGGCTGATCCAGACTTGGACTTGGTAGCAGTTTTGGATCCCTTTGAGTCTGAATCAGAATGGCAGGGTATTCCTGTTTTCAAGGAGAAGGCTGATTTGGTCGATTTTGAAGCGGATGTCTGGGTAGACTTTACTACACCAGCTGTTGCCTATGAAAATACACGCTTTGCTCTTGAAAATGGCTTTGCTCCAGTAGTTGGAACGACTGGTTTCACAAGTGAAGAAATTGCAGAGCTAAAAGCATTTTCTCGTAAACAAAATTTGGGTGGTTTGATCGCTCCAAATTTTGCCTTGGGTGCTGTTTTACTCATGCAATTTGCAAGGCAGGCTGCTAAATATTTCCCAAATGTGGAGATTATCGAGCTCCATCATGATAAGAAAAAGGATGCCCCGAGTGGAACAGCTATTAAAACAGCTGAGTTAATGGCAGAAGTTCGAGAGTCTACCCAGCAAGGTGCGCCTGATGAGGAAGAATTGATTACAGGTGCCCGTGGTGCTGATTTTGATGGCATGCGTATTCACTCAGTTCGTTTGCCAGGTTTGGTAGCCCATCAGGAAGTAATCTTTGGAAATCAAGGAGAAGGATTGACCCTCCGTCATGACTCCTATGATCGTAGCTCCTTCATGACAGGGGTGAATTTGGGAATTAAAGAAGTTGTCAAGCGTCATGAGCTTGTCTATGGATTAGAACACTTATTATGAGATTAACGCAAATGCCTTCTGAATTTCAGAAGGCTTTACCAGTATTAGAAAAAATTAAAGAAGCAGACTTTGAGGCCTATTTTGTTGGGGGTTCCGTCAGAGATGCCCTTCTCAATCGTCCCATCCATGATGTGGATATTGCGACGTCTTCTTATCCAGAAGAGACCAAGCAGATTTTTCCTCGAACAGCCGATATCGGAATCGAACATGGAACCGTCTTGGTACTAGATGGGGATGAGGAGTATGAGGTAACCACTTTTCGGACAGAGGATGTCTATGTGGACTATCGCAGACCCAGTGCGGTTTCCTTTGTGCGTTCGCTAGAAGAAGATCTCAAACGACGTGATTTCACAGTCAATGCCTTTGCCTTGGACGAGACAGGAGAAATCATTGACTTGTTTCATGGTTTAGACGATTTGGAAAAGCAAGTTTTACGAGCAGTTGGAGTGGCTAGTGAGCGTTTTAACGAAGATGCTTTGCGGATTATGCGTGGCTTCCGTTTTCAGGCTAGTCTTGGCTTTGAGCTTGAGTCAGAAACATTTAAAGCTATGAAGACTTTGACGCCACTTTTGGAGAAAATTTCTGTGGAGCGTACTTTTGTTGAGTTTGATAAACTCTTGCTGGCTCCATTCTGGAGAAGGGGCTTGGTTTCCATGATTGAGAGTCAAGCTATGACTATCTCCCTGATATGGCGGCTAGCCAGGACAAGCTCAATAGACTGTTTGATTTGGAGACTGATTTCACCTTTGAATCTTCAGAGCAAGCCTGGGCAGCTCTTTTGTGGGCTTTGGAGATTGAAAATGCGCAGCCATTTTTGAAGGCTTGGAAGACCTCACGCCAGTTTGCCAAGCAAGTTCAGGATTTGCTGACTATTTTGGCCTTGCGTGAAAAGGGAGAATTGAGCAAGCGCGATTGTTATCGCTTTGACTTGGATTTACTTTTACAGGCTGAAAATCTTCGTCAGGCCCAAGGGAAACCAGTCAACCCACAAGCCATCACAGAAACCTATCAGAGTTTGACCATTCATGAAAAGAAAGAAATCCAAATCAACGGTGGTATTTTGATTAAGGAATATGGCTATCAACCAGGCCCAGACTTGGGAGAGATTTTAACAGAGATTGAATATGCCATTGTCGATGGAGAATTGGAAAATGACCGTCAAGCCATCCATGCTTATCTAAGGGAGAAAAAATGAGTGATTTTATCGTTGAAAAACTAAGTAAATCCGTTGGTGACAAGACCGTTTTTAAGGATATTTCCTTTATTATCCATGATCTAGATAGAATTGGTCTGATTGGTGTCAATGGAACGGGCAAGACCACCCTTTTAGATGTCCTTTCGGGTGTTTCTGGATTTGATGGGGATGTCAGTCCCTTTTCAGCTAAGAATGATTACCAGATTGGTTACTTGACCCAAGATCCTGATTTTGATGATAGCAAGACGGTCTTGGATACGGTTCTCTCCAGCGACCTCAAGGAAATCCAGCTCATTCGTGAGTATGAATTGATCATGCTCAACTATAGTGATGACAAACAGGCGCGTTTGGAACGTGTCATGGCTGAAATGGATTCTCTCCAAGCTTGGGAAATTGAGAGTCAGGTCAAGACTGTTCTCAGCAAGCTGGGGATTCAGGACTTATCTACTCCTGTCGTGGAATTGTCAGGTGGTCTGAGAAGACGGGTTCAGTTGGCACAAGTCTTACTTGGCAATCACGACCTTTTGCTTTTGGATGAGCCGACCAACCATCTGGACATTGCGACTATTGAGTGGCTGACCCTCTTTTTGAAAAATTCAAAGAAGACCGTCCTTTTTATTACCCACGATCGCTATTTCCTAGACGCTTTGTCAACTCGAATTTTCGAATTGGATCGCGCAGGCTTGACCGAGTATCAAGGCAATTATCAGGACTATGTTCGCCTTAAGGCTGAACAAGATGAGCGCGATGCGGCTCTTCTTCACAAAAAAGAACAACTTTATAAGCAAGAATTGGCCTGGATGCGCAGACAACCGCAGGCGCGTGCGACCAAGCAGCAGGCTCGTATCAATCGTTTCCATGACTTGAAAAAGGAAGTTTCAGGCAGTAGTGCTGAGACAGACTTGACCATGAACTTTGAAACCAGTCGGATTGGGAAGAAAGTCATCGAGTTTCAGGATGTTTCCTTTGCCTATGAAAACAAGCCTATTTTGCAAGATTTAATCTCTTGGTACAGGCTAAAGATCGTATTGGAATTGTTGGGGACAACGGTGTTGGGAAATCAACCCTGCTTAACCTAATTGCAGGAAGTCTTGATCCGACCGAAGGACAAGTTGTGATTGGGGAAACAGTTCGCATTGCCTATTTCTCTCAACAAATTGAGGGCTTGGATGAGAGCAAGCGAGTTATCAATTACCTGCAGGAAGTGGCAGAAGAAGTCAAGATCAGCGGTGGTTCTACGACTTCCATTGCTGAGTTGTTGGAGCAGTTCCTTTTCCCACGTTCGACTCATGGAACTTTGATTGAGAAATTGTCAGGGGGAGAGAAAAAACGTCTTTATCTCCTCAAATTGCTCTTGGAAAAAAACCAAATGTTCTTCTTTTAGACGAGCCAACCAATGATTTGGACATTGCAACCTTGACAGTTTTGGAGAATTTCTTGCAAGGATTTGCGGGTCCTGTTTTGACAGTTAGCCATGACCGCTATTTCTTGGATAAGGTAGCGACTAAGATTCTGGCTTTTGATGATGGAAAGATTCGTCCTTTCTTTGGTCATTACACCGACTATCTTGATGAGAAAGCCTTTGAAACAGAGATGGCTAATCAAGTGCAAAAGGCCGAAAAGGAAAAGGTGATTAAGGTCCGAGAAGACAAGAAACGCATGAGCTACCAAGAAAAGCAGGAGTGGGCAAGTATTGAAGGTGATATTGAAGCCTTGGAAGATCGTATCTCTGCTATTGAAGAGGAGATGCAGGCCAACGGCTCCGACTTTGGTAAGCTGGCTACTCTCCAAAAAGAACTAGATGAGAAGAACGAAGCACTTCTTGAAAAATACGAACGCTATGAATACCTAAGTGACTTTGATAGCTAGAAGAATAGAAAAATCCCGTCTCATTGACAGGATTTCTCTATTCTTTTTTAGTTTCTTGATGAAAGATATTTTGCCAAGTTTCGTGACGGCGCCAGATACTGGTATGGACGATACCATCTAACTCATAGCAGATGAGTTTGGTCTTCTGACTGATGGAAGTGATTTGAATATCCTTGATAGATGCATTTAACTCTTTTTCGGTCTTATAAGCCTCTTTATTCATCTGCTCTCCATCTTGCCGAATATAGACAAAATCGTCAGCCAATAGTTCTTCCAGTTGATTTCCTTGGTCAATCAATTGTTCACGCATGAGCAATTTTTTATAGACATTGTCTAAAATTTCATCCTCAGGTATAGGTGCTGGCTCAATATGGACATCGGTATCAAAAACCCCAAAACGTTCTTCCAGCATAGACTCGACCTGATCCGCGATTTCATGACTCTCAAAAACAGACAAGTCAGGATTCATCTCCAGCGTGATATCCAGGTAGATATTGCTACCGTAGGTACGACCTCTTTGCGACTTAACCTTGCTGATTTTGGGAATTTCCATGATGGCCTTTTGGTAGTCCTCAAGCAGGCGGTCGTCGAAGCCATCTGAAAGACTAAAGGAAGACTCGATGAAGATATCATAGGCAGTTTTCAAGATAAAGAAAGTGATGATAATGGCAACCAGTTTATCCACAATGGGATAATTGAAACTGCTAGCTAGGATAGCAATGCTAGTACCAAGTGAGGTAACAGCATCAGAAAGATTGTCCTTAGCGGCAGCCTTTAGTGCCTTGGAGTTGGATTTCTTACTGAGGCGAGTATTGTAGAGATAAACTAGAAACATAATCGCTGCAGAAATGATTCCTAGGGTTGCACCAAGAGGGTCAATGACCGTTTCTTCATGACTGAGAATTTTTTGAATGGTATCCCGAAGTACATCGAAACCGACATAAAACATGATGATGGAAGTGATTAAGCTAGCCAAATCCTCAATCTTCCAGTGGCCAAAACGGTGGTCTCGGTCTGCAGGCTGGCGCGCCATCCGAATCCCAATCAAGAGGGCCACATTTCCAATGATGTCCGATACGTTGTTAAAACCATCTGCCACCAAACTGGATGAATGAAGGAGGTGACCAGTTGCTAATTTGGCTGCAGACAAGATCAAATAGGTCGAAATACTGATAATGGCTCCACGCTCAGCTAACTTGAGATTTGAGATAGATTGCTTCATTCAACTTCCTTTCTAGTCATATAGCATTCTACCATTATACTGGTTTTCAAGGGAAAAATTCAAATAAGTCATTTTTACTCTTTGAAAAACTTTTTCAAAATTTGGTATAATAGTACTACTCAAGGGAGTAGCTGGCAGAAACCTGTGATAGTGTCGTCATTCCGAATTTTATACTGAAAAAGTATGCTTTCCGGCACTATCTTAAACAGCGAGACTTGTTATGATTAACAGGTCTCTTTTTTTGTTTGTCGTGAAAAGATATGACAGAAAGAGAGTCTGTTTTGCACACAATGTCAAGGAGGAGACACATGTCAAAAGAACAAAAACGCCAAGCGTTTTACACTCAGAGTCCTGAAGAGGTCTTGAAGGCTGTGGATGCGACCGAGCAAGGTTTGTCATCAAGTGAGGCGGAAAAGCGCCTTGCAGAATTTGGCCACAATGAACTCGAAGAAGGCGAGAAACGATCAATCCTGGTCAAGTTCATCGAGCAATTTAAGGATTTGATGATTATCATCCTAGTTGCGGCGGCCATCTTATCAGTCGTGACTTCTGGTGGGGAAGATATCGCAGATGCCATTATCATCCTAGCTGTTGTTATCATCAACGCTGCCTTTGGTGTTTACCAAGAAGGAAAAGCCGAAGAAGCTATAGAAGCCCTCAAATCCATGTCTAGTCCAGCTGCCCGCGTTCTGCGTGATGGGCATATGGCGGAGATTGACTCTAAAGAATTGGTACCTGGAGATATCGTTTCTCTTGAAGCAGGTGACGTGGTACCAGCGGACCTACGTTTGCTAGAAGCCAACTCTCTTAAAATTGAAGAAGCTGCTTTGACAGGTGAGTCTGTGCCAGTCGAAAAAGACTTGACAGTTGAACTTGCTGCAGATGCTGGTATTGGTGACCGTGTCAATATGGCCTTCCAAAACTCAAATGTGACTTATGGTCGTGGGATGGGTGTTGTTGTCAATACAGGGATGTACACTGAAGTTGGTCATATCGCTGGCATGCTCCAAGATGCGGATGAGACGGATACACCACTTAAACAAAACTTGAACAACCTTTCTAAGGTCTTGACCTATGCTATCTTGGTCATTGCCCTTGTTACTTTTGTAGTTGGAGTTTTCATTCAAGGCAAAAATCCACTCGGTGAGTTGATGACCTCTGTTGCGCTTGCCGTTGCAGCCATTCCAGAAGGGCTCCCAGCTATCGTGACCATCGTTCTTGCCCTTGGTACTCAAGTTTTGGCTAAACGAAACTCTATCGTTCGTAAGCTGCCAGCTGTAGAAACTCTTGGTTCAACAGAAATCATCGCTTCTGACAAGACTGGTACGCTGACTATGAACAAGATGACAGTAGAAAAAGTCTTCTACGATGCAGTCCTACATGACTCAGCTGATGATATTGAACTGGGTCTTGAAATGCCCCTTCTTCGTTCAGTTGTCTTGGCCAATGATACGAAAATTGATGTGGAAGGCAACCTGATTGGTGACCCAACAGAAACAGCCTTCATCCAGTATGCCTTGGATAAGGGTTACGATGTCAAAGGTTTCTTAGAGAAATATCCTCGTGTGGCTGAGTTGCCATTTGATTCTGAACGTAAGCTCATGTCAACAGTTCACCCATTGCCAGACGGTCGTTTCCTTGTAGCAGTCAAGGGTGCGCCAGACCAACTTTTGAAACGTTGTGTTCTTCGTGACAAAGCTGGGGACATAGCTCCGATTGATGAGAAGGTTACAAACCTCATTCACACAAACAACTCTGAAATGGCTCACCAAGCCTTGCGTGTCCTTGCAGGTGCTTATAAGATTATTGACAGCATTCCAGAAAATCTCACTTCTGAAGAGCTTGAAAATGATTTAATCTTTACTGGTTTGATTGGGATGATTGACCCTGAACGTCCGGAAGCTGCTGAGGCTGTTCGTGTAGCCAAGGAAGCTGGAATTCGTCCAATTATGATTACAGGTGACCACCAAGACACTGCAGAAGCTATTGCCAAACGTTTGGGAATCATTGATGCAAATGATACAGAAGGACACGTTTTAACTGGTGCTGAGCTCAACGAACTATCTGATGAAGACTTTGAAAAAGTCGTTGGTCAATACTCTGTTTATGCCCGTGTGTCTCCAGAACACAAGGTTCGTATCGTCAAGGCTTGGCAAAAACAAGGTAAAGTCGTTGCCATGACAGGTGATGGTGTCAATGATGCGCCAGCTCTGAAAACAGCTGATATCGGTATCGGTATGGGAATCACTGGTACAGAGGTTTCTAAGGGTGCGTCTGACATGATCCTTGCAGATGATAACTTTGCGACTATTATCGTTGCAGTTGAAGAAGGACGTAAGGTCTTCTCAAACATTCAAAAGACTATTCAGTATTTGCTTTCTGCCAATACTGCTGAAGTATTGACCATCTTCCTATCAACCTTGTTTGGTTGGGACGTCTTGCAACCAGTTCATCTTTTGTGGATTAACTTGGTAACAGATACCTTCCCAGCTATCGCTCTTGGTGTTGAACCTGCTGAGCCTGGTGTCATGAATCATAAACCACGTGGACGCAAGGCAAGCTTCTTCTCAGGTGGTGTTTTGAGTTCTATCATCTATCAAGGTGTACTCCAAGCAGCTATTGTTATGAGTGTTTATGGTCTTGCCCTTCTTTACCCAGTTCACGTGGGTGACAATCATGCCATTCATGCAGATGCTCTTACTATGGCCTTTGCAACCCTTGGCTTGATTCAGCTCTTCCATGCTTATAATGTCAAGTCTGTATACCAATCCATCTTGACAGTTGGTCCATTCAAGTCTAAGACATTTAACTGGTCCATTTTGGTATCCTTCATCCTTCTTATGGCAACAATCGTCGTAGAACCGCTTGAAGGAATCTTCCACGTAACCAAACTAGACTTGTCACAATGGGGAATCGTTATGGCTGGAAGCTTCTCAATGATTATTATCGTCGAAATTGTTAAGTTTGTTCAACGTAAACTCGGCTTTTGATAAGAATGCGATATAAGGGAGGTTTCTGATGTCAGCTTATCAATTACCGACCGTATGGCAGGATGAAGCTAGTAATCAAGGAGCCTTTACAGGATTAAATAGATCAACAGCAGGTGCGCGTTTCGAACAAAACTTGCCAAAAGGAGAACAACCTTTTCAACTTTATTCGCTGGGAACACCAAATGGTGTGAAGGTCACTATCTTATTGGAAGAATTACTAGAAGCTGGTTTTGAGCAAGCGGCTTACGACTTGTATAAGATTGCTATTATGGATGGGGATCAATTCGGTTCAGACTTTGTAAAGCTCAATCCAAATTCAAAGATTCCAGCCTTGTTGGACCAGTCAGAGACTGAAGAAGTGAGAGTCTTTGAGTCTGCTCATATTCTTCTATACCTTGCTGAGAAATTTGGAGCCTTTCTACCAAGTAATCCTGTGGAAAAGGTAGAAGTTTTGAATTGGCTATTCTGGCAAGCAGGTGCTGCACCTTTTCTAGGTGGGGGATTTGGACATTTCTTTAATTATGCCCCTGAAAAATTGGAATATCCAATTAATCGCTTTTACGATGGAAGTGAAACGCCAGTTGGATTTATTGGATAAGGAATTGGCTAAGAAGCCTTATATTGCAGGCAATGACTATACGATTGCAGATATTGCCATCTGGTCTTGGTATGGACAGTTAGTTCAAGGAAACCTTTATCAAGGTTCTGCAAAATTCTTAGATGCCTCAAGTTACCAGAATTTAGTAAAATGGGCAGCAAAAATTGCCAATCGTCCAGCTGTTAAGCGTGGTATGGAAGTAACTTATAAAGAAATTAAATAGCAAAAAAGTCATCTTCGGATGGCTTTTTGCTACAGTTGAGGGAAAGGGCTTGCAGTTATCGGCTTTTGTGCTATAATTGCTATAATATAGTAAAAATCAAGAGGAGTGTGAGGAAGTGGAAAAGAAAATTGTGAAGGATATCTTATTTTTATCTCAGGTGTCTCAGCCGGCAAGTCAGGAAGACCTTTATCTTGCCAGAGATTTGCAGGATACGCTTTTAGCAAATCGTGAGACCTGTGTCGGTCTGGCTGCCAATATGATTGGGGTGCAGAAGCGCGTGATTATCTTTAATCTGGGCTTGGTTCCTGTGGTCATGTTTAACCCAGTGCTCCTGTCCTCTGAAGGACCTTATGAGACAGAGGAAGGCTGTTTGTCCTTGACAGGTGTGAGACCCACTAAGCGTTATGAAACCATAAGGGTTGCCTATCGTGACAGCAAGTGGCAGGAACAGACCATTACCTTGACAGGCTTCCCAGCTCAGATTTGCCAGCATGAACTGGATCACTTTGGAAGGACGAATCATTTAGGAGGAAAGCAAATGAAACGAATAGTCTTTGAACTTATTTTTATCGCAACGACCTGGTATATCTTTTTACCGCCTCTTAACCTGACCAGCTGGGAATTTCTCTTTTTCCTCTGTGGGCATTTGCTGGTTGTAGCAATCTTATTTGGCTTTGGCAAGGGAATCAATCTGGTCAAAACGGTTCATGTGCGCCACGGCAAGGCGGAAGCTGCTTTAAATCTAGAGGGTTTCAAAATCAATCGGTTAGGGAAAATCCTTTTAGCTTCTATTGGAGGAATTCTTCTCTTGGCAGCTTTGGTTTCCTTTGGTGACTTCCAGCATTTTTCAGGCTAAAAATTATGCCAATGTAGTCACGGTTACGGAAAAAGACTTTTACTGAATTTCCTAAGACTGACACCAGTAAGGTTCCTATTTCTAGATAGAAGTACTGCTGAAAAAATTGGTGACCGCTACTTGGGTTCCCTAACAGATAAGGTATCGCAGTACGTAGCAGCAGATACCTATACCCAATTGACGATTGATGGGAAGCCTTATCGAGTTACGCCACTAGAATACGCAGACCCTATCAAATGGTTTAACAATCAAGCCAAGGGAATCGGCGAGTATATCAAGGTGGACATGGTAACTGGAAATGCCAACTTGGTGGACTTGAAGACACCAATCAAGTATTCGGACTCGGAGTATTTTAACCGTGATGTTAAACGTCACCTGCGCTTTGAAGTACCCAACCAAAATCTTCAAGACTCCATCATTTGAGGTGGACGATGAGGGCAATCCTTTCTATGTAGCAACGGTTTACCAAAAGCAATTTGGGCTTGCGGTTCCTCGGCCTGTTTCAGTCATTATCTTGGATGCCACAAATGGAGAAACTAAGGAATACAGCTTGGCGGATGTTCCAGAATGGGTGGACAGGGTCTATCCAGCTGAGGAAACCATTGAGCAAATCAACTATAACGGCAAGTACAAGGACGGTTTCTGGAATGCCATGATTTCCAAGAAAAACGTGACCCAGACTACCAAGGGCTATAATTACTTGTCTATCGGCAATGACATCTATCTCTACACAGGTGTGACGTCGGCCAATGCAGATGAAAGTAATCTTGGTTTCATCCTAGAAAATATGCGAACAGGAGAAATCACTAAGTATAGCTTGGCTTCTGCGACCGAAGAATCAGCCCGTGAATCAGCCGAAGGTGCTGTTCAGGAGAAATCCTACAAGGCAACCTTCCCAATCCTCATCAACCTCAATGACAAGCCTCTCTACATCATGGGCTTGAAGGACAATGCTGGCTTGGTCAAAGAGTATGCTTTGGTAGACGCAGTCGAGTACCAAAATGTTATCGTAGCTACGACAGTGGAAGAACTGCTCAGCAAGTACGCCAATAAAACGACCTTGAAATTGATAATGAAACAACAGAAAGCATCAAGGGTGTGGTAGCAGACCTCAAATCAGCTGTTATCAAGGGCGACACCGTCTATTTCTTTAAAGTTGATGGGAAGATTTACAAGGTCAAGGCCTCAGTATCGGATGACCTTCCTTACCTTGAAAAATGGTAAAAACCTTTCGAAGGTCAAGTAGGAAAAGACAATTATCTCAAGACCTTTAAAGTCAGTAATACTCTTCGAAAATCTCTTCAAACCATGTCAATGTCGCCTTGCCGTACTCAAGTACAGCCTGCAGCTGGTTTCCTAGTTTGCTCTTTGATTTTCATTGAGTATAAAAAAGGTTTATTTAAGAAGTATATGTTATAATAAGGTAAATTAAGCCTAAAGGAGGACAAAGAAATGGGTTTTTATGTGATGCTTGCTTCAATGCTACTCGGACTGCTCGCTTTGAAGATAGGTTTTTCTCAGTTCAAGGAGAAAAAAGATAAATTCTTATCTATCTTAACAAGCTTAGCTGGCCTAGCCCTTGTTCTCGTGGCTGTCTGGTTAGGATGGCCCAAATAAACAGAGAAACCTCGGTCAAACCGAGGTTTTTCAGATGAATTTCTTGGTTGTGACTAAAAAATATGCTACACTATTAATATGAAAATTTTAATCCCTACAGCAAAAGAAATGAACACAGACTTGCCGAGTATCGAGGCAGCTCCTTTAAGACCAGAAAGTCAGGCTGTGCTTGATGCCTTGCCTCTCTATTCTGCTAGTCAATTGGAGAGTTTTTACAAGGTATCAGCTGAGAAGGCAGCGGAAGAATTTCAAAATATCCAAGCTTTGAAAAACCAAACTGCTCAACACTACCCAGCCTTGCACCTTTTTGATGGGACTCATGTACCGTCATATCAAGAGAGACAAACTGACTGAGGCAGAACAAGCCTATCTTGAAAATCATGTCTTCATTACCTCGGCTTTGTATGGTGTCGTTCCAGCCTTGTCACCTATGGCTCCTCACCGTTTGGACTTTTTGATGAAATTAAAAGTCGCTGGTAAGACTTTGAAGAGTCATTGGAAGGCAGCCTATGATGAAGCTCTGAAGCAGGAAGAAGTGATTTTCTCCCTCTTGTCATCCGAGTTTGAGACTGTATTTTCTAAGGAAATCAGAGAAAAAGATGGTGACCTTCAAATTCATGGAGGATAGAGGTGGTCAGCTGAAGATTCACTCAACTATTTCCAAGAAAGCGCGTGGTGCCTTCCTGACAGCCCTAATAGAAAATCAAGTACAGACGGTGGAGGAAGCTCGTTGCTTAAGCTTCGCAGGATTTAATTACCAAGAAGACCTGTCACAGCCACAGGAATTGGTTTTTGTAAAGGAAGTATGAAAAGATATTTTGTATTGGACAATATGTATCATCAGCTATTTTAGTTTATAAGTGAGAAAAAAGCGAACAAGCTAACTTTCTGAGTGTCAGAAAAGTAGTCTTGTTCGCTTTTATTATATTAGTTAGTTTAGTTACTTGATAGCATTGACCAAGTCTTGAGCTTGTTTTTCAAGTGAGTTTAGGACTGTTTCTTCTAGAACCAATTTTCCATCTGCCCAAGCAGAGTCATTCACACGTGCAGCAGTGAAATCACCAACGACTTTGTGTACGGATAAATGGTAAGAGGTCTTTGTAGATAGCAAAGAGTTGATCGTGACCTGCATTGGCTACAGATGAGACTGTGACAAACTTGTCTTGAAGGGCAGAAGTGCCACGTGTATCGGACAAATCAAGGGCACGAGATAGCCAGTCAAGCAAGTTTTTCACTGTTCCAGGGATAGAGAAGTTGTAGACTGGAGAGAAAATCCAGATAGCATCCGCAGCGAGAACTGCTTCACGAGCAGCAGCTACAGCTGGATGAGTTGGAACTTCAAATCTTGGCTGAAGAGAGGAAGGCTGAATAATCAAGGTAGCTAACTTCTGCTTTGACCAGCAAGTGCTTTCTCAGCTTCGAGAGCCATTTGGTGATTGAAAGAACCTTGACGTAGTGATCCGACGATAAATAATACTTTTTTTAGACATGATGTGTCTCCTTTTTCTTAAAATCTACGAGAACTTTTCTCGTTGTTATAAAATATATTACAACAACACAAAACCGATTTGCAAGAAATCTGCTCAGAGTTTATTTGAAAATTATAAAATTACAGAAGTCTAGTCAGTTGTCACTGGAAAAAGTAAGAACTGTTTCTCTTAGATTACAGGGTTTCATTTGATTTTCGAAGAGTATTCCTATATTCTCTTGTAATATGATGATATAAGTGCTAGAAATAAACAAGAAAAACTCGCAATAGAAAACCGCAGAACAGCTATTTTTCCGGTATCATTTCATAAACAATTAAACGAAAATAATGGCATTTGAAGAATGCTTCTCAAAAGGGGTGGAGATCATGTAAGACACAGATTAACAAGTGACGGACAAAAGGAAATAATAATACACTTGTTAAAGGAGAAAAAATGTTAATAAGAAATTATCGGAAAAATATTGGCCTGATGGCCGGAGTTGAGTTTTTTGCATTTCTAGGGATTACCAGTTTTTGGATTCTCTTTCTCAGTCAAAACGGCATGTCTCTTTGGCAGATTGGACTTCTAGAGAGTATTTTTCATACTACCAGTCTTCTCTGTGAAATTCCATCTGGAATGTTAGCTGATCGTTATTCCTATAAGACCAACCTTTATTTAAGTCGAATAGCAGGGATTGTGTCTTCCATTCTCATGTTGGCTGGGCAGGGAAATTTTTGGATTTATGCACTAGCTATGGCGGTGAGTGCCTTGTCTTATAATTTTGATTCAGGAACAAGCGCAGCAATGGTCTATGACTCTGCTGTAGAGGCTGGACGAAAGGAGCGCTATCTATCCATTTCGAGCTTTATGTCAGGAGTGTCAGAAGGAACTCGGTCTTTGGGGACAGTGTTGGCGGGATTTTTTGTCCATGGTCAATTACATCTGACCTACTACATCATGATTGCCACTTCTATCATAGTTCTTGTCCTGATTTGGATGCTGAAAGAGCCTAGTGTCAAGCTAGAAAAAGCTGATAGTGTGAGCATGAAACAGATTATTTGGACTGTTAAGGAAGAATTGGAGCGAAATCCCATGCTCTTCAATTGGATGATTTTGTCTCAGATTGTCGGGACACTCATGTGCATGTTTTATTTTTACTATCAAAATCAGTTACCAGATTTAAGTAGTTGGCAAATTTCAGCAGTTATGCTACTTGGTAGTCTTTTGAATATCGTCGCAGTCTATCTAGCCAGTAAGATTGGAAAGAAATATGCCGCCTTGAAACTTTTCCCTATCCTCGTCCTGCTGACTGGAGTCACCTACCTGCTGTCCTACTTTGGAACACCTCTAATCTATATTTTGATTTATTTGATTAGCAATGCTCTATATGCTCTTTTTCAGCCGATTTTTGACAATGATTTGCAAGAGCGCCTTCCAAGTGAAGTAAGGGCAACCATGCTGAGTGTCTACTCTATGATGTTTAGCCTGAGTATGATTGTGTTCTTTCCCACTGACAGGCTGGTTGATTGACAATTTAGGCTTTGTGCTAACATTTCTTTATCTAGGATTCTTTTTAGTCATGATTAGCATTCTACTGCCTATCTTTTTAGGAAAAATGGCTAAAAGAATGGATGATAAAGTGATTCCATAGATCAAAAAAACTTACGAAAACTTGAGCGCCAAGCTCAGGTTTTTTAATACGCTGATTTTGGAGCTGTCTTTACTTTTTCTTGCTCGGTTTTAATCAAGAAAAATCTGTTTTGTTTGAAGGAAGAAATAAAATGCGATTGTTCTTGCATTCACTTGTAATAAAGCCCAATAGATGGTAAAATAGACGAGTGAAAAAAAGACAAAAAAAAGCAAAAAATAATCTACTGTGGCAGTATGGTCTAGGGATGACGATTTTGTTTGTGGTTATCAGTGCTTCCTTTCTGTATCTAGTGTTCTCTCGAGTATGAAACCCTATCAAACAGCTAAAAAGTGAAGGAGAAAAAAATTAGCTCAGCAGTATGCAGGATTAGAGCAGGCTGATCAGGTTGACTTTATACAATGGCTTGGAATCCTATTACAGCGTTCTTGGTCGTAATAAACAACAAGAAGCACTTGCTGTCCTGATTGGAAAAGATGATCATAAGATTTACGTTTATCAGCTAAATCAGGGTGTTTCACAAGAAAAAGCGGAAGCCGTTTCTAAGGAAAAAGGAGCTGGCGAGATTGACAAGATTACCTTTGGTCGTTATAAAGACAAAGCCAATCTGGGAAGTTAAGTCAGGCTCTGATTTTTTTATCTAGTAGATTTTGAAACAGGAGCATTGGTCAATAAGGAGGGCCTATGAAACTATCCAACCGTGTTTTAGAAATGGAAGAAAGTGTGACCTTGGCTGCTGGTGCCCGTGCCAAAGCACTGAAGGCTGAGGGAAGAGATATCCTGTCTCTAACCTTGGGTGAGCCAGATTTCACTACTCCAAAAAATATCCAAGATGCTGCTATTGCATCGATTCAAGATGGGCGAGCTTCTTTTTATACAGTAACTTCAGGTCTGCCAGAACTAAAGGCCGCGGTTAATACCTACTTTGAGCGCTTTTACGGCTATTCTGTAGCGCCAAATCAAGTAACAGTCGCTGCTGGGGCTAAATACTCTCTCTATACCTTCTTTATGGCTGTGGTCAATCCAGGTGATGAAGTTATCATCCCAACCCCATACTGGGTCAGCTATGGCGACCAGGTCAAGATGGCAGAAGGCGTTCCCGTCTTTGTTCCTGCTAAAGAAGACAATCACTTTAAGGTGACCGTTGAGCAGTTGGAAGCAGCTCGTACAGACAAGACCAAGGTTTTGGTGCTAAATTCGCCATCCAATCCGACAGGTATGATTTACACTCGTGAGGAACTCTTGGCAATCGGAAGCTGGGCTGTAGAAAAGGATATTCTCATCCTAGCAGATGATATCTATGGGCGCTTGGTCTATAATGGCCATGAATTTACACCGATTTCTAGCTTATCTGAAGCGATTCGCAAGCAAACAGTGGTTATCAATGGTGTGTCTAAAACCTATGCTATGACAGGTTGGCGGATTGGTTATGCCGTCGGAGAAGCAGAAATTATCGCTGCCATGTCCAAGATTGCAGGTCAAACGACTTCGAATCCGTCAGCAGTAGCCCAGTATGCAGCAGTTGAGGCCCTATCAGGTGAGCAAGATACTGTAGAAAGTATGCGTCAGGCTTTTGAAGAACGTCTCAATACCATCTATCCCCTTCTTGCTGAGGTTCCAGGATTTGAAGTGGTCAAACCGCAAGGAGCCTTCTACCTCTTCCCAAATGTCAAAAAGGCCATGGAGATGAAAGGCTATACGGATGTGACAGATTTTACAACTGCTATCCTAGAAGAAGCTGAAGTGGCCTTGGTTACAGGAGCAGGATTCGGAGCGCCAGAAAATGTCCGCCTCAGCTATGCGACAGACCTAGACACGCTTAAAGAAGCAGTTAACCGCTTGAAAGCATTTATGGGTAGTGAGAATGATTGATCATTTCGGAATTCAAGTTAGTAATTTAGAAACTAGTAAAGTTTTTTATCAGAAAACTTTGGCTCCATTGGGATATAAAATAGCATTTGATATTCCTCAGGCAGTTAGTTTTGCGGAGCCTCGAACTGCTTCAGCTGGTGATTTTTGGCTGAGTCAAGGAAAGTCTGATCCGACTCACTTTGCTTTTAATGCAGAGACGAGGGAGCAGGTAAATGCTTTTTATGAAGCTGGTCTTTTAGCTGGTGGTCATGATAACGGTCGTCCAGGTATTCGACCTCAATATCATCAGCCTTATTACGCTGCTTTTATGATTGATCCAAATGGGAACAATATAGAAGTGGTTTGCCGTAAAGAATAAAAAAAGAAAAAGGAAAAATAATGACAAAACGTGTAACAATTATCGAAGTAAAAGACTATGTTGGTCAAGAAGTGACGATTGGCGCTTGGGTTGCCAACAAATCAGGAAAAGGAAAAATCGCTTTCTTGCAATTGCGTGATGGAACAGCCTTCTTCCAAGGTGTAGCCTTTAAACCAAACTTTGTAGAAAAATTTGGTGAAGAAGTAGGATTTGAGAAGTTTGATGTGATCAAACGTTTGAGTCAAGAAACTTCTGTTTATGTGACAGGTATTGTCAAAGAAGACGAACGTTCTAAGTTTGGCTATGAGTTGGATATTACAGACATCGAAGTGATCGGTGAATCTCAAGACTACCCAATCACACCAAAAGAACACGGAACAGACTTCTTGATGGACAACCGTCACTTGTGGCTCCGCTCTCGTAAGCAAGTGGCTGTGATGCAAATCCGTAACGCTATCATTTACGCAACTTATGAGTTCTTTGACAAGAACGGCTTCATGAAATTTGATAGCCCAATTTTGTCAGGAAATGCAGCTGAAGATTCAACAGAACTCTTTGAAACGGACTACTTTGGAACTCCAGCCTACTTGAGTCAATCAGGTCAACTTTACCTAGAAGCAGGTGCGATGGCTCTTGGCCGTGTCTTTGACTTTGGTCCCGTATTCCGTGCTGAAAAATCAAAAACGCGCCGTCACTTGACTGAGTTCTGGATGATGGATGCTGAGTACTCATACTTGACACACGATGAGTCACTTGACTTGCAAGAAGCTTATGTTAAAGCTCTTCTTCAAGGTGTTCTTGACCGTGCACCTCAAGCCTTGGAAACCTTGGAACGTGATACAGAGCTCTTGAAACGCTACATTGCAGAGCCATTCAAACGCATCACTTATGATCAAGCCATTGACCTCTTGCAAGAGCATGAAAATGATGAAGATGCTGACTATGAGCATCTTGAGCATGGTGATGACTTTGGTTCACCACATGAAACTTGGATTTCAAACCACTTTGGTGTGCCAACATTTGTTATGAACTATCCAGCAGCCATCAAGGCATTTTACATGAAACCAGTTCCTGGAAATCCAGAGCGCGTGCTTTGTGCAGACTTGCTTGCCCCAGAAGGCTATGGAGAAATCATCGGTGGTTCTATGCGTGAGGAAGACTATGATGCCCTTGTCGCTAAGATGGATGAACTTGGCATGGATCGTACAGAGTACGAATTCTACCTTGACCTTCGTAAATACGGTACAGTTCCACACGGAGGATTTGGTATCGGTATCGAACGTATGGTAACCTTCGCAGCAGGGACAAAACACATCCGTGAAGCCATTCCATTCCCACGTATGTTGCACCGTATCAAACCATAAGAACAGGAAAACGCCCATGTGGCGTTTTTTCGAATTCCAGAGTTTTTACTTGCGTAAAAAATTGTTTTCTAGTATAATAGTTTATTGTGAGCGAACCTCACTTACCCCTTGCAAAGTCTTGGGGTCATTAGACCAAAAGGAGGAACATATCAATGGCTAAATACGAAATTCTTTATATCATTCGTCCAAACATTGAAGAAGAAGCTAAAAACGCTTTGGTAGCACGTTTTGACTCTATTTTGACTGACAACGGTGCAACTGTTGTTGAATCAAAATCTTGGGAAACGCCGTCTTGCATACGAAATCAAAGATTTCCGTGAAGGACTTTACCACATCGTTAACGTTGAAGCAAACGACGACGCTGCTCTTAAAGAGTTTGACCGTCTTTCAAAAAAATCAACGCTGACATTCTTCGTCACATGATCGTCAAAACTGACGCGTAAGAAGGTAAACTATGATTAACAATGTTGTACTTGTAGGGCGTATGACACGTGACGCTGAGTTGCGTTATACCCCATCAAATGTAGCAGTTGCGACTTTTACTCTTGCAGTAAACCGTACATTTAAGAGTCAAAATGGCGAACGTGAGGCTGATTTTATCAATGTCGTTATGTGGCGCCAACAGGCTGAAAACCTTGCTAACTGGGCTAAAAAAGGCTCACTTATCGGGGTGACAGGTCGTATCCAGACTCGTAGTTACGATAACCAGCAAGGACAACGTGTCTACGTGACAGAGGTCGTGGCTGAGAATTTCCAAATGTTGGAAAGCCGTAGTGTGCGTGAGGGTCATACAGGTGGAGCTTACTCTGCACCAAGTTCAAACTATTCAGCACCTACAAATTCAGTACCAGACTTTTCACGTGATGAAAATCCATTTGGAGCAACAAATCCATTGGATATTTCAGATGATGATTTACCATTCTAATGGACAACTAAAATTATAAAGGAGAAAAAACATGGCTCAACAACGTCGTGGCGGATTCAAACGCCGTAAAAAAGTTGATTACATCGCAGCAAACAAAATTGAATATGTTGATTACAAAGATACTGAGCTTCTTAGCCGTTTCGTTTCAGAACGTGGGAAAATCCTTCCTCGTCGTGTAACAGGAACTTCAGCTAAAAACCAACGTAAAGTAACAACAGCTATCAAACGCGCTCGCGTAATGGCTTTGATGCCTTTCGTAAACGAAGATTAAAGGAAAGACCCCGACGGGTCTTTTTTTCACGAGCTTAGAAATGAGAGAGCGAGTTGAGGTCTGGGTGGACCTCTTTTTCAGACTCAGGTGGGTCTTTTTTCACGAGATAGTTTTTTTCTGACCTTGGCGTGCTATAATGGTAATAGAAAGAGTAAAGGTGGGTAAGACAAAGATGAATTGTACGATTAGAAATATGATTAAATCTGATATTGAATCCTTATCTCATGGATTTATCAATCAGGGTTGGTCTGGTAGAGAGGAAATTTTGGCTAGATATTTTCTGGAACAGGAAAGTGGGGAGAGAGAAGTCTTAGTTGCAGAAATTGATGGTGCTGTAGCGGGCTACGTTACCATTTTTGCCCTCTGCTAAACATGGTCCTTTTGCAGAAGTTTATCCAGAATTATCAGATTTTAATGTGTTTGAGACTTTTCGAAATCAAGGGATTGGGAATCAACTGCTAGAAGAAGCAGAAAAACGAGTCAAATTTGTTTCGAGTAAGGTCACTCTTGGTGTAGGTTTGCACTTAGGCTATGGCCCTGCCCAGAGATTGTATATCAGACGGGGCTACATTCCAGATGGGACAGGTGTCTGGTATCGAAATCAACCCTTGGAAATGAATGCAACTAGCCAAAATAATGATGATTTGGTTTTGTATCTAGTAAAGGAATTCGGATAAGAGACAAGGATTTTATTGGGGATGTGGGATTTCTCTACTTTATGGTATAATGGAAAGAGTTAGATTGAAAGAGGTAGTGAGATGGATGCCAAATTAAGATACAAGGCAAAGAAGATCAAGATTGTCTTTTTTGATATTGATGATACATTGAGAAATTCAAAGACAGGTTTTATTCCAGCTTCAATCCCAACTGTTTTTAAGCAATTACGTGAGAAAGGAATTTTGACAGGTATTGCTTCTGGACGAGGGATTTTTGGTGTCGTGCCAGAGATTCGTGATCTCAATCCTGACTTTTTTGTAACCTTTGAAATGGGGCTTATATCGAAGATAAAAAAGGTCAGGTCATTTATCAGCATCAGATTGAGAAGTCAGATGTTGAGGAGTATATCTCTTGGGCTAAGCAAGAAGGGAATTGAGTATGGTTTGGTTGGGAGTCATGATGCCAAGTTGTCGACTCGCACCGATATGATTAGTGAGGCTATCAATCCAATTTACCCTGATTTGGACGTGGATCCCGATTTCCATGAAAAAGAAGACATCTATCAGATGTGGACTTTTGAAGATAAGGGAGATGACTTGCACTTGCCTGATAGTCTCTCAGACAAACTTCGCATGGTTCGTTGGCATCAACATTCGTCTGATATTGTGCCGATTTCAGGCTCCAAAGCGACGGGTGTGGAAAAGGTTGTAGAACACCTTGGCTTGAAACCAGAGAACGTCATGGTTTTTGGAGATGGGCTCAATGACTTGGAACTCTTTGATTATGCTGGAATCAGCGTTGCCATGGGAATTTCTCATGATAACATCAAAGAAAAAGCAGATTATATTACAAAAACATTAGAAGAAGATGGCATTTTTGATGCCTTAGAAGGATTTGGTATGGTAGAAAAAGAATTGCATTTCCCACAAGTAGACATTGAAACAGTAGAAGGTCCTATCGCGACTATTAAGACCAATCACGGAGACTTGCGTATCAAGCTCTTCCCTGAACATGCTCCTAAAACAGTGGCTAACTTTGTAGCTCTTTCAAAAGATGGCTACTATGATGGTGTCATTTTCCACCGTATTATCAAGGACTTTATGATTCAAGGTGGAGACCCAACTGGAACTGGTATGGGTGGCGAGTCAATCTACGGTGAATCATTTGAGGATGAATTCTCAGAAGAACTTTACAATATCCGTGGTGCCCTTTCCATGGCCAATGCTGGTCCAAATACCAACGGCAGCCAGTTCTTTATCGTGCAAAATCAACACCTGCCTTATTCTAAGAAAGAAATTGCTCGTGGTGGTTGGCCAGAACCGATCGCAGAAATCTATGCCAACCAAGGTGGGAACTCCTCACCTAGACCGCCGTCATACTGTTTTTGGTCAGCTAGCTGATGAAGCTTCTTACGCTGTCTTGGATGCTATTGCTGCTGTTGAGACAGGGGCTATGGACAAGCCAGTTGAAGATGTTGTGATTGAAACAATTGAAATCGAGGACTAAGATGAAAATCGGTGATAAACTAAAGGGCCGTATTACAGGGATTCAGCCCTACGGTGCCTTTGTTGAGCTAGAGACGGGTGATACAGGGCTGATTCACATTTCAGAAATTCGGACAGGCTTTATTGAAAATATTCATGAAGCCTTGAAAGTCGATGAAGAGGTTCTGGTTCAGGTAGTGGATTTAGATGAATTTACAGGGAAAGCTAGTCTTTCTATCCGCACTTTGGAGGAAGAAAAGCACCAGTTTCCGAGACGGAGACGCTTTTCAAGTGACCGTTTTAACTACGGCTTTGCGCCTCTTAAACGAATGATGCCAATTTGGACCAAGGAAGCCCTTCAACATTTGAAGAAGCAGAAGAACTAGTTAGAAATCTCTATCTTTTGTAATGTTAATATAAATTTGCTATAATAAGACCATGGAAGAAGAACAATTATTAAAATCAGGGGAGCGCATTAACCAGCTCTTTTCGACAGATATCAAAATCATTCAAAATAGAGAGGTTTTTAGCTATTCGGTGGATAGTGTTCTCTTGTCACGTTTTCCACGTTTTCCCTAAGAAGGGCTTGATAGTGGATTTTTGTGCTGGAAATGGAGCAGTGGGGCTTTTTGCTAGTACTCGTACTCAGGCACAGATTTTGGCTGTTGAGATTCAGGAGCGTTTGGCAGATATGGCTGAACGCTCTGTCCGTTTGAATGGTTTGGAAGAGCAGATGGAGGTCATCTGTGATGATTTGAAAAATATGCCTGCTTACATCCAGGGAAGTAAGGTGGATATGATTTTGTGTAATCCGCCCTATTTCAAGGTGGATCCTCATTCTAATCTGAACGAGAGCGAACATTATCTCTTGGCGCGCCATGAAATCACGACCAATTTGCAGGAAATCTGTCGTAGTGCCCAGAGTATTCTCAAATCCAATGGGCGTTTGGCCATGGTTCATCGTCCTGATCGACTTTTAGATATCTTGGACAGCTTACAACGGCATAATCTAGCTCCTAAGCGCCTGCAGTTTGTTTATCCAAAGAGGGAAAAAGAAGCCAATATGCTTTTGATTGAGGCTATCAAGGATGGCTCTACAAGTGGTTTTAAGGTCTTGCCACCTCTCATTGTCCACAATGATGATGGCTCTTATACGCCGGAACTCGAAGAGATTTATTATGGATCATAAGGCTTATATGTATGTGCTGGAGTGCCGTGATGGTTCTTATTATACAGGGTATACGACTGATGTGAGAAGACGCCTCGCTGTCCACAATAGTGGAAAGGGGGCAAAATATACACGAGCTCGCTTGCCGGTCAAACTCATCTATGCTCAAGGTTTTGCTAGCAAGGAAGAAGCCATGTCGGCAGAAGCCCTGCTCAAGCGTAAGAAGAGGCCACAGAAGGAAAGATTTTTATCTGAAAATCAAGATAGAAATTTACTCATACTCAATGAAAATCAAAGAGCAGACTAGGAAGCTAGCCGTAGGTTGCTCAAAGCACTGCTTTGAGGTTGTAGATAAGACTGACGAAGTCAGCTCAAAACACTGTTTTGAGGTTGTGGATAGAACTGACGAAGTCAGTCACATATATAATCCAAGGCGAAGCTGACGTGGTTTGAAGAGATTTTCGAAGAGTATCAGTTATTTTGAAGAATCGTGAGGAGTCCTTTGACTCCTCTTACTTTTGTCAAAAAGCGAAAAAAATGCTACAATAAAGAGAATAAACAAAATGAGGTATTATCATGTCTAAGATTCTAGTATTTGGTCACCAAAATCCAGACTCAGATGCCATCGGGTCATCTGTAGCCTTTGCCTACCTTGCAAAAGAAGCTTACGGTTTGGATACGGAAGCTGTTGCCCTTGGAACTCCAAATGAAGAAACAGCCTTTGTCTTGAACTATTTTGGTGTGGAGGCACCGCGTGTTATCACTTCTGCTAAAGCAGAAGGAGCAGAGCAAGTTATCTTGACTGACCACAATGAATTCCAACAATCTGTATCAGATATCGCTGAAGTAGAAGTTTATGGTGTTGTAGACCACCACCGTGTTGCTAACTTTGAAACTGCAAGCCCACTCTACATGCGTTTGGAGCCAGTTGGATCAGCGTCTTCAATCGTTTTACCGTATGTTCAAAGAACATGGTGTAGCTGTGCCTAAAGAGATTGCTGGTTTGATGCTTTCAGGTCTGATTTCAGATACCCTTCTTTTGAAATCACCAACAACACACCCAACGGATAAAGTGATTGCTCCTGAATTGGCTGAATTGGCTGGTGTGAACTTGGAAGAATATGGTTTGGCTATGTTGAAAGCTGGTACAAACTTGGCTAGCAAATCTGCTGAAGAATTGATTGACATCGATGCTAAAACTTTTGAACTCAACGGAAATAATGTCCGTGTTGCTCAAGTAAACACAGTTGACATCGCTGAAGTTTTGGAACGTCAAGCAGAAATTGAAGCTGCAATGCAAGCTGCTAACGCAGCAAATGGTTACTCTGACTTTGTCTTGATGATTACAGATATCGTAAACTCAAACTCAGAAATTCTAGCACTTGGTGCGAACATGGATAAGGTTGAAGCGGCTTTCAACTTCAAACTTGACAACAACCATGCCTTCCTTGCTGGTGCCGTTTCACGTAAGAAACAAGTGGTACCTCAATTGACTGAAAGCTTTAATGCTTAAGATTTTGGGTGTTAATTCAAATTAGGAAAGGCTAGTTTGCCTTATATCGAAAGGAGTTTCGGCTCCTTTTTTTCTAGGAGTGAAGCATGTTAGAAACTGGTGATTTGATTTTTGTGAGAGATGAGTCAGATATGGGGCAGGCCATCCAGACTTCCACAGGCAACTATAGCCATGTTGCCATTTATTTGGATGGGATGATTTATCACGCTAGTGAACAGGCTGGTGTGGTCTGTCAAGAACCAGCAGACTTCTTTGAGTCCAATCATTTGTACGACATTTATGTCTATCCAGAATTAGATATCCAGTCTGTGAAAGAAAAAGCTTGCAAACATCTGGGAGCACCCTACAATGCTTCTTTCTATCCAGATGGAATTGGTTTTTACTGTTCCCAGTATATGGCAGAAATCCTCCCCATTTTTGAAAGCGATTCCCATGAAATTTGGGGATGGGGAGCAGGAAATTAGTGATTTTTGGAGAGAGTATTACAGAGAACTAGGTCTTCCTGTTCCTCTGAACCAAGCTGGTACCAATCCTAGTCAGTTGCCAGCATCGCCTCTGTTAGAATGTAAAGAAAGGAATCTTCATGATTCAGATTTTTAATCCATCTCGTTTGACGAGACAGCCATTTTTTGGAGAATTGATCCGCTATCTGGACCAGCATGATGATGTTATTTTGACGAGAAATTAAGGCTCAATTTCCAGATGTGGCAGTTGACAAACTCATGGAAGAGTATATAAAGGCTGGCTTTGATTCGTCGGGAAAATAAGCGTTATTACCTTAATCTTCCCATGCTTGAATCACTCGATAGTCTCGAACTGGATCAAGAGATTTTTGTCAGCGAAGATAGTCCCGCCTATCAAGCCTTGTTAGAGCAGCGTTTTGAGACGGAATTACGCAATCAAACCAATGCAGCTATTTTAGTTGAAAAGACGGACTTTGCGCGAACAAAAATGACCCTTTCCAATTATTTCTACAAGGTCAAACATCAGTATCCTTTGACAGAAAAACAGCAGGAACTCTATGCCATTTTGGGAGATGTTAATCCTGAGTATGCTCTCAAATATATGACGACTTTTTTGCTAAAATTTCTCAAAAAAGACCAGCTGATGCAGAAACGCCGTGATATTTTGTGGATAGTTTAGTTGTCCTAGGTTATATTTGTCCAAAAGTGAAGATGGAAAGTATGAGTTGGCCGTCGATTTTGATAAGGAAAGTCTAAGTTTTTATCTAGTATAGAATTCTGCTCTGAGCAGTTTGTTTGACTTAATGATATAATGAGTATATACTTGAAAATAACGATAACACTTATCGGAATAAACCTAAAGGAGACAATCATATGTCACTTGAAAACAAATTGGAACAAGCAACAGGCGCTATCAAAGAAGGATTTGGTAAAGTTACTGGGGATAGCAAGACTGAAGCAGAAGGCGCTGTAGAAAAGACAGTTGCTAAGGCAAAAGAAGTAGTTGAAGATGCTAAAGGTGCTGTAGAAGGTGCTGAAGGTTTGAAAAACGCTTTTTAAATAAAGATAGAAAAATCAAGGGTTTCGTTTCCCTTGATTTTTTTTACGATCCTTATAAATACTTTTCTGCGACGGCTACATCTCCAGGATAGGCTTCTTTCTTGCCTTGGACGATTTGGTAGCAATCGGCTCCCTTACCAGCGATAATAACAGCATCTAATGCGTGATTTGTGATAGCCATAGCTGCCTTGATCGCTTCTTGGCGATCCGCAATTTTTTCAACAGGATGATTGATGTAGCTACTGATTTCATCTGCAATAGCCATTGGATCCTCATAGTTGGGGTCATCAGCAGTCAGAAAAGACTTGAATCTCAGGGTGTTGATTGAGGAGGAGGCCAAAGTCCTTACGACGGCTTTCTCCTTTATTTCCTGTCGAACCTAGAACCAGAGCAATCTTTTCCTGTTTGATGAGTCTCTACGACATTGATGAGTTTTTTGAGACTGTCCCCATTGTGGGCATAGTCGATGAAAACCTTGGCTCCATTTTTCTGAGTGAGGACTTCCATACGACCAGGAACACGGGTTGCAGCGATTCCTTTTTTGATGTCCTCAAGACTAGCTCCGAGACGGAGACAAGCAAGTCCAGCAGCAACGGCATTTTCTTGGTTGAAGTGACCAATCAGTTGGATATCATAGTCTCCAGCGAGTTTACCCATAGCTGAAAAGCTAAAGGCTTTGGAATTCTCGATCTGGTTATCAGACTGGCTACCATAGAAATCATGGTCTTGATCTGCCACTTGTTCTTTCAAGACAGAAAAGTGATCCATGTCACTGTTAACGATGACTGCTCGGCTATTTTCCATCAAGAGACGTTTGTGGTAGAAGTAGTCTTCAAAGCTAGGGTGTTCAATCGGGCCGATATGGTCTGGGGCTGATATTGAGGAAAACTCCCACATCAAAGGTTAGACCATAGACACGTTTGACCAGATAGGCTTGACTGGAGACTTCCATGATGAGGTGAGTACGGTCATTTTGCACAGCTTGATGCATCATATCAAAGAGGTCAATACTCTCAGGAGTTGTCAACGCTGATTTAAAGAAAGTTTTACCATCTAGAGTTGTATTCATAGTCGAGAGCATAGCAGGTCGATGACCTTGAGATAAGATGTTATAGGCGAAATAGGCTGCTGTTGTCTTACCCTTGGTACCAGTAAAAGGCAAGGAGCTTTGAGTTTTTCTTGTGGATTGCCATAAAATTCCATGGCAATCAAACTCATGGCTTTCTTGATATCGCTGACGATAATGGCAGGAATACCAACCTCATAGTCCTTTTCAGCCACATACCAACCGAGACCTTGAGAGATGGCAGAAAGCAGAAATTCCTTCTTAAAGGCAGCACCCTTGACGAAAAAGAGGCTCTTCTCTTTGGCCTTGCGGCTGTCATAGCAGATGGTGTCAAAGACGACATTGCTGTAGTTGTAGTGATAGTGTCCTTGGTCGATAATCTCGCGGAAGAGACCATCTTTCTTTAATATATCTAATACGGTTTCAATCTTAATCATACTTTCTATTGTAAACCGAAAGTCGTAAATTTACAAGTAACAAGGAAAAGTTTATAATGGAAGATAAGGAGTTTTTCCTAGTTATCAAAATTGAATGAGGAATCTATGTCGCACGAAAACAATCACCAGCAGGCCCAGATGTTACGGGGGACTGCTTGGTTAACGGCTAGTAACTTTATCAGTCGCCTACTTGGGGCTATTTATATTATCCCTTGGTATATCTGGATGGGATCTTATGCAGCTACGGCCAATGGTCTCTTTACCATGGGTTACAATATCTATGCTTGGTTCTTGCTGGTTTCAACAGCAGGGATTCCAGTTGCGGTGGCCAAGCAAGTTGCTAAGTACAATACCATGCGAGAAGAAGAGCATAGCTTTGCCCTGATTCGGAGCTTTTTAGGCTTTATGACAGGACTAGGTTTGGTTTTTGCTTTAATCTTGTATGTCTTTGCTCCTTGGCTAGCAGACTTGTCTGGCGTGGGCAAAGACTTGATCCCAATTATGCAAAGCTTGGCTTGGGGAGTCTTGATTTTCCCATCTATGAGTGTTATCCGAGGATTTTTCCAAGGGATGAATAACCTCAAACCTTATGCCATGAGTCAAATTGCTGAGCAGGTCATTCGTGTTATCTGGATGCTCTTAGCAACCTTTATCATTATGAAGCTCGGTTCAGGAGATTACCTAGCAGCTGTTACCCAATCCACCTTTGCGGCCTTTGTCGGTATGGTAGCCAGTTTTGCAGTTTTGCTTTATTTCCTTGCTCAAGAAGGCTTACTCAAAAGAGTCTTTGAAACAGGGGATAAGATTAATAGTAAGCGTCTTTTGGTCGATACCATTAAGGAAGCCATTCCTTTTATCCTGACAGGGTCTGCCATCCAGCTTTTCCAGATCTTGGACCAAAATACCTTTATCAATAGCATGAAGTGGTTTACCAACTATAGTAATGAAGACTTAATTGTCATGTTTTCTTATTTCTCAGCCAATCCGAATAAAATCACTATGATTTTGATTTCTGTTGGGGTTTCGATTGGGAGTGTCGGTTTGCCGCTTTTGACTGAAAACTATGTCAAGGGGGACTTGAAGGCGGCTTCTCGTCTGGTTCAGGACAGCATCACCATGCTTTTCTTATTCCTGCTACCAGCAACGGTTGGAGTGGTCATGGTAGGGGAACCTCTTTATACAGTCTTCTATGGCAAGCCAGATAGTTTGGCTATGGGCTTGTTTGTCTTTGCAGTTTTGCAGTCTACTATTTTAGGCTTATACATGGTCTTGTCTCCAATGCTTCAGGCCATGTTCCACAATCGCAAGGCAGTTCTCTATTTTATCTATGGTTCCATTGCCAAGATAGTCTTGCAACTGCCAACCATTGCTCTCTTTCACAGTTACGGACCTTTGATTTCCACAACCATTGGCCTCATTATTCCTAATGTTTTGATGTATCGGGATATTTGTAAGGTAACTGGTGTCAAGCGCAAGGTGATTTTGAAGCGAACCATTTTAATCAGTTTGTTAACTCTTTTCATGTTTCTAGTAGTTGGGATATTGCAGTGGATTTTAGGATTTGTCTTCCAACCAAGTGGACGTTTGTGGAGTTTCCTATATGTAACCCTTGTCGGTGCCATGGGGGGAGGAGTTTACGGATTCTTGAGTCTCCGTACCCGTTTGTTGGATAAGGTGATTGGAAAAGCCCAAGCAGATCGCTTACGAATCAAATTAAAAGTTAACTCAAAAAACTTTTTATAAATAAAAGGGATAATTTGAACATTTCTATCGTGAAATGCTTAAATTATTCTCTTTTTATTAATTTTGTAGAATAATAGATAAAGTTTGTAGATGGTAATTTTATTTTTCTTAAATTTTTACTTAAAAAAACTATTGACTAAATAAAAACTCAAGTTGTATAATAAGACAAATATTTAAATCAGGAGGTTCTGGAGATGAAAAAAATCTAAGGCCAAGTATGCAACGCTTGCAGGTGTCGTGTTAAGTGCAGGTATTTTGTTAAGTGCCTGTGGGAATTCCAGCACAGGGTCAAAAACATATAATTATGTCTATGCTAGTGATCCATCTAGTTTTAATTATTTAGCAGAAAATCGTGCGACAACTAATGACATTATCACTAATCTAGTTGATGGTCTCATGGAAAATGATCAATATGGGAATTATGTTCCATCCTTGGCAGAGGATTGGAGTGTTTCTAAGGACGGTTTGACTTATACCTACAAACTTCGTAAGGAAGCGAAATGGTATACCTCTGAAGGTGAAGAATATGCCCCAGTAACTGCCAAAGACTTCGTAACTGGTCTTCAGTATGCTGCTGATAAAAAATCAGAAGCCTTGTACCTAGTACAAGAATCCGTTGCAGGTTTGGATGACTACATTAACGGTAAAACGAAAGACTTTTCAACTGTAGGTGTAAAGGCTATTGACGACCAAACGGTTCAATATACTTTGACTCGCCCAGAACCTTACTGGAATTCAAAAACAACTTCAACAATTCTCTTTCCTCTTAATGCGGATTTCTTGAAATCAAAAGGGGATGATTTTGGCAAGGTGGATCCATCTAGCATTTTGTACAATGGTCCTTTCTTAATGAAATCCTTTGTTTCAAAATCTGTTATTGAATTCAAGAAAAATCCGAATTACTGGGATGCCAAGAATGTCTTTGTAGATGATGTGAAATTGGCTTACTTTGATGGTAGTGATCAAGATGCATTAGCACGTAACTTTGTGGAGGGTGCCTATAGTTATGCTCGTCTCTATCCAAATAGCTCAAGTTTTGAAGGGATTAAAGAGAAGAACAAGGACAATATCGTATATAGTCTTCAAGATGCGACATCTTATTTCTTAAACTTTAACTTAGATAGAAAATCTTATAAATTCACTGCTAAGACGAGTGATGCTGAAAAGAAATCGACTCAAGAAGCCGTTCTTAATAAGAACTTCCGTCAAGCTATTAACTTTGCCTATGACCGTACAGCCTATGGTGCCCAATCTCAAGGTGAAGATGGTGCTACTAAGATTTTACGTAATTTGGTTGTTCCACCAAACTTCGTAAGTATCAACGGAAAAGACTTTGGTGAAGTAGTAGCCTCTAAGATGGTCAATTATGGTAAAGAATGGCAAGGAATCAACTTTGCTGATGCTCAAGATCCATACTACAATCCAGAAAAAGCCAAGGCTAAATTTGCCGAAGCTAAGAAAGAACTCCAAGCTAAAGGAGTCCAATTCCCTATCCACTTAGATAAATCTGTAGATTTGACCAATAAGGCAGAAATTCAAGGAATTAATTCCATGAAACAATCGATTGAATCTGTCTTGGGGGCTGATAATGTTGTGATTGATGTTCACCAACTCTCTACTGAAGACTTTGATAATACAAGCTATTTGGCTCAGACTGCAGCTCAGAAAGATTACGATTTATACAATGGTGGTTGGAGTGCAGACTACCAAGACCCATCAAGTTATCTTGAAATCTTTAATGTGAAAAGTGGTGGAGTTCTACAAAACTTAGGTCTAGAGCCTGGAGAAGTAAATGACAAGGCTAAGGCAGTTGGACTAGATACTTACACTCAGATGTTAGAAGATGCTAATAAAGAGCAAGATCCAGCAAAACGTTATGAAAAATACGCTGAGGCTCAAGCTTGGTTGGTAGATAGCTCACTAGCAATTCCAAACGTATCACTTGGTGGTACACCAACTTTGAGAAAAACAGTTCCTTTCTCTAGCCCATTCTCATTGGCGGGTAATAAAGGGGTCGAATCATACAAGTATCTCAAATTACAAGATAAGACAGTCACAAAAGACGAGTATGAAAAAGCCAAAGAAAAATGGATGAAGGAAAAAGAAGAGTCCAATAAAAAAGCCCAAGAAGAATTGGCAAAACATGTCAAATAATCTATTCAACAGGAAAAACGATAGTTTCTTAGGAAGCTGTCGTTTTTATATAGTTTGAAACTATAACTAGCTCTTGAAAAGAAGAAAATGAGTTGATGAAAATAAGTGGTACAATAGTTACTATAGATTTGGAGGAATTGTATGAGCAAGGAATTACACATTAACACAATTTTGGCCCAGGCGGGTATTAAGTCAGATGAAGCGACAGGAGCCTTGGTGACACCGCTTCATTTTTCAACGACCTATCAGCATCCAGAGTTTGGTAGATCTACTGGATTTGACTATACGCGTACTAAAAACCCAACTCGTAGTAAGGCGGAAGAAGTCTTGGCGGCTATTGAGTCAGCAGACTATGCTCTAGCGACTAGCTCAGGGATGTCAGCTATTGTACTGGCCTTTAGCGTCTTTCCAGTAGGAAGTAAGGTCTTGGCAGTGCGTGATCTTTACGGTGGTTCTTTCCGCTGGTTCAATCAAGTGGAGCAGGAAGGTCGTTTCCATTTTACCTATGCCAATACAGAAGAAGAATTGATTGCCGAGTTGGAGAAGGATGTGGATGTTCTCTATATCGAAACACCAACCAATCCTTTGATGTTAGAATTTGATATTGAAAAACTAGCAAAATTGGCTCATGCTAAGGGTGCCAAAGTGGTGGTGGACAATACCTTCTACAGCCTATCTACCAACGTCCGATTGAAGATGGGGCAGATATCGTTCTCCATTCAGCAACCAAGTATCTAGCAGGCCACAATGATGTCTTGGCTGGAGTGGTTGTGACCAATAGTTTAGAACTATACGAAAAACTCTTCTACAATCTCAATACGACAGGGGCAGTCTTGTCTCCATTTGACAGTTATCAATTGATTCGTGGTCTCAAGACCCTGTCTCTTCGTATGGAGCGCTCAACAGCCAATGCTCAAGAAGTGGTCGCCTTTTTGAAGGATTCTCCAGCAGTCAAGGAAGTTCTCTATACGGGTCGTGGGGGCATGATTTCCTTTAAGGTAGCGGATGAAACACGCATTCCTCACATTTTGAACAGTCTCAAGGTCTTCTCTTTTGCGGAAAGTTTAGGTGGGGTAGAAAGTCTGATTACTTATCCAACGACGCAAACTCACGCTGATATTCCAGCAGAAGTGCGCCATTCTTATGGTTTGACAGATGACCTCTTGCGCTTGTCAATTGGGATTGAAGATGCTAGAGATTTGATTGCAGATTTGCGCCAAGCCTTAGAAGGATAAGAAAAAGATGGGAAAATATGATTTTACAAGCCTGCCCAATCGTTTAGGGCACCATACCTATAAATGGAAAGAAGCAGAAACGGATCGTGAAGTCCTACCAGCTTGGATAGCGGATATGGACTTTGTAGTCTTGCCTGAAATCCGCCAAGCCGTGCAAACTTACGCTGATCAACTGGTTTATGGCTATACCTATGCCAGTGAAGAGTTAATTAAGGAAGTTCAAAAGTGGGAAGCTACACAACACGGTTATCACTTTGACAAGGAAGCTCTTGTCTTTATCGAGGGTGTGGTACCAGCCATCTCAACAGCTATTCAAGCTTTCACAAAAGAAGGCGAAGCGGTTCTGATTAACACACCTGTCTACCCACCTTTTGCTCGCAGTGTCAAGTTGAATAATCGTAGATTGATTACCAATTCTTTAGTGGAAAAGGATGGTCTGTTTGAGATTGACTTTGATCGACTTGAAAAGGATTTGGTGGAAGAGGAGGTCAAGCTCTATATTCTTTGCAACCCTCACAATCCTGGTGGACGTGTGTGGGAAAAGGAAGTGTTGGAGAAGATTGGTCAACTCTGCCAAAAACACGGTGTTTTGTTGGTTTCAGATGAGATTCACCAAGATTTGGCCCTCTTTGGTCACAAGCATCATTCCTTCAATACCATCAATCCTGCCTTCAAAGATTTTGCTATTGTCTTGAGCAGTGCCACTAAAACCTTTAACATCGCTGGAACAAAAAATTCATATGCAGTTATTGAAAATTCTAAGTTGAGACTGGCTTACCAGAAACGCCAGTTGGCCAATAACCAGCATGAAATTTCAGGCTTGGGTTATTTGGCGACAGAAGCTGCCTATCGATACGGTAAAGATTGGTTAGAGGAACTCAAGCAAGTCTTTGAAGACCATATTAATTATGTGGTAGATTTATTTGGAAAAGAGACTAAAATCAAAGTCATGAAACCGCAAGGAACCTACTTGATTTGGCTTGATTTTTCAGCCTATGACCTGACTGATGAAAAATTACAAGAGCTGTTGAGAAATGAAGCCAAGGTTATCCTAAACCGTGGTTTGGATTTTGGGGAGGAAGGAAGTCTCCATGCCCGCCTCAATGTAGCCATGCCTAAATCTCTGCTGCAAGAAGTCTGTCAGCGGATTGTGACGACTTTTGCTAAACTTTAAAAATCCAGCCTTCTAGGAGAAAAGTCTTCCTAGGAGGCTATTTTCGTAGGGAATATGGTATAATGAAAAGATAAGGTACAGGTAAAAATATGGCTAAATTGATTCCCGGGAAAATCCGTATCGAAGGCGTTGCCCTTTATGAAACTGGTAAAGTTGATATCATTAAGGAAAAGAATAATCGGCTCTACGCTCGCGTTGCAGAAGAAGAACTGCGCTATAGTTTAGAGGATGATTTGGTTTTTGTGCCTGCGATTTTTTCCCAAAAAGAGGGGCTACTGTGTGCACTTGGCAGCGTTGGAGCATTTTCTGAAAAATGATGAGCGTGGCCAAGAAATCTTGCAGAGTCTGGAAGAAGGTTATGAAGAAAAAGAGGCTGTTGAAACCAAGGTGACCTTGGGTGGCAAATTTTTGGACCGAATCTTGACCTCAAAAACAGACCGCTCCTATGAGTTGTCGGCTGTGGGGCAAGTGGAAGCAGGAACCAATCGTATCTTGTGGACCCTGAGAATCGGGCAAATTAATAGTCAAAAATACTATGTCATTCGGGATATTCCACTCTTTTTAAGAGTTGTTGAGAAGAGAAAGCCTTATATGATTGGTAAAACTTATGAGGAATCTCTGTCTTGGGAAGCCTTTGATGAGGCAAGTCAAGAACTTCTGACTTTCTTGCGCGGACTAACGGAGGAAGGACTGGCTCCAGACCTCTTTTTCCAAAACCAAGGTCGGCATCTCTTTTTCCCTCTGACTTTTTTTGAGCAGGGTGTGAATTTATTGATGACCTTGCCCCATTTTCAATTTGACCATCAAGTAGATAGTTACCAAACCCTGCTTTTTCAGGATATGAATGAGGATGCCAATCTATTTGCTTTTAAGGTAACAGAATACTCTGACTATTTTGAAATGGAAATCAGTGAGAGTCCTAGGGTCAATGTTTTTTATCAGGGAGCTGTGCTTTTCCATAAAGGACAGGTTTATTTTCTAACAGACCAGCAGATGCGTCTTCTCAAGGAAATTAAAGCTCTGCCTTTAGATCAGCATGGAAAGAAATACCTGCAATTTGATAGCAGTGACCGAGATAAGTTGGCTTCTTGTTTAACTCTTTTTAGTCAGATGGGCACCGTTTTAGCTCCGGAACGTCTACAAATCAAATCTTTTGCGCCCTCTTTTTACTTTGAGAGGGAAGAGGATAATCGGATTCGTTTAGAAATTCAGTTTGATTATGGAAATAGACAAGTATCTAGCCGACAAGAGTTAGAAGAATTGCCATTTTCGAGTGATGCTGACTTAGAAGAAAAAATTTTCCAAGTCTGTTTGGCTGCGGGCTTTGAAGCGGACTTTCAATCTTGGCGCCAGGCCTTAAAATCGGAGTCTGTCTATCATTTCTTCCATGAAATCATTCCAGTATTTGAAAAACTCGGGCATGTTGACCTATCAGACAAGTTAGAAGAGATTTATAGCTTAGCGAGTCCTCAAGTGCAGATTGCTTCTAAGGCAGGTCTCTTGGAAATCCAGTTTGATTTTCAAGATATTGCCCAAGAGGAAATTGACCAAGCCATGCAGGCCTTGGTTGCCAACAAGGATTTTTACATTGATTCGTCCAATCAAGTTTACTTTTTCGATGAAGAAACCAAGAAAATTCGCCAAAATCTGCAGGAACTAGGGCAATTTGAGTTAAAAGATGGGACCTTGCAGGCTCGGAAATCCTTGGCCTACAGTTTAGCTCATCTTTTTAAAGGGCGTGACCGTGTTTCTTTTTCACAAGAATTTCAGAATTTGGCTCACGACTTGACGCATCCAGAGGACTTCCCTCGACAAGCAACTCAGGTTAAGGCTGACTTGCGAGATTATCAGGAAAAGGGAATTGGTTGGCTGCAGATGCTCCATCATTATGGTTTTGGTGGGATTTTGGCTGATGATATGGGGTTGGGGAAAACCCTTCAGACCATTGCTTTTTTGACCAGTCAAGTGACAAAAGAAAGTCGGGTTTTGATTTTGGCTCCATCTGGTTGATCTACAACTGGGCAGATGAATTTCAGAAATTTGCCCCACAGTTGGATATGGCTGTTGTTCATGGTTTGAAAGCAAGTCGTGAAGAGATTCTTGCTGAGAGCCATCAAATCTATGTGACAAGCTATGCCACCTTCCGTCAGGACAGTGAGCTTTATCAGGGGGATGGCCTTTGACTTCCTTTTCTTAGATGAAGCTCAGGTTATGAAAAACGCCCAGACCAAGATTGCCCAGACCTTGAGACAATTTGTGGTGCCGTCGGTCTTTGCCTTGTCAGGTACTCCTATTGAAAATCACCTAGGTGAATTGTGGTCTATCTTCCAAATCGTCATGCCAGGACTTTTGCCAAGCAAGAAAGAATTTATGAAATTGCCAGCTGAGCGAGTGGCTCAGTTTATCAAGCCCTTTGTTATGAGGCGTAAGAAAGAAGAAGTTCTGACCGAATTGCCAGACTTGATAGAAGTGGTTTATAAGAATGAACTGGAAGACCAGCAAAAGGCTATTTATCTAGCCCAGTTGCAACAGATGCGGGACCGTCTAGCTCAAGTATCAGATCAGGAATTTCAGCGAAGTCGAGTGGAAATCTTATCTGGTTTGATGCGTTTGCGTCAAATCTGTGACACTCCTTCCCTCTTTATGGAGGATTATCAGGGCGCCAGTGGCAAACTGGATAGTCTTCGAGACCTGCTGGTCCAGGTGGCAGACGGCGGACACCGTGTCTTGATTTTCTCGCAGTTCAAGGGAATGTTAGAGAAAATTGAACAAGAACTGCCAGACTTGGGCTTGACATCCTTTAAAATTACAGGTTCAACCCCAGCCAAGGAAAGACAAGACATGACCAAGGCCTTTAACCAAGGGGAAAGAGATGCCTTTCTGATTTCCCTTAAGGCTGGTGGTGTCGGTCTTAACTGACAGGTGCTGATACGGTTATCTTGGTTGACCTTTGGTGGAATCCTGCGGTGGAAGCGCAAGCTATTGGCCGTGCCCATCGGATGGGACAGGAAGAAACGGTTGAGGTCTATCGCTTGGTGACCAAGGGAACCATTGAAGAAAAAATTCAGGAACTCCAAGAACAGAAGAAACATCTGGTGTCACAAGTATTGGACGGCACAGAGTCACGTGGCAGTCTGACCCTGGCAGAAATTAGAGAAATTTTGGGAATTTCTGAAGCCAGCACTTGAAAAATCAAGACAATACGCTATAATGAAGTGTTGAAAGGAAATAGAAAATGAAACAAGAACGATTTCCATTGGTGTCAGATGACGAGGTCATGCTGACTGAAATGCCAGTCATGAACTTGTACGATGAGTCTGATCTGATCAGTAATATCAAGGGTGAGTATCGAGATAAAAATTATTTAGAATGGGCTCCTATTACTGAAGAAACACCAGTAAAACCGATTGAAAAGCAAGTAGAGAAACCTAAAAAGGCTCCTTTAGGGGTTAAAAAAGAAGGAAAGAGCTATGCGGAAGTGGCTCGTGAAGAAGCGCGTGCAGATTTGAAAAAGAAACGCTCAGCAAGCTATCTTACTAAGGACATCACTCCTACAAGACGTTATTCTAAATCAGGTCTTGTTAGACAGGGCAATCAACCGACAGCACCTTTCCAAAAGGAAAATCCTGGTGAATTTGTCAAATATAGCCAAAAATTGACCCAGTCTCATTATATCTTGGCGGAAGAAGTTCATTCTATGCCTACCAAGAATGAAGAACTGTCAGCACCTGCTCCAAAGAAAAACAACTATGATTTTCTAAAGAAGAGCCAAATTTACAATAAAAAAAGTAAACAAACAGAACAAGAACGTCGGGTTGCCCAAGAGTTGAATCTGACTAGAATTACAGAATAGGGGAGAAAACATGCCAAAGACATATCATTTTATCGGAATTAAGGGATCAGGGATGAGTGCCTTGGCCTTGATGTTGCACCAAATGGGGCACAAGGTTCAAGGGTCAGATGTTGAAAAGTACTACTTTACTCAACGTGGTCTTGAGCAGGCAGGAATTACGATTCTTCCTTTTGATGAAAAGAATCTAGACGGTGATATGGAAATTATCGCTGGAAATGCCTTTCGTCCAGATAACAATGTTGAAATTGCCTATGCAGACCAAAATGGCATCAGTTACAAACGTTACCATGAGTTCCTAGGTAGCTTTATGCGTGACTTTGTCAGCATGGGGGTAGCAGGAGCGCACGGAAAAACTTCAACGACAGGTATGTTATCTCATGTCTTGTCTCACATTACAGATACTAGCTTCTTGATTGGAGATGGGACAGGTCGAGGTTCTGCCAATGCCAAATATTTTGTCTTTGAATCTGACGAATATGAGCGTCACTTCATGCCTTACCATCCGGAATACTCTATTATCACCAACATTGACTTTGACCATCCAGACTATTTCACAAGTCTAGAGGATGTTTTCAATGCCTTTAATGACTATGCCAAACAAATTACCAAGGGTCTTTTTGTCTATGGTGAAGATGCAGAATTGCGTAAAATTACAGCTAATGCTCCTATTTATTATTATGGTTTTGAAGTAGAAGGTAATGACTTTGTAGCTAGCGATCTTCTTCGTTCAACAACTGGTTCAACTTTCACAGTTCACTTCCGTGGACAAGAATTGGGTCAATTCCACATTCCAACCTTTGGTCGTCACAATATCATGAATGCGACAGCTGTTATTGGTCTTCTTTACACAGCAGGGTTTGATTTGAACTTGGTGCGTGAGCACCTGAAAACATTTGCTGGTGTTAAGCGACGTTTCACTGAGAAATTGTCAATGACACAGTTATTATCGACGACTTTGCCCACCATCCAACAGAAATCATTGCGACCTTGGATGCGGCTCGTCAGAAATACCCAAGCAAGGAAATTGTAGCAGTCTTCCAACCGCATACCTTTACAAGAACCATTGCCTTGTTGGACGACTTTTGCTCACGCTTTGAATCAAGCGGATGCTGTTTACCTAGCACAGATTTATGGGTCAGCTCGTGAAGTAGACCATGGTGACGTTAAGGTAGAAGACCTAGCTAATAAAAATCAACAAGAAACACCAAGTCATCACTGTTGAAAAATGTTTCTCCACTCCTTGACCATGACAATGCTGTCTATGTCTTTATGGGAGCAGGAGACATCCAAACCTATGAATACTCATTTGAGCGTCTCTTGTCTAATTTGACAAGCAATGTTCAATAGGATGTTCCCATGGAAATTCCAATTAAAATCATTCAGGCAAGTAAGTCTGATTTGGCTGAGATAGAGGCACTTCAGGCCTCATCTTTTTCCAGCTGACAAGCAGCTGACTTCCCATATTTTAGAAGAAAGTATCCGTAAGTGTGCGGATACCTTTCTTCTAGCTAGGGACGAAGATCAACTGTTGGGCTATGTTCTAGGCGGTCCTTACCCCCACAATCCAAAATGCCTAGAAATACATTCTTTAGTCATTGATGCTGACCATCAGAGACAGGGCTTGGGAACCCTTCTTCTTGCGGCTTTGAAAGATGTGGCAGTTGAGCTGGATTATAAAGGTATTCGTTTGAAGAGCCCTGAAGAGCTGCTTTCCTATTTTGAAATGAACGGTTTTATTGATGAAGAAGAGACAGAATCGCTTTATGCAGCTAGTCAAGGTTTTAGTATGATTTGGTTTAATCTCTTTTTAGGAGGCGCAATGAAAAATCAGGAAAGCAAGATTAGAAGATTTAGATCGGATCGTTGAGATTGAACTAGAGAATTTCTCGGTTGAAGAAGCCATTCCTCGCTCTGTTTTTGAGGCGCATTTGCGAGAAATTCAGACCTCGTTTTTGGTTGCAGAAAAAGAGGGTAAGATTATTGGTTATATAGAGGGACCAGTTGGCCCCCACCGCCATCTGCAAGACCAGTCCTTTACAGAGGAGATAGAAGACCATAGTCATGAATCAGGTGGCTATATTTCTGTAACCTGTCTTTCTATTGCCAAGGAAGCACAGGGACTCGGATTGGGTAAGAAATTATTGGTAGCCTTGAAAGAACTGGCTCTTGAAGATGAGAGAGAAGGTATTAACCTAACCTGTCATGACTATCTCATCTCCTACTACGAAAAGCATGGATTTGTCAATGAAGGCCAGTCCCAGTCAACCTTTGCAGGAGAAATCTGGTATGATATGGTCTGGGAAGCTAAAAAATAGGCAAGGTAAGGCATCATAGGTTGCTTTTCCTAAACTTTTAAGATATAATATTATGGATTGTCAACGAGGAGGAAAAACTTTTGAGTGAAAAGTCAAGAGAAGAAGAAAAATTAAGCTTTAAAGAGCAGATTTTACGTGATTTAGAACGAGTAAAAAAACATGAAGAAGATCAGGAGGAAGTTAATTTAGCTTCAATAAAACCCCAACTTTCTTCTAAAAATGACCAGTCAATAGAAGCGTTAATGGGAGATTCTCTATCAGCTGTAGAAGAGATTATGAGAAAAGCTCCTACCGTACCTACTCACCCAAGTCAAGATGTGCCAGCTTCTCCAGCAGATGAGTTTCAAAGAGAAACTCTTACTGTTCCAAGTCATCCAAGTCAAGATGCGCCTTCTTCTCCCGCAGAAGAGGCTGTAAGACAAGCTTCACTTACTCCTAGTCACCCGAGTCAAGAAGGACCTTCTACTCCATCAGCGGAAGGAGTATCAAGACCAACTCCAGGACCTGTTAGTCCTAGAAACGTAGAGAAGGAATTTAATGAAATCCCAACGAGGGTAGCTGTTTCTTATAAGACAGAAGGTCAGAGAGAGGTAAAAAGAGAAGTTCCTACTTCAAAACCAGTAGTGGAAAAGAAAGCTGTAGAAGAAATGTCTGCAACTCCACGTCGTAGCTGTCGTGAGACAGTTCAGCTTTACTAAGAAGAAAAAAATCAGGATTCAAGACCTTCTTTATTTCTTTACTAATTTTCCTAGGCTTGATTTCAGCAGGTGGTTATTTCGGTTATCAGTATGTTCAGTCATCTTTACAGCCTGTGGATGCTTCATCTAAACAATATGTGACAGTGCAAATCCCAGAAGGAGCTAGTGTTCAAACAATCGGTTCAACTCTTGAAAAGTCTGGCTTGATTAAACACGGAGTGATTTTCGCTTTTTATGCGAAATATAAGAATTACTCAGATTTGAAGTCTGGCTATTACAATTTGCAAAAGAGCATGAGTACAGAAGATATCATCCATGAATTGCAAAAAGGTGGAACAGCTGAAGCTCAAGAACCTGCGCTTGCGACTTTGACAATTCCAGAAGGTTATACGATTGACCAAATGGCACAAGCAGTAGGTCAATTGCAAGGTGACTTCAAAGAGCCTTTGACAGCGGATGCTTTCCTAGCAAAAGTTCAAGATGATAGCTTTATCAGTCAAGAAGTTGCCAAATATCCTAGTCTACTTGAAAGCTTGCCTACAAAGGAAAGTGGAGTTCGTTACCGTTTGGAAGGTTTCCTTTTCCCAGCTACTTACTCTATCAAGGAAAGCACAACTGTTGAAAGCTTGATTGATGAGATGTTGGCAGCTATGGATAAAACTTTGGCACCTCATTATAGTACTATTAAGTCTAAGAATTTGACGGTCAATGAATTGTTGACGATAGCATCCCTTGTAGAAAAAGAAGGTGCTAAGACTGACGATCGTAAGTTGATTGCAGGTGTATTCTACAATCGCTTGAATCTTGGTATACCACTTCAAAGCAATATTGCTATCTTGTATGCCCAAGGCAAACTTGGTCAGAAGATTAGTCTTGCTGACGATGCTGGAATTGATACATCGATTAATTCACCATACAATGTCTATACAAATCTAGGCCCTCATGCCTGGTCCGGTAGATAGTCCAAGTTTGGATGCCATTGAGGCAAGTATCAACCAGACTAAGAGTGAAAACCTTTACTTTGTTGCAGATGTGACAGATGGTAAGGTCTACTATGCTAGCAATAAAGAAGAACATGATCGTAATGTCGCCGACCATGTCAACAGCAAATTAAACCAATCAAACTAAAATTATGTGATACTTCACATAATTTTGCTTTAAAAGTTAAATAAGAAAGTTGAGAAAAATGGCAGAAAAAACATATCCTATGACCCTTGCGGAAAAGGAAAAACTTGAAAAAGAATTAGAAGAATTGAAATTGGTTCGCCGTCCAGAAGTAGTAGAACGCATTAAGATTGCCCGTTCATACGGTGACCTTTCAGAAAACAGTGAATATGAAGCAGCTAAGGATGAACAAGCCTTTGTCGAAGGACAAATCTCTAGCTTGGAAACAAAAATCCGTTATGCTGAAATCGTCAATAGCGACTCAGTTGCCCAAGACGAAGTAGCGATTGGTAAAACAGTCACTATTCAAGAAATTGGTGAGGACGAAGAAGAAGTTTATATTATCGTAGGTTCAGCGGGTGCAGATGCCTTTGCAGGTAAGGTTTCAAATGAAAGCCCAATTGGACAAGCCTTGATTGGCAAGAAAACAGGTGACACAGCAACTATTGAAACACCTGTTGGTAGCTATGATGTTAAAATCTTGAAAGTTGAAAAAACAGCCTAAAAAACAGAAAAAGGAGTGGGGAGGCAGTGCGCTTCACTCACTCCTTTTTCCATTTTATATTGAATTGGAGACTATATGAGTTCAAAGAAGAAAAAAAATAAGATGGAGCGTGGTCTTACAAATCGTCATGTACAGGTTATGGCCATTGCGGGAACAATTGGAACAGGACTCTTTTTGGGAGCGGGTCGCTCTATTAGCCTAACAGGTCCTTCCATTGTACTGATTTATATGATTACTGGGGCTTTCATGTTCCTTATGATGCGTGCGGTTGGGGAAATGCTCTACCAAGACCCTGAGCAACATACCTTTTATTAACTTTATTACTCGCCATTTGGGGTAAGGGCTGGGGTTATTTCTCAGTTTGGTCTTACTGGTTATCTGTTGTCTTTATCGGTATGGCAGAAATCACTGCTATCGCACATTATGTTCAATTTTGGTTTCTAGTTGGCCAAGTTGGATGATTGAGATTGGATTTTTGACAATTCTAGCCTTGGTCAATCTGATTGCGGTGAAACTCTTTGGAGAAGTTGAGTTTTGGTTTGCTATGGTCAAGATTGTGGCTATTTTAGCCATGATTGCAACAGGGGTCTTTATGGTCTTGACAGGCTTTTAAGACACCCTCATGGAGTAGCAAGTTTGGCTAATATTGCTGACAATTTCTCCCTCTTCCCAAATGGTGGAGTGAACTTTTGTCATGGCCTTCCAGATGGTATTTCTTTTGCCTACCTCATGATTGAGTTTATCGGGGTGACAACTTCAGAAACTAAAAATCCACGTCAGGTCTTGCCAAAAGCTGTTAAGGAAATTCCTTTGCGTATCGCCTTTTTCTATGGAGGTGCTCTATTAGCCATTATGGCTATCATTCCTTGGCGTGAACTTGCCTCTGCTGATTCTCCCTTTGTAACGGTGTTTGAATTGGCTGGAATCAAGTGGGCAGCAGCCTTGATTAACTTTGTTGTCTTAACCTCAGCAGCGTCTGCTCTTAACTCAACCCTCTACTCAACAGGGCGTCATTTGTACCAGATTGCCCATGATTCGCCAAATCCATTCTTAAAGGCTATCAAAGCTGATACCCTTTCTCGTCATAACGTGCCACAAAATGCCATCATTGCTTCAGCAATCTTGATTGCCCTAGCAGCCTTTATTAATGTCTTGCCAGGTGTTTCCGATGCCTTTGCCTTGATTACGGCATCATCATCAGGTGTCTATATCGCCATTTATATCTTGATTATGGTGGCTCACCTTAAATACCGTAAGTCACCAGACTTTATGGCGGATGGCTATCTCATGCCACACTATCGTTTCCTAAATCCCTTAACCATGCTCTTCTTTGCCTTTGTCTTTGTAACCCTCTTTTTACAAGAGTCTACATTTGTAGGAGCAATCGGATCAGCTATCTGGATTATTGGTTTTGGGATTTACAGCCAGTGGAAATTTAGAAAATAGATTAAGGACTCATCAACTCAGGTTGGTGGGTTTTTTTGTTAATAAAAATATTACAAAATGACATTTATATATTGCATAATGTAAAGATATATGATATAATGAACTTAGAAAAGAAGCGAAACTTTTTAAAAACTATAAGGAGGACGAAGGTGGCTAAAAATCTAAAATTAAAATTAGCTCGGGTAGAGCTTGATTTAACTCAAGGTCAATTAGCAGAGGCTGTCGGGGTGACGCGCCAGACTATTGGTTTGATAGAAGCGGGAAAATACAATCCCAGTCTTTCGCTCTGCCAGTCCATTTGCAGATGTTTAGGAAAAGCCTAGACCAACTATTTTGGGAGGAAGAAGATGAAAAATAGATTTTATTATTATCAATTACTAGACGAAAGAGAAGAACAACTGATCAATAAAGCGGGGTCTGAAAGTTTCTATATCTGTATCGCTTTGTCGCTCCTATCTTATATCATTTCAGTATTAGCACCAAGCCTTTTTAATTCTAATATGCTCCTCATCATTATCATCATAGGAACTTTTTACTTTTTTTAACCGTGCTCGGAATCTCGGAGTGAGCTACTATAGTCGTTTTCATTTTACGATTTTGGGTTGTTTTTTCCTAACCTTGGCTATTACGGCTCTTTTGATGTTACAGAATTATCAATTCAACATAGAAATTTATCAGCACAATCCTTTGAACGTTAAATACCCTATCTGCTTGGGCAATTACTTATGTCATTTACCTTCCCTGGGTCTTTATTGGCAATCTTGGTCTTAAGAGCTATGGCGAATGGGCTCAGAAAAAAGTTTTGAACAAGACATGGATGAACTGGAGAGTGGAGAATAGCTTGTTACACTTTTTTCAATCCAGCTAAAATGTGATATAATAGTACTAATTTATTGGAATACATGAAGGTTCTTGAACATTTTCATGGGTTTCTAGCTAAGGAAGTAGGAAAAGTATGTATCCAGATGATAGTTTGACATTGCACACGGACTTGTACCAGATCAACATGATGCAGGTTTACTTTGACCAAGGGATTCACAATAAGAAGGCGGTATTTGAGGTTTATTTCCGCCAACAGCCTTTTAAGAACGGCTATGCGGTTTTTTTGCTGGTTTGGAAAAGAATTGTGAACTATCTTGAAGATTTGCGTTTTTCAGATAGTGATATTGCCTATTTGGAGTTGTTAGGCTATCATGGGGCATTCTTGGACTATCTTCGCAATTTCAAGTTGGAGTTGACCATTCGTTCTGCCCAAGAAGGGGACTTGGTCTTTGCTAATGAACCGATTGTGCAAGTTGAAGGCCCTCTAGCCCAATGTCAATTGGTCGAAACAGCTCTTTTGAACATCGTTAACTTTCAAACCTTGATAGCGACTAAGGCAGCACGTATTCGCTCGGTTATCGAAGATGAACCCTTGATGGAGTTTGGGACACGTCGTGCGCAAGAGATGGATGCGGCTATTTGGGGAACACGCGCAGCGGTGATTGGTGGAGCCAATGGAACTAGCAATGTGCGTGCTGGTAAACTCTTTAACATTCCTGTCTTGGGGACTCATGCACATGCCTTGGTTCAGGTTTATGGTAACGACTATGAGGCTTTCAAGGCTTATGCTGCAACCCATAAAAATTGTGTCTTTCTTGTGGATACCTATGACACTCTTCGCATCGGTGTACCAGCTGCTATTCAGGTGGCGCGTGAGTTGGGTGACCAGATTAACTTTATGGGTGTGCGGATTGACTCTGGGGATATTGCCTATATTTCTAAGAAAGTCCGTCAGCAACTGGACGAGGCTGGATTTACAGAGGCTAAGATTTATGCTTCTAATGATCTAGATGAAAATACTATCCTTAATCTCAAAATGCAACACGCTAAGATTGACGTTTGGGGTGTGGGAACCAAGCTGATTACAGCCTATGACCAGCCAGCTCTTGGGGCAGTTTACAAGATTGTGGCCATCGAAGATGAAAATGGAAACATGCGCAATACCATCAAGCTGTCAAATAATGCGGAAAAAGTGTCTACGCCAGGTAAGAAGCAGGTGTGGCGCATTACCAGTCGTGAAAAAGGCAAGTCAGAGGGTGACTACATCACTTATGACGGCGTAGATGTTGCCAGTATGACAGAAATCAAGATGTTCCATCCGACTTATACCTACATCAAGAAGACGATTCGTAATTTTGATGCCGTTCCTCTCTTGGTAGATATCTTCAAAGACGGAAAATTGATTTATAATCTGCCTAGCTTGACTGAGATTCAGACTTATGCTCGTAAGGAATTTGACAAGCTTTGGGATGAGTACAAGCGTGTGCTCAATCCGCAGCACTATCCAGTGGATTTGGCGCGTGATGTATGGCAAGACAAGATGGATTTGATTGATAAAATGCGCAAGGAAGCCCTAGGTGAAGGAGAAGAAGAATGAGTTTGCAAGAGACTATTATTCAAGAGCTAGGCGTGAAACCAGTGATTGATGCCCAGGAAGAAATTCGTCGTTCGATTGATTTTTTAAAAAGATACTTGAAAAAGCACCCCTTTCTTAAAACCTTTGTACTAGGGATTTCTGGGGGGCAAGACTCAACCTTGGCAGGTCGTTTGGCCCAATTAGCTATGGAAGAACTGCGAGCAGAGACAGGGGATGACAGCTACAAATTTATCGCTGTCCGCCTGCCATATGGAGTGCAAGCTGATGAAGCTGACGCTCAAAAAGCACTAGCCTTTATCCAGCCAGATGTCAGCTTGGTAGTGAATATCAAGGAATCCGCAGATGCCATGACAGCTGCTGTTGAAGCGACAGGTAGTCCTGTTTCAGATTTCAACAAGGGCAATATCAAGGCTCGTTGCCGTATGATTGCTCAGTATGCCCTTGCGGGTGCTCATAGCGGAGCGGTTATTGGGACAGACCATGCTGCGGAAAATATAACAGGTTTCTTTACCAAGTTTGGTGACGGTGGTGCGGATATTCTCCTCTTTACCGCCTCAATAAACGCCAAGGAAAAACAACTCTTGCAGGAACTTGGTGCAGACCCAGCCCTTTATGAAAAAATCCCAACAGCAGACCTAGAAGAAGACAAACCAGGCCTAGCTGACGAAGTAGCCCTCGGAGTCACTTATGAAGAGATTGACGACTACCTAGAAGGTAAAACAATCAGTCCAGAAGCTCAAGAGACTATTGAAAACTGGTGGCACAAAGGCCAACACAAACGCCACCTCCCCATCACCGTATTTGATGACTTTTGGGAGTAAAAAGGTCCGGTGGACCTTTTTACCCCGAGCATGGAAAAAGGTAAGCGAGGAAGGTCCGGGGGACCTTTTTAGCTTGAGCCTTGAAACTCGAGAGCAAGAATAACCTCCAGTGGAGGTTTTCAGCCCGAGTCTAGAAACGGGAAAACGAGGAGGTCCGGGGGACCTTTTTAGCTTATTAGCTTGAAATTCAAAAGTAAAAATAAGTTTCAATGGAGATTGAACATAGAATCATCTATCAGAAAGCGAGGCTAGCATCATGAAAGCAATCGGTACAAAAATGTTACAGACAGAACGTTTAATCTTGAGAAGATTTGTGGAGAGTGATGCGGAAGCCATGTTTCAAAATTGGGCTTCATCTGCTGAGAATCTAACCTACGTCACTTGGGATCCCCATTCTGATGTCGAGGTCACTCGGAACTCGATTCGAAATTGGGTTGCCTCCTATACTAACCCCAACTATTACAAGTGGGCCATTTGCCTCAAAGAAAACCCAGAGCAAGTGATTGGAGATATCAGCATAGTTGCAATAGATGAGAACGATTCTTCTTGTGAAATTGGCTATGTGCTAGGCAAGGCTTACTGGGGAAATGGTATCATGACTGAGGCCTTGAAAGCTGTCTTGGACTTCTCCTTTACTCAAGTAGGTTTTCAAAAAGTCAAGGCACGTTATGCCAGTCTCAATCCAGCTTCAGGCCGTGTCATGGAGAAGGCTGGAATGTCCTATCTAAAGACTATTACCAATGGTGTAGAGAGAAAAGGCTATCTTGCGGACCTTATTTATTACCAGATAAATAGAGGAGATGTATGAGCTTAAAATTTGACTGAAAATTTAGTGGTTATCCGCTATCCTAGTTTTCTTATTTTCTATTTCATTTATCCTTTCTTTTCCGAATAAATAGATAGTAGCAGAGAATCTAGTAAATCTAGATTTAAAACTGTGGTATAATAAAAGGAGGAAAAGGGTGATTCTAAGACATCCGGGCATTAGCCCAACTAATGACTTGGTTGCTAAGAAAATCTTTAGCAATCCAGAAATCACTTGTCAATTTATCCGCGATATGCTGGACTTACCAGCAAAAAATGTGACCATTTTGGAGGGAAGTAACATTCACGTCTTGCCTTCCATGCCTTATTCGGCGCAGGATTTCTATACCAGTATAGATGTCTTGGCGGAGTTGGACAATGGGACCCAAGTTATTATTGAGATTCAAGTTCATCATCAGAATTTTTTCATCAATCGTTTGTGGGCTTACCTGTGCAGTCAGGTCAATCAAAATCTAGAAAAAATTCGCCAACGGGAAGGTGATACACACCAGAGTTACAGACATATCGCACCCGTTTACGCTATCGCAATTGTGGACAGTAATTACTTCCAAGATGACCTGGCTTTTCATAGTTTTAGCATGCGCGAGGATACGACAGGTGAGGTTTTAACCATCACAAATAATGGTCAAGAAAACCATCTGGTCAAGATGGCGTTCTTAGAACTAAAAAAATACAGAGAAACCAGCAAAGATAAGGTTCGCAAACCGTGGTTGGAGTTTTTTGGGAACAAACCCTTTACCCAAGAACCCGAGCGAGCCATCAGCCAAGCAGACCAACTGCTGGACTACAAGAGCTGGTCCGAGGAGGACAGGAAAATGTTTAGTCAACTACGTATGCGAGAAGAACAAGCCTTTGTTAGCTACAGGACTATGCCTTTGGAACAAGCTGAAGAAAAAGGGCTTAGAGCGTGGTCTTGAACAGGGACTGGAGCGTGGGAAAATATTTACCTTTCTTGATTTAGTACGCCAACATGTTTTAACTTCAGAATTTGCGAGTGAGCAGTTGGGGATGACAGTAGCTGAGTTTGAGGCACTCTTATTAGACCATTACAAGTAATAGCATTCTTGGAACTAAAAAAATACAGAGAGACCAGCAAAGACAAGGTTCGCAAGCTCTGGTTGGAGTTTTTCTAAAACAGTAAGTCAACGACAGATTGTTCCGTGATAGATGGAAGAATCTGTTTTTTTAGTTATGCTAGATGTGAGCTCTGAAACAGTAATAGTCTTCGAAAATCTCTTCAAACTACGTCAGCTTGCATCTGCAACCTCAAAACAGTATTTTGAGCTGACTTCGTCAGTTCTATCCACAACCTCAAAACTGTGTTTTGAGCAGCCTGCAGCTAGCTTCCTAGTTTGCTCTTTGATTTTTATTGAGTATAAGATAGCTTACCTTTTGTATTCATGCTTCTTTTGATTTTTTTGAAGTATAATCTGATTAAATTCCTATTTTTTTCCCTATCATTGTCCCTGTTTTTTTCTGGAGTTTTGAGGGCTATAATAGTCCCTATAAAAATCAAAGAATGGAGGAAGGCAATGGATAATATTATCTTTTTTTATTAGTGTTTTTCTTGCTGGAATTTTTTTCCTTCTTTTTCTCCTTGTATTTTACCCTTGTTACCGGTCTATGCAGGGTCTTGTTGGATGATAAAGATGGTGCTCAGGTTTCTAGTGATAAATTTTTCAATCTCAGTTGTCAGTTTATTGCGAACTCTGGCCTTTATAGCGGGGATTTCTGTTTTTTTTATCTTACTGGGCTATGGAGCTGGTTTTTTTAGGCAATTTGCTGTATGCTTCTTGGTTTCAGTATGTGACGGGTGCGGTTATCATTCTCTTAGGTTTGCACCAGATGGAAGTCTTACATTTGAAGGGACTCTACAAGGAAAGAAGGCTACAACTAAAGAGACAGGGGCAAAATGGTAACGGCTATAGTCAGGCATTTTTACTGGGGTTGACCTTTAGTTTTGCTTGGACGCCTTGTGTAGGGCCGGTTCTAGGGTCTGTTTTGGCCTTGGCGGCTTCAGGTGGCTCAGGAGCTTGGCAGGGAGCTGGTCTCATGTTGGTGTATACGTTGGGCTTGGCGCTACCATTTTTGGTTCTAGCTCTTGCCTCCAGCTATGTTTTGAAACATTTCGAAAAACTTCATCCCTACCTTGGAACCCTCAAAAAGTAGGTGGTTTCCTCATTATCGTGATGGGAATCTTGGTGCTTTTGGGAAATGCTTCCATTTTGACTACATTATTTGAATAGAGAGGAAAAAGAAATGAAAAAATGGCAAACATGTCTCCTTGGAGTAGGCTCAATCTGTTGCTTGGCAGCCTGTTCGGCTAAAAACATGTCAGACGAAGCTACTATGAAGGAGCAAACAAAAACAGAACAAGTCAGTTCACAAACTGCGACTAAAGGTCAGGCGGTTGCTGATTTTGAACTAACGGGAGTAGACGGCAAGACCTACCGCTTGTCTGATTACAAGGGCAAGAAAGTCTATCTCAAATTCTGGGCGTCTTGGTGTTCCATCTGTCTAGCCAGTCTTCCTGACACGGATGAAATCGCTAAAGATGCTGGTGATGATTATGTGGTTTTGACGGTAGTGTCACCCAGGACACAAGGGGGAACAAGCAGAAGCAGACTTTAAGAATTGGTACAAGGGCTTGGATTATAAAAATTTCCCAGTTCTAATTGACCCATCAGGCAAACTTTTGGAAAGTTATGGTGTCCGTTCTTATCCAACTCAAGCCTTTATAGACAAGGAAGGCAAGCTGGTCAAAACGCAACCAGGTTTTATGGATAAGGATATGATTTTAAAAACATTGAAAGAAATGGGGTAGCGAAAGGTCATGAATGATAAAATAAAATTGTTTGTCTTGGCAGGAATCTTTTTCCTAGCCATAACCGGTTTCTATTTTCTATTGATGCGAAATGCAGGGCAGACAGATAGCTCTCAAATTGAGAAAGCATCAGTTAGCCAAGGAGGAAAAACAGTGAAAAAAACAGAAGTGAGTAAAGATGCAGACTTGCACGAAATTTATCTGGCTGGAGGTTGTTTCTGGGGAGTGGAGGAATACTTCTCACGCGTTCCCGGTGTGACAGATGCCGTATCAGGCTATGCAAATGGTAGAGGGGAAACAACCAAGTACGAATTGATTAACCAAACAGGGCATGCAGAAACAGTCCATGTTACCTATGATGCCAAGCAAATTTCCCTCAAGGAAATCCTGCTTCACTACTTCCGCATTATCAATCCAACCAGCAAAAATAAACAAGGAAATGATGTGGGGACCCAGTACCGTACCGGTGTTTATTACACAGATGACAAGGATTTGGAAGTGATCAACCAAGTCTTTGATGAGGTGGCTAAGAAATACGACCAACCTTTGGCAGTTGAAAAGGAGCCCTTGAAGAATTTTGTGGTGGCGGAGGATTATCACCAAGACTACCTCAAGAAAAATCCAAATGGCTACTGTCATATTAATGTCAATCAGGCCGCCTACCCCGTCATCGATTCCAGCAAATATCCTAAACCAAGCGATGAAGAATTGAAAAAGACCTTGTCACCTGAGGAGTATGCAGTTACCCAGAAAAATCAAACAGAACGGGCTTTCTCAAACCGCTACTGGGATAAATTTGAATCCGGTATCTATGTGGATGTGGCAACTGGTGAACCCCTCTTTTCATCAAAGGATAAGTTTGAGTCTGGTTGTGGCTGGCCTAGTTTCACCCAACCAATCAGCCCAGATGTTGCCACCTACAAAGAAGACAAGTCTTACAATATGACGCGCATGGAAGTGAGAAGCCGAGTGGGAGATTCTCACCTTGGTCATGTCTTTACAGATGGGCCTCAGGACAAGGGGGGCTTGCGCTACTGTATCAATAGTCTCTCCATCCGTTTTATTCCTAAAGACCAAATGGAAGAAAAAGGCTATGCTTATTTACTAGATTATGTCGATTAAGAAGTCTTTCCTAAGCAGTTAGAGGAGAATTTTGCTATACTGATACTAGTAAGTGATAAAGGAGCAGGGCATGACCTACACAATCTTAATCGTAGAAGATGAGTATCTGGTAAGACAAGGCTTGACCAAGCTGGTCAATGTAGCAGCCTACGATATGGAAATCATCGGTCAGGCTGAAAATGGAAGACAGGCTTGGGAATTGATTCAAAAGCAGGTGCCAGACATCATTTTAACCGATATCAATATGCCTCAGCTAAATGGCATCCAGTTGGCCAGTCTGGTCCGAGAAACCTATCCTCAGGTGCATCTAGTTTTTTAGACGGGCTACGATGATTTTGATTATGCCTTGTCTGCTGTCAAACTAGGTGTGGATGACTACCTGCTCAAACCTTTTTTTCTCGTCAGGACATTGAGGAAATGTTGGGGAAAATCAAGCAAAAACTAGACAAAGGAAGAAAAAGGAAGAGCAGTTACAAGATTTATTGACTGATAAGTTTGAAGGAAACCTGGCTCAGAAGATCCAGTCCCATCTGGCTGATAGCCAATTCAGTTTAAAGTGCTTGGCCAGTGACTTGGGATTTTAGTCCGACTTATCTGAGCTCCTTGATTAAGAAAGAGTTGGGGCTACCTTTTTCAGGATTATCTGGTGAGAGAACGTGTCAAACAAGCCAAAGCTCTTACTCTTGACTACAGATCTAAAGATTTATGAGATAGCAGAAAAGGTTGGCTTTTGAAGATATGAACTATTTTACCCAACGCTTTTAAACAGATTGCAGGTGTGACACCTCGTCAGTTTAAGAAGGGAGAAGGTCGATGAAGCGTTCTTCTCTCCTAGTCAGAATGGTTATTTCCATCTTTCTGGTCTTTCTCATTCTCCTAGCTTTGGTTGGGACTTTCTACTATCAATCTAGTTCTTCAGCCATTGAGGCTACCATTGAAGGCAATAGCCAAACGACTATCAGCCAAACTAGCCACTTTATCCAGTCTTATATCAAAAAATTAGAAACCACCTCGACTAGTTTGACCCAGCAGGCGGATGTTCTGGCCTATGCTGAGAATCCCAGTCAAGACAAGGTCAATGGAATTCGAAATCTGTTTTTTTGACCATCTTAAAGGCAGATCAGGACTTGAAAACTGTTGTGCTGGTGACCAAATCCGGTCAGGTCATTTCTACAGATGACAGTTTGCAGATGAAAACTTCCTCTGATATGATGGCTGAGGATTGGTACCAAAAGGCCATTCATCAGGGAGCCATGCCCGTTTTGACTCCAGCTCGTAAATCAGATAGTCAGTGGGTTATTTCTGTCACTCAAGAACTTGTTGATGCAAAGGGAGCCAATCTGAGCGTGCTTCGTTTGGATATTTCCTATGAAACTCTGGAAGCCTATCTAAACCAACTACAGTTGGGTCAGCAGGGCTTTGCCTTTATCATCAATGAAAACCATGAATTTGTTTATCATCCTAAACACACAGTTTATAGTTCGTCTAGCGAAATGGAGACCATGAAACCCTACATTGAGACAGGTCAGGGTTATACTCCAGATCATCAATCCTATGTGAGTCAAGAAAAGATTGCTGGAACTGATTGGACGGTGCTTGGCGTGTCTTCACTGGAGAAATTAGACCAGGTTCGTAGTCAACTCTTGTGGACCTTGCTTGGGGCTAGTGTCACATCTCTTCTTGCCTGTCTCTGCTTGGTGTGGTTCAGTCTTAAACGCTGGATTGCTCCTTTAAAGGACTTGAGAGAAACCATGCTGGAAATTGCTTCGGGTGCTCAAAATCTGCGTGCCAAGGAAGCGGGTGCTTATGAACTGAGAGAGGTGACTCGCCAGTTCAATGCTATGTTAAATCAGATTGATCAGCTGATGGCAGCTATTCGCAGGCAGGAAGAAACGACCCGTCAGTACGAACTTCAAGCCCTATCAAGCCAGATTAATCCGCATTTCCTCTATAACACTCTGGACACCATCATCTGGATGGCTGAATTTCAGGATAGTCAGCGAGTGGTTCAGGTGACAAAGTCCTTGGCAACCTATTTCCGCTTGGCGCTCAATCAAGGCAAGGACTTGATTTGCCTCTCTGACGAAATCAATCATGTCCGCCAGTATCTCTTTATCCAGAAACAACGTTATGGAGATAAGCTGGAATATGAGATTGATGAAAACCCTGCCTTTTATAATTTAGTCTTGCCTAAGCTGGTTCTACAACCCTTGGTGGAAAATGCCCTTTACCATGGCATTAAGGAAAAGGAAGGTCAGGGACATATTAGAGTCTCTGTCCAGAGACAGGATTCAGGATTGGTCATCCACATTGAGGATGATGGAGTTGGCTTCCAGGCTGCTGCTGATAATAGCCAAAGTCAACTCAAACGTGGGGGAGTTGGTCTTCAAAATGTTAACCAGAGACTCAAACTTCATTTTTGGAGAACATTACCAGATGAAGATCGATTCTGTACCTTCAAAAGGGACGACGGTGGAAATATACATAAATAGAATAGAAACTAGCTAACTCCCAGTCAATTCTGGGAGTTTTATGCGTAATTGGGCAAGCTTTCTAGGCTGTCTATCTTGCTAAAACGTAGAAAAAACGATATGATAGATAATGACAAAAGAGGTATCAAGTATGAAGGAAAAAGACATTCAAAGAGAAACAAGCCAGATTGTAAAAGATGTATTGGAAAAGGCCAATTTGAAGCAAGGATCCATCTTTGTTTTAGGCCTTTCTTCTAGTGAAGTAATAGGTGGTCAGATTGGCAAGGAATCCAGCCAAGAAATTGGGGAAATCATTGTGAAGACCATCCTAGATATCCTAGAGGAAAAAGAAATTCATCTAGCCGTTCAAGGCTGTGAACATGTCAATCGGGCTCTCGTTGTTGAACGTCAGGTTGCAGAGCAGTTTGGTCTGGAAATGGTCAGTGTCCTTCCTACTCTCCATGCAGGAGGTTCTGGTCAATTGGCCGCCTTTCGCTTTATGAAAGATCCTGTGGAGGTCGAATTTATCAGGGCAGATGCTGGTTTGGACATCGGAGATACTGCTATTGGGATGCATATCAAACATGTTCAGGTACCCATTCGACCAGTCTTAAGAGAGATTGGCCAGGCTCATGTAACGGCTCTTGCTAGCCGTCCAAAATTAATCGAGGTGCGTGCGCACCATCCAATAGATCACATTAGAAAGATTTAAAATGAAAAACAGAAAAATGCAGTTTGATAAAGTCATCAAATACTCTATTCGGAAGTTCTCAGTTGGTGTCGGTTCTGCGGTAATCGGGACATTTCTTTTGGGAGCAAACAACTTTTTAGCTGAAACTGTTGTAGCTAACGAAGTAGCGACACCTAACCAAGTTCATTACCGTTATTTGGCTGAACAGGAATTGACAGAAGCAGAAAAAGCTTTGCTCCATCGCGAACTCCTTCAGATTTAAAAACAAGATGATGTTGTTTATCTTGTTTACAGAAAAAAGGAAGTGAATTCTCAACAATTGCCGAACACTGGAAGCAAGGAGTTGGCATTGGCAACTCTCGGTTTTGCAACAGCGTCTTTGGTTGTCGTTGTGATGTCTAAAAAACACCGCAATAAAATGTTGGGTATTCTCTTTATTGGAGCGCTAGGTGGTAGTTACTTTATCCCTCAATCAGCTCAAGCATTTGAGAATAAAATCTTGGTGTCCTACAACCAAACGATTGCTGCAAGTAGTCAAGAGGACTTAGCCAAAGGTGTCATTCAAATTGAAGGATACGAATATGTAGGTTACTTTAAAGCATCAGATTTCCAAGAACAACCAGAGCAAATTGCTACTGCTAAGGGAACGCAAGAAGCAGGTCATGAAAGTGAATCTCTGGTTCAACCAGAATTGCCAGCGTACGCAGGTGATATTAGTGCTAAAGGAACTCAAGAAGCAGGCCATGAAGGTGAATCTCTGGTTCAACCAGAATTGCCAGCTTACACAGGTGAGATTAGCGCTAAAGGCACTCAAGAAAAAGGCCATGAAGGTGAATCTCTGATTCAACCAGAATTGCCAGCTTATACAGAAGAGATCAGTGCTAAAGACACTCAAGAAAAAGGTCACCAAGGCGAAGCTTTAGTTCAGCCAGAATTGCCAGCTTATACAGAAGAGGTCAGTGCTAAAGGCACGCAAGAAGAGGGCCACCAAGGCGAAGCGTTAGTTCAGCCAGAAGCCCCAGCTTACACAGGTGAGATTAGTACTAAAGGCACTCAAGAAGCAGGTCACGAAGGTGAGTCTCTAGTTCAGCCAGAAGAACCAGCTTATAAACCTGAAGAAAGTGCTAAAGGCACGCAAGAAGAGGGCCACCAAGGCGAAGCTTTAGTTCAGCCAGAGTTGCCAGCCTACACAGGCGAGATTACAGCAAAAGGCACGCAAGAAGCAGGTCACGAAGGTGAGTCCTTAGTTCAGCCAGAATTGCCAGCCTACACAGGTGAGATTAGTGCTAAAGGAACTCAAGAAGAGGGCCACCAAGGTGAATCTCTAGTTCAGCCAGAATTGCCAGCCTACACAGGTGAGATCAGTGCTAAAGGAACTCAAGAAGAGGGCCACGAAGGTGAATCTCTAGTTCAGCCAGAAAACCCAGCCTACACAGGCGAGATTACAGCAAAAGGGACCCAAGAAGCAGGTCACGAAGGTGAATCCCTAGTTCAGCCAGAATTACCAGAGTACGAAGTAGCTGAAGCAACTGTCACAGAAACTGAAACTGTAGAAGTTCCATATACAAGAGAGTATGTAACTGACGATACTCGCTACACTGATGAAGAAACAGTAATTCAAAATGGTCAAGCAGGAAGTCAGCTGATTCACCGTGTCTATAAGACTGTCAATGGTCAAAAAGTTGGGGACCCAATCAGCACAAGTACAGAAACTGTTAAGGCAGCAGTAAATGAAAAAATTAGTCGTGGTACCAAAGCTATTGAAGGTCAAGTTGAAGAAGTTTCATTTGAAGAAATTCCTTTCGAGACAAGAACAGAAGTAGACAGCACTCTTCCGAAGGGGAACAGAAGTTGTTGCTCAAGCTGGTCAAAACGGTAAGAAAAAGATTACCAAAGTCTATAAGACTCTTAAGGGCGTGAAAACTGCAGATGCTCCAACGATTTCAGAGAAAGTTGTTGAAGCAGTTCAAGATCGTATCATCAAAAAAGGTGATCAAATCCTGACTGAGCCAACGTTGACTCTCACTCATATAGATAAAGAAGAATTAGAGCGTAGTGCCAAGGTTCGTTACCAATTGGTCAAACCAACAGGTGTAACCATTAAATCTCTTGAAGTTGTTTTGAAAGACGGAGACACTAGCCTTCAAACAGTCAATATGTCTGAGGGAGACCTGACTGCAAATCTTACAAACTTGAAATACTACAAGGACTACAAGATTGCGACCAAGATGGTTTATGATCGTGGAAATGGGAATGAAGAAGTTGTTCTCACGGAAGAACCACTGCGACTTGATCTCAAAAAAGTCGAAGTCAAAAACATTAAGGAAACCAGCCTTATCAGTGTTGATGACCAAGGTGTAGAGACTGATAATAGTCTATTGTCAGCTAAACCATCAGATGTTAAACCTTATTACTTGAAAGTGACAACTCATGATAACAAGGTGACAAAACTTGCAGTTGATAAGATTGAAGAAGTCACAGTTGATGGTAAAGACTTGTTCAAAGTCACTGCTAAAGCACCAGACCTAGTCCAACGTAACGCAGATAATCAGTTTACAGAGGAGTATGTCCATTACTTTGCTAAACCCAAAGCCCATGAAGGTGATGTTTATTACGATTTCAATGACCTTGTAAAAGCAATGCAGGACAATCCTACTGGTACCTTTAAGCTTGGTAGCAGTATGAATGCAAGTAACGTGAACCCCGCTGGCAAGTCTTATGTAACCAATGCCTTCAAGGGAACATTGGAAAGTACAGAAGGTAATAAATTTGCCATCCATAACATTACGAGACCATTGTTTGGTAACATTGAAGGTGGTACTGTTAAGAATCTCTTACTTGAAAATGTCAATATTGACATGCCTGGATTTGATAGAGTAGCACCAATCGCAGGTGTTATCAAAAATAATGCAACTGTCGAAAATGTTAAAGTAACAGGTAATGTTGTCGGGGGCAACGATGTAGCTGGTATTATCAATAAAATTGATGGTAGTGGTAAGGTAAGTAATGTTGCCTTTATCGGTAAGATTCACGCTGCTGGAAACAAAGGTTGGTATTTAGCAGGTGTTCTAGGTGAAAACTGGAAAGGTATCGTAGAAAAAGCTTACGTTGATGCTGAAATTACTGGTAATAAAGCAAAAGCTGCAGGATTAGTTTACTCTTCTCAAAATGGTGGAGATAACAATAAACTAGGTAGAGAAGGTGTTCTCAGAAATTCAGTTGCTAAAGGTTCTATCGAGCTCAAAGAAGCCGTTCAATCAGGTGGCTTACTGGGTACTAACTGGGCCTTGGGTGCTATTGAAGACAACATCACCATGATGAAAGTCAAAACTGGTGAAATGGTGTTCGGTCACTCTGATATTGACGCTGATGATTACTTCACCTATTCAAGAACAAAACGTAACTTCAGTGTTGAGGGTGTAAGTGAGGGGAATAAATCATACAACAATTCTCGTAAGATTCCTAGCATCTCACAAGAAGAAGCTGATAAGAAGATTGAAGCAATGGGAATCACTGCTGATAAGTTTGAAAGCACGAAACCTGTTGAAGACAAACTCAATAACATTGTCAACAAAGCCGACCAATACAAAACAATCATTGGCTACGACGCCTCTCGTGAACTTGCCTACCGCAATATTGAAAAATTACAACCATTCTACAACAAAGAATGGATCGTAGACCAAGGGAACAAACTTGCAGCTAATAGTCCATTAATGACTAAAGAAGTATTATCTGTAACTGCAATGAAAGGTAATGACTTTGTCACAGACCTTACAGCTGCTGACCATATTATGGTTCATTACGCAGATAAGACAAAAGACATCTTTACAATTTCTTCTAAAGACTCTCAAGTTAAACAAGTGAAAGAATACAGTGTCACAGAACTTGGTGAAGTTGTTTATACACCAAACATGGTTGTTAAAGATCGTGCAGATTTAATCAGTGCTATCGAAAGTAAATTAAGTCCAGTTGAATTGCAATCTGACCCGATTTACCAACACTTAGGTAGAACTGGTGGCAACAAAGTCAACGCAATTAAGAACCTTTACTTAGAAGAAAGCTTCAAGTATGTTAAAGATAACCTTAATCAATTCGTTACGAAGTTAGTGGAAAATGAAGATCACCAGCTTAACACTGATGAAGCTGCTAAACGTGCCTTGATTAAGAAAATCGATGATAATAAGGCTGCGGTTCTTCTTGGTTTGTCTTACCTCAACCGATACTACGGAGTTAAATTCGATGACTTTAATATTAAAGAATTAATGCTATTCAAACCTGATTTCTACGGTAAAAAACGTTAGCGTCTTAGATAGAATTATCAATATTGGATCTAAAGAAAGTTACATTAAAGGTGACCGTACTCACGACGCCTATCGTGAAGTCATCGCTGGTGCTACTGGTAAAGGTAATTTGCATGAGTTCTTGAAATACAATATGGAACTCTTCACAAGTGACACAGACTTAAACGATTGGTTCATAAAAGCAACTAAAGATAATGTATATATTGTTGAGCCTAAAACAACAACTCCGGAGTTTGCTGATAAGAAACACAGAGCATACGAAGGATTAAACAACGATATGCATGGTAAGATGATTCTGCCGCTTCTAAACTTAAAAGATGCACATATGTTCTTAATTTCGACATATAACACTATGGCTTACAGTTCATTTGAAAAATACGGTAAGAATACTGCGGAAGAACGTGAAGCATTCAAAGCTGAAATCAATAAAGTTGCTAAAGGTCAACAAAACTACCTAGACTTCTGGTCTCGTTTATCATTAGATAAAGTTCGTAACCAACTGCTTAAGAGCAACAACATGGTACCAACACCAGTACTAGATAACCAAAACTATAAAGGTATAAGCACAGACCGTTATGGTCACACTGCTGATGGTAAAGATGTTGCACCAATCCGTGAATTATACGGACCAACAGATCGTTACCACGCAACTGACTGGCGTATGGGAGCTGTAGCTCGTATTTATGGTAACCCTTATAAAGACGATTCAGTCTTCTTCATGGTTACTGACATGATTAGTGACTTCGGTATCTCAGCCTTCACTCACGAAACGACTCACGTAAATGACCGTATGGTTTACTTAGGTGGTTCAAGACACCGTGAAGGTACTGACTTAGAGGCATTTGCACAAGGTATGTTACAATCACCTGCTGAAACAAGTCCAAACGGTGACTTTAAAGCACTAGGGTTGAACATGGCATATGAACGTCCAAATGACGGAAACCAATGGTATAATACTAATCCAAATGATTTGACATCTCGTGCAGAAATTGATAACTACATGAAAGGTTTCAATGATACGCTTATGCTTCTTGATTATCTTGAAGGAGAAGCTGTAATTGATAAACGTAGTAAAGAACTAAATAACGCTTGGTTCAAGAAGTAGATAAGCAACTTCGTGGAGCTAATACGAAGAACCAATACGACAACGTAAGAGATTTAAATGCAGAAGAAAAAGAATATAATTTAACTTCTGTTAACGACTTAGTAGAGAAAAACTTCATGACCAAGCACGGTCCTGGTAATGGTCAGTATGACCCAACTGGATTCGGTTCTGCTTATGTAACTGTGCCTATCACTGCAGGTATCTACGGAGGTAATACAAGTGAAGGGGCTCCAGGAGCAATGTCATTCAAACATAACACCTTCCGTATGTGGGGTTACTTTGGATATGAAAAAGGCTTCCTAAATTATGCTTCTAATATGCTGAAAAATGAGTCTAAACAAGCAGGTCATGCTACTCTAGGAGATGACTTCATCATTAAGAAAGTTTCTGATGGTAAATTTAGTACTCTAGAAGATTGGAAGAAAGCATACTTCAAAGAAGTTGTTGATAAAGCGAAAGCAGGATTTAACCCAGTTACAATTGACGGTACTACATACAGTAGTTACGACGATTTAAAACAAGCATTCGCTGCTGCTGTTGAAAAAGATAAAGCTACTCTTAAAAATGGATCAGTTAAATTTGATAATACTGTTTCCCTTAAAGAAAAAATCTTCAAAAAACTTCTTCAACAAACAAATAGCTTTAAAACTTCAATCTTTAAATAATCGAAATCTCTCATCTGCTTTGCGGATGAGGGTTTTCTTATTTTATGCTATACTTAAGGTATGCATAGAAAAACAGTGATTGATTTTAGGGCTTTGGGGGAGAGATACACTTTTACCCAGCCTATCAAAGAGTTGAAAACCAGAGATTTAACAGAAGTGGCAGACTTGTTGGTACAAGTGGAAAGATACCAAGAGCAGGGCTATTATGTGGTGGGCTATGTCAGCTATGAGGCTGCACCTGCTTTTGAGGAGAAATTAGCAGTTCACAAGGCTCCCCTGATGGGAGAGTACCTGCTATATTTTACCGTTCATGATAGGGTGGAAACTTCCCCTATTCCTCTGATTTATGATGAGGTTAATTTGCCTTCTGATTGGCAGGAAGTAACGTCTGCAGCAGACTATGAAAAGGCCATTGCACAGATACATCATCATTTGCGGCAGGGAGACACCTATCAGGTAAATTACACTGTCCAACTCAAGCAAGAATTAAGTGCTAATCCTTTTGCCATTTACAATCGTATGGTGGTAGAGCAGGAGGCGGGCTACAATGCCTATGTGGAACATGATGAGATGGCAGTGATTTCCATGAGTCCAGAGCTCTTTTTTGAGCAAAATGGCCGTGAATTGACTACGCGACCAATGAAGGGAACGACTCAGCGTGGAGTGACTGACCAAGAAGACTTGGAGCAGGCCAGCTGGTTGGAGCAAGATTCTAAAAATCGCTCTGAAAATATGATGATTGTGGACCTCTTGCGCAATGATATGAACCGTATTTCTGAGGTGGGGAGTGAGCATGTAGAACGTCTTTGTCAAGTGGAACAGTATTCGACTGTTTGGCAGATGACTTCGACCATCAAGAGTCAGTTGCGAGAGAATGTTGACCTTGTTGAAATCTTTCGCGCTCTCTTTCCTTGCGGTTCCATAACGGGTGCACCTAAAATTGCGACTATGGAGATTATAAAGGAATTGGAGCCACAACCGCGTGGAGTCTACTGTGGAACGATTGGTCTCTTGCTTCCAAATGGGCGACGGATTTTTAATGTTGCGATTCGAACCATTCAACTCTACAAAGGGAAAGCTATCTATGGAGTTGGCGGAGGTATTACATGGGATAGCACATGGGAATCTGAATACCGCGAGGTTCATCAAAAGGCAGCTGTTCTCTATCGTAAACAAGCTCGCTTCCAATTAATTACAACTGGAAAAATTAGCCAGAAGAACTTGCTATTTGAAGAACAACATTTGGCAAGACTCCAAAAAGCTAGTCGATATTTTGCTTTTTCTTTTAATGCAGAAGACTTGAAACAAAAGATAGAGAAGGAGTGTCAGGCTTGTGATGCTAATCAAGATTACCGCTTACGAATCAGCCTCAGCAAGTCTGGAAAGATAGAGGTCGATCGTCAAGTATTAACACCTCTCAGTCCAACCTTCTGCCATGCCCAACTCTGCCTTCAGGAAGCCAATTTGCAACAAGCATTTACCTACTTCAAAACGACTCACCGACCTCACTTGAGCCTAGGGGAAGAAGAGAAGATTTATCATAATGCAAGAGGAGAATTGCTTGAAACCTCTATTGGAAATTTGGTTCTGAAAATTTCTGGGAAACTCTATACACCGCCTATCCGACTGGGAATCTTGCCAGGAATTTATCGGCAGCACTTGCTGGAAACAGGACAGGTAGAAGAAAAAGTCTTGACCTTAAAAGACTTAGTTCAAGCAGAAGCTATTTACGGCTGTAATGCAGTGAGAGGTTTGTATGAGTTATTTATTCAAAAATAAGAATTGTAATGAAAAGTTATAAGAACTAGGGATTGATTTTTCCTTGAATTGAAGAAATAAATCTGATAAAATAAACATGAAATCGATATCATTTTTGTAGGAGAAAGAAATGAACAAACGTCTATTGTTTAAAATGAGTCTGGCTGCATTGCCAGTTTTAGCTTTGTTTTCACAACCCGTTTTAGCAGAAGAAGACATCCATTTTTCTAGCTGTAAGGAAGCTTGGGCTAATGGTTATTCGGATCTTCATGAGGGGGATCCTGGTTATTCTGCCAAGTTAGATCGCGATCATGATGGTGTGGCTTGCGAATTGAAGAATGCTCCTAAGGGTGCTTTCAAAGCAAAACAAGCAACTGCGGCTCAAAGCAACACAAGTTCAGCAACAACAAGTGGATGGGTTAAGCAGGACGGTGCTTGGTACTACTTTGATGGAAATGGAAATCCAGTGAAAAATGCTTGGCAGGGAAGCTATTACCTGAAAGCAGACGGAAAAATGGCCCAGAGCGAATGGATTTATGATGATTCTTATCAAGCTTGGTATTACTTGAAATCAGATGGATCTTATGCTTACAGTACATGGCAAGGAAATTACTATTTGAAATCAGATGGTAAGATGGCTGTCAATGAATGGGTTTATGACTCTTCTTATCAAGCCTGGTATTACTTGAAATCGGATGGTTCGTATGCTTACAGTACATGGCAAGGGAATTATTATCTAAAATCGAATGGTAAAATGGCTGTCAATGAATGGGTTTATGATGCTACATATCAAGCTTGGTATTACTTGAAATCAGATGGATCTTATGCTTATAGTACATGGCAAGGGAATTACTATCTAAAATCGAATGGTAAAATGGCTGTCAATGAATGGGTTGATGGTGGACGTTATTATGTTGGTGCTGATGGAGTTTGGAAGGAAGGTCGAGCAAGTACAGCTTCTTCTAGTAATGATAGCAATAGTGAATATTCTGCTGCTTTAGGAAAGGCAAAAAGTTATAATTCGTTATTCCATATGTCAAAAAAACGTATGTATAGACAACTAACTTCTGATTTTGATAAATTTTCAAATGATGCAGCTCAATATGCGATTGATCATTTAGAAGCCGATTATAAATATAATGCTTTATTTAATGCTAAAAACTATAGAAAATTATTTAATATGTCTAAATCTCGTCTCATCAATCAATTGACCTCTTTTATAGATGGTTTTACAGAGGAAGAAGCTAACTATGCAGTTGATCATTTAGATGATTAACAGATACTGGTAGGCGAAAAAATTCCTGATAATTCATTTACGCAAACCTTTGCATAAATGAGTGAAATTTGTTATACTATAACTGTAAGCATTTTCAGTTAATTCATAATGAAAAAGGAGAATATGATGAGTCAAAAGATTATTGGGATTGACCTTGGTGGAACTTCTATCAAATTTGCAATCTTGACAACAGCAGGAGAGATCCAAGAAAAATGGTCTATCAAGACTAATATTTTGGATGAGGGAAGTCATATCGTTGATGATATGATTGAGTCTATTCAACATCGTTTGGACTTGCTTGGATTGGCAGCAGCCGACTTCCAAGGTATTGGAATGGGATCACCAGGTGTGGTTGACCGTGAAAAAGGAACTGTGATTGGTGCCTACAACTTGAACTGGAAAATCCTTCAACCAATCAAAGAAAAGATTGAAAAAGCCTTGGGCATTCCATTCTTCATCGATAATGATGCCAACGTAGCTGCTCTTGGTGAACGCTGGATGGGTGCTGGTGATAACCAACCAGACGTTGTCTTTATGACACTTGGTACAGGTGTTGGTGGTGGTATTGTCGCAGAAGGCAAATTGCTTCACGGTGTTGCTGGTGCAGCAGGTGAGTTGGGCCACATCACTGTTGACTTTGACCAACCAATCGCATGTACTTGCGGTAAGAAAGGCTGCCTTGAGACAGTCGCTTCTGCAACAGGGATTGTCAACTTGACTCGTCGTTATGCAGATGAATACGAAGGCGATGCAGCCTTGAAACGCTTGATTGATAACGGAGAGGAAGTAACCGCTAAGATAGTCTTTGACCTTGCAAAAGAAGGAGACGACCTTGCTTTGATCGTTTACCGTAACTTCTCACGTTACTTGGGAATCGCTTGTGCTAACATCGGTTCAATCCTAAACCCATCAACAATCGTCATCGGTGGTGGTGTGTCAGCTGCGGGAGAATTCCTTTTACAAGGTGTTCAAAAGGTCTACGATGAAAATACTTTCCCACAAGTACGCACATCTACTAAACTAGCCCTTGCAACTCTAGGAAATGACGCTGAGGGTTATCGGAGCAGCATCACTTGTATTGCAGTAAAATAAAAAAGGAGAAAATTACTTTCTAGAAGCGAGTGATTTTCCTCCTTTCTTTTTTTATGCTATACTAGTTAGGACAATAAATGAGGTGAGAGTAAATGACAAAAGCAGATACAATTTTTAAAGAAAAATATTGAACGAATCCTCAAAGATCGGCGTCTTTTTCTGAGCAGGCACGTCCTAAGTACAAGGATGGGACAGTTGCCAACTCTAAGTACGTAACAGGTGCCTTTGCAGAGTATGACTTGTCTAAGGGAGAATTTCCTATCACGACTTTGCGTCCCATTGCTATCAAATCCGCCATCAAGGAAGTACTTTGGATTTACCAAGACCAGTCTAATAGCCTAGAAGTTCTCAATGACAAGTACAATGTTCACTACTGGAATGACTGGGAAGTGGGAGATACCGGGAACCATCGGTGAGCGCTATGGAGCTGTTGTTAAGAAACACGATATCATCAATAAGATTCTCAAACAGTTGGAAGCCAATCCTTGGAACCGTCGAAACATCATCTCTCTTTGGGATTACCAAGCTTTTGAAGAAACAGAAGGGCTGCTCCCATGCGCCTTTCAGACCATGTTTGATGTCCGCCGTGTAGATGGGGAAATCTATCTGGATGCGACCTTGACTCAGCGTTCGAATGACATGCTGGTGGCCCACCATATCAATGCTATGCAGTACGTGGCTCTTCAAATGATGATTGCCAAGCATTTTGGCTGGAAGGTTGGGAAATTCTTCTACTTTATCAATAACCTTCACATCTATGATAATCAATTTGAACAAGCTCAGGAATTGCTTCGTCGTGAGCCGTCAAACTGCCAACCTCGTTTGATCTTGAATGTGCCAGATAAGATCAATTTCTTTGATATTAAAGCAGAAGATTTTGAGTTGGTGGATTATGATCCTGTCAAGCCACAGTTGAAGTTTGACCTAGCTATTTAAAAGAATAGGCTCTTTGTCAACTGTAGTGGGTTGAAGAAAAGCTAAGATCTAGAAAAAACACATTTCGTTCTTTCTTTTTTGATGTTAAGAGCGATAAAAATCCGTTTCTTAATACTCAATTGTTTTCAAAAAGCAACCTTGTCCATTGTCTGCTGACAGTGGATTTTATAGTCAACTGAAACAGGAGTAGGACAAAAGAGCCTCGTAAAAGGTATTGCAACTTGGTAATACCTTTTTGAGGTGCTTTTTGATATGAGCCCATGTTTCTCAATAGGATTGTACTCAGGTGAGTAGGGAGGAAGAGGTAAAAGTTTATGCCCAAACTCTTCACACAAGAGTTCTAGCTTCCCCATTCTATGGAATCTTGCATTATCCATAATAATAACTGATGGTGTATTTAATGTTGGCAAGAGAAACTTCTGAAACCATGCTTCAAAAAAGTCGCTGGTCATCGTCTCTTCGTAAGTCATTGGAGCGATTAATTCACCATTTGTTAGCCCTGCAACCAAAGAAATCCTCTGATATCTTCTTCCAGATACTTTACCTCTTATTAACTGACCTTTTAAAGAGCGACCATATTCTCGATAAAAATAAGTATCGAATCCTGTTTCATCAATATAAACAGGTGCTAAGTGCTTTAAACTATTGAAATTCTTAAGAAATAAAGCTACTTTTTCTGGGTCTTGTTCATAGTAGGTGTGGTTCTTTTTTTTCGAGTGTAGCCCATAGCTTTGAGAGCATAGTGGATAGTAGTTGGATGACAGCCAAATTCAGAAGCTATTTCAGTCAAATAAGCATCTGGATTGTCAGTAAGATAGTTTTTGAGTCTATCTTTATCAACTTTTCTTGGCTTTGTTCCTTTTACTTGATGCTTTAGGTCTCCTGTTTTCTCTTTTAACTTTAACCAGCCATAAATGGTATTACGTGAGATTTGGAAAACATCGGATGCTTCTGTTATACTACCTGTTCGCTCACAATAGGAGAGAACTTTTTTACGAAAATCTATTGAATATGCCATAAGAAGATTATACCACATTGTGTACTATTTTTGGTTCATTTTACTATAAAATACTTTTTTTCCAGTCCTTGAATCACTTCTTGAAGCTTATCAATAACAGCTTCCAATGTTTGGAAAGCCTTATTTTTAAAAACCTCGTTTTCGAATTTCTTTCCAGACTTGTTCGATAGGGTTCATTTCTGGTGTGTAAGGTGGAATAAAAGCCAACTCAATATTACTTGGAATCTCTAAGGTACTTGATTTATGCCATATAGCATTATCCATGACCAGTAAAATATAGTCATCTGGATAAGCTTGTGAGACTTGCCGTAGAAATTCATTGGTCCACTCAGTATTACATCCTCCAGCAATGAGGTAGAAGGAATCTCCTGTCTGAGCATCTACTGCCCCATAACAATAGCGATATTCTCGCATATAATGACTAGGAATGCTAGGTCGGATTCCTTGAGGAGCCCAACAAGAACTCATCTTACTAATTCTTCCGAAACCAGCTTCATCTTGGTACATCAAGCGTACTTTGTTATAAGTTCCCTCTTCTTTAAAGCGCTTACTTAAGGTCTCGAATGTAGATTTTATTTTTAGACGTCTCAATTGTTTGATCGTCTGCTTTGTTGGGATGTTCAGGTCGAGGAGTAACCGTTCGCTAACCATGGCGTTTCAGGAGATAATAAAAACCATCACGTGTGGAAGTGTGACCAATCTCTTTTTGATAGGCTTCAAATAACTGATTGACAGTTACAAATTCCCCAACCTGAGCAGCCTCTATATGACGTTTTAGAAATGCTTTTTCTTCTTCATAAGTCATATATTCTCGATGACGTCCACCACGGGTTTCTAGAAGAAGAGCTTCTAAACCAAACTCCTTATATTTTTCAAATTTCTCCAAACAGTTGTTTTATTGCAATCTAGCGGATCCATGATTTCCTTATAACTCTTTCCTTTTGAACGAAAATAAATAATCTGTAGACGTTTGTGATATTTTGGCGTATGATGAATCTCTTTAGGAGTTTTTCAATTTTTTGTATTTCTTCGTTTGTAAGTTTCATAACTACCATTATAAGATGTTTTTGATTTTATGCTAGTATAATAGAAAAATCTCTAATCTCATAATCAGTAGGCAAACGCTTGCATTCTGGTTTTTATTGGATTATAATAGGTTGGTATAAAGCTTTCTGTAATAATATTGAGAAGGTGTAGAAAGTAAGGATTTAGAATATTTGTAGTTAAAAATACAATGTTGTTATTCCTTACCATAGGGAGATAGATATGGCAATGATAGAAGTGGAACATCTTCAGAAAAATTTTGTGAAGACTGTTAAGGAACCGGGTTTGAAGGGGGCTTTACGTTCCTTTATTCATCCTGAAAAGCAGACCTTTGAAGCGGTCAAAGATTTGACCTTTGAGGTTCCCAAGGGGCAGATTTTAGGCTTCATAGGGGCAAATGGTGCTGGGAAGTCAACCACCATCAAAATGCTGACAGGGATTTTAAAACCGACATCTGGTTTTTGTCGGATTAATGGCAAGATTCCCCAGGACAATCGCCAAGATTATGTCAAGGATATTGGTGTAGTCTTTGGACAACGCACCCAGCTATGGTGGGATTTGGCACTGCAAGAGACCTACACGGTTTTAAAGGAGATTTACGATGTGCCAGACTCGCTCTTTCATAAGCGCATGGATTTTTTGAATGAAGTCTTGGATTTGAAGGACTTTATCAAGGATCCCGTACGAACTCTTTCACTGGGACAACGGATGCGAGCGGATATTGCGGCTTCCTTGCTTCACAATCCCAAGGTCCTCTTTTTAGATGAGCCGACCATTGGTTTGGATGTATCGGTCAAGGATAATATTCGCCGCGCCATCACCCAGATCAATCAAGAGGAAGAAACAACCATTCTCTTGACCACTCATGACCTGAGCGACATTGAGCAACTCTGTGATCGGATTTATATGATAGACAAGGGGCAGGAAATTTTTGATGGAACGGTGAGCCAACTCAAGGAGACCTTTGGTAAGATGAAGACTCTTTCTTTTGAACTGCTACCAGGTCAAAGTCATCTCGTCTCTCACTATGAAGGCCTGCCTGATATGATCATTGATAGACAAGGGAATAGTCTTAACATTGAATTCGATAGTTCACGCTACCAGTCAGCTGATATTATTAAGCAAACCCTGTCTGATTTTGAAATCCGCGATTTGAAGATGGTGGATACGGATATCGAGGATATTATCCGTCGTTTCTACCGAAAGGAGCTCTAAGATGGTCAAATTGTGGAGACGTTATAAACCCTTTATCAATGCAGGGGTTCAGGAGTTGATCACCTATCGAGTCAACTTTATTCTCTATCGGATCGGAGATGTCATGGGGGCTTTTGTGGCTTTTTATCTCTGGAAGGCAGTCTTTGATTCCTCACAGGAGTCTTTGATTCAGGGCTTCAGTATGGCAGACATTACCCTCTACATCATCATGAGTTTTGTGACCAATCTGTTGACTAGGTCTGATAGCTCCTTTATGATTGGGGAGGAGGTCAAGGATGGTTCCATTATCATGCGCTTGTTGAGACCGGTGCATTTTTGCTGCCTCTTATCTTTTTACTGAGCTTGGTTCCAAGTGGTTGATTTTTATCTCTGTTGGCCTGCCATTTTTAAGTGTCATTGTGCTGATGAAAATCCTATCTGGTCAAGGGATTTTAGAAGTATTAGGAGTAACGATCATTTATCTCTTTAGCTTATCCCTAGCCTACCTGATTAACTTTTTCTTTAATATCTGCTTTGGATTTTCAGCTTTTGTGTTTAAAAATCTATGGGGCTCGAATCTCCTCAAGACTTCAATAGTGGCCTTTATGTCTGGAAGTTTGATTCCCTTGGCTTTCTTTCCAAAGGTGGTTTCAGATATTCTCTCCTTCTTGCCTTTTTCATCCTTGATTTATACCCCAGTCATGATCATTGTTGGAAAATACGACGCCAGTCAGATGATTCAGGCGCTCGCTTTGCAGTTTTTCTGGCTCTTAGTGATGGTGGGCTTGTCTCAGTTGATTTGGAAACGAGTCCAGTCCTTTATCACCATTCAGGGAGGATAGTATGAAAAAATATCAACGCATGCATCTGATTTTTATCAGACAATATATCAAGCAAATCATGGAATACAAGGTCGATTTTGTGGTTGGTGTGTTAGGAGTTTTTCTGACTCAAGGCCTGAATCTCTTGTTTCTTAATGTCATCTTTCAACACATTCCATCCCTAGAAGGCTGGACTTTTCAAGAAATTGCCTTTATCTATGGTTTTTCTTTGATTCCCAAGGGCTTGGACCATCTCTTTTTTGACAATCTTTGGGCTCTGGGACAGCGCTTGGTGCGTAAAGGAGAATTTGATAAGTACCTGACGCGTCCTATCAATCCTCTCTTTCACATCCTAGTTGAGACCTTTCAGATTGATGCCTTGGGAGAACTTTTGGTTGGTGGTATTTTACTAGCAACAACTGTGACTAGCATTGCTTGGACTCTTCCCAAATTCTTGCTTTTCCTAGTCTGCATACCATTTGCGACCTTGATTTATACTTCCTTAAAAATCGCGACTGCTAGCATCGCTTTTTGGACCAAGCAGTCAGGAGCTATGATTTACATTTTTTATATGTTTAATGACTTTGCCAAGTATCCGATTTCCATTTACAATTCCCTTCTTCGTTGGTTAATCAGTTTTATTATACCTTTTGCTTTTACAGCCTACTATCCTGCTAGCTATTTCTTGCAGGAAAAGGATGTGTTCTTTAATATCGGAGGTTTGATGTTGATTTCTCTTGTTTTCTTTGTCATTTCCCTTAAATTATGGGATAGGGGCTTGGATGCCTACGAGAGTGCGGGTTCGTAAAAGCTAAAGTAAGACTAAAATCAAGAAAGGAACTTATGATGTTTGTAATTGAAGAAGTCAAGAATGAAAATCAAAAAAAGGCAGTTGTCGCTGAGGTTTTGAAGGATTTGCCAGAATGGTTTGGAATCCCAGAAAGCACACAAGCCTATATAGAAGGAGCCACGACACTGCAAGTTTGGGCTGCCTATCAGGAGAGTGATTTGACTGGATTTGTAAGCTTGTCCTATTCTAGTGAAGATTGTGCAGAGATTGATTGTCTCGGCGTAAAAAAATCCTATCAAGGTAGAAAAGTTGGGAGCCAATTGCTTGCTACTTTAGAGAGCGAAGCTCGTAAAAAAGTTGATTATCTGCAGGTCAAAACAGTGGCAGAAGGTTCTAATAAAGATTATGATCGAACGAATGTCTTTTATCGCAGTCTTGGTTTTAAAAAGTTAGAGATTTTTCCACAGCTTTGGGGCTCTCAAAACCCTTGTCAGATTTTGATTAAAAAGATGGGTTAAGAATCCCTTGCCATCCTTTCTTATAGTGCTATACTATAAGTGGAATCGCCGATTTAGCTCAGTTGGTAGAGCAAGGCACTAGTTTTATCCAATCGGAATGGCAACATTATGCAGAAAAATTTGCTAGTGAACAGTCTAATGTGAAAGTCATCTGTATGGATGCGCCTCATGACCTCTATCATTATCAAAGTCATGAGGTTGTTTCTCGTATTGAAGATTTTTAAAGAGTAATTGAGGAGTTAGAAACCATTTTAGACTGATGACAATAATTGAAAGGTGACAATTTATGAAGAACACTTATATTTTACTCCGACATGCTCATTCAAGGTTTTCGAGTGATGATTTTAATAGAACTTTATCCGAAAAAGGATTTTCTTCTCTTGAACAGTTAGAGTTTTTGAATGCTTGTAAAATCGATTACTTTATTTCAAGCCCTTATAAGCGAGCTTTTGAGACAGTAAATAGTTCTCCTGTACAATTTGATAAGATAGTGCTAGATGATCGTTTGCGTGAAAGAAAATTATCCTCAAGGTTTATTGAAGATTCTGAGTTTGAAGAAACGATTCAATATTTATGGCAAAATCCAGATAAATCTCTTATTGGAGGTGAGTCCAATCGAGAAGCATTAAAGAGAATCTTAGATTTGTTAGAGGACTTGGAAGAAAGGTATTCAGATAAAACGATTTTACTGAGTTCTCATGGAAATTTGCTAGGAATCTTAATCAATCATTTTGATCCAAGTTTTGATTATAAAAAATGGGAGCAGATGACTTTTCCAGATTGCTTTCTAGTTGAAAAAGATGAGAGTGTGAAAAGAATTATGCCAGATACTTTTTAGGTAATTATTTAGCTCAATCTATGTGATTTTATTTTCTGTTATTTAAAAATATAATTAAAGGGAAAAAAGCCATGAAATTTGATCACTCCTTGCAAGCCTACCTACATGAAGTAGATGATGTTCTTGTAGCTTGGGGAAGAAAAAACCAAGTGGAAATTTTTGAGGTGGAAGCTCAGTTGCTGGCATCCAATTACCATAAAAATAGGTCTCGTATTCTTGCATTTATACGGCCTCATTTACATGAATTTTTATGGGTATTTCACAGATGAAGAAGCTACTGAAAAGTTGGGCAAACCCATCATCGAGCCATAGAGACAAAACCGTTACTTTCTGTGATCAAACTTTTGATGATATTCATATCTTTTCTTTTTGATTATCAGGGCAGGCATTTGAAAGTCTGGAGAATTTTTGCCATTGATGGTTAAGGTCTGTTTTCAGTTTTAAAAAGAAGGAGAGAGACTGATGAGTACTGCTGATTTTGTCTTTATTGAGAGTGAAGACCCCATATTCCTAGATTTATATGCCTTTTGTACTGCTTTGAGGGAAAAATTCCCAGGTATTTTGATCAGAGAAAGGACCAATCCTGAAAAAGCTTACTCGCTTTCTTGGGATTATCAAAGTCCTCAGCTTACCTTGGAAAGTTATTTGAGTAGCAAGCAAAATGTCTTTGTGATAAATTACTTTGATTCAATAAACAGATTACAAGATTATGCCTCCTATATCATCTGGCTTCGGAAATGGTTTCCGCCTGAAGCGAATGTTTTCTTTTGTGATGAAGGCTATGAGCATGTGTTTAAGCTTCCTAGTGATTTATCCCAAAAGGAGTTGGAAAACTACTTAGGAACAAGATTTGATGAGTGAAGAAGAAGTTCGAAAACGAATATGATATAGAAAAGTGAAAAAGGAGAATCAGATGCTTACTAAAGATGATATGTTAGTTGCTTTGCATGATGCAATTACTGAAGACCAAGAATTTGAGTTGGCAGATGAGGTTATGGATGCCATGGGGGCTTACCCTCAACCCTTTGATTTGGTTGCCCCCATCTTAGATTTCATTTCCAAGCATCCAGAAGTAGATTTTGGTTCCCCAGGTGAATTGGTACACTTTGTGGAGAAGTTTTATCATAAAGGCTATGAGGATTTATTGTTGGAGTCGGTTCAAAAAAATCCTACTGTACATAATATTTGGATGCTTCATCGGTGCTATAATGCTCAAGATCCTGAATTAGTTTCAAAGATTAAGGTATTGATTCAAGAAATCCAAGATGGTGATGAGACAGCTATAGAGATTAGGACTATGATTGAAGAATTGAATTGGTAGAGTTTAATTTTTGGATAATAGTTATTAAATAAAGTTAGCTGAAGGATATGAAATGATAGAAATTAGAGAAGTGAGAGATGCCAATCAAAAGATGGCTGTAGTAGCTCAAGTTTTGAAGGATTTGCCAGAATGGTTTGGAATACCAGAAAGCACGCAAGCCTACATCGAAGGAGCCAAGGACCTGCAAGTGTGGGCCGCCTTTCAGGAGAGTGATTTGCTTGGATTTGTAAGCTTGTCCTATTCTAGTGAAGATTGTGCAGAGATTGATTGTCTCGGTGTAAAAAAAGCTCATCAAGGTAGAGGGATTGGGAGTCAATTGCTTGCTACTTTAGAGAGTGAAGCCAGTAAAAATGTTGATTTTTTGCAGGTGAAAACAGTAGCAGAAGGCTCTAATAAAGATTATGATCGAACAAATGTCTTTTATCGCAGTCTTGGCTTTAAAAAATTAGAGATTTTTCCACAACTTTGGGGTCCTCAAAATCCTTGTCAGATTTTGATTAAAAAGATGGGTTAAGAATCCCTTGACATCCTTTCTTATAATGCTATACTATAAGTGGAATCGCCGATTTAGCTCAGTTACTAGAGCAAGACACTCGTAAAGCCTAGGTCACAGGTGAACATATGACTGAGGATTTGAAAAATTAGATATGAAGAAAATAACCGTTAAGCCTAGTTCTTATCGGTTTTTTATATTGTTTAATAGCGCTGATATTTCATCAATGATGTTTGACTTTGTGATGTTGCTAGTTCTTTAAGTTGATTGCTACTATTTTTGATGGTGTGAATGTTCTGATAATGTAGCCCAGCTAACTACGAAAGTTTTTAACTCTATATTTTTTTAATGCGTGTTAAAAAATAAATTAACGCGTGTTAATTTCTCTTGACTTAAATTTTTTTAATTGATATACTATTTTTTTCAGAGAGCTAACAATTATATATAAATGTACTACTCTATTTCCTAGATAATACTTAGTAAAAACTTTTTTTATAACAAAGGCTAGCAAAGTTAAAGTTTTCTATCTATTGGAAGTTAAATAAATATGTAAGGAATTAAAATGAAAAAGTACAGTATTGTCATTAACCACAGCTGCAGTTATTTTAGCAGCATATGTCCCTAATGAGGTAGTCTTAGCAGACACATCTAGCTCTGAAGATACTTTAACTATCTCTGATACAGAAAAAAGTAGTAGTAGGTAAACAAAAAGAAAAACAAAGAAAAAAACATGAAGATATTCATAATACTATAGAGACTTCAAAGGATACTGAAGAGAAGAAAACAACAGTTATTGAGGAAAAAGAAGTTGTTAGTAAAAATCCTGCGATAGATAATAAAACTAGCAATGAAGAAGCAACAATCAAAGAAGATTCCAATCAATTCCAAGAAGATAAAGTGGACTCGTCTGCAAGTAAAGACCCAGAAAGTCCCAAAAAAAGATGATAAACTTGTCTATATTGCTGAATTTAAAGATAAAGAATCTGTAGAAAAAAGCAATCAAGGAATTATCCAATCTTAAGGATACAAAAAGTTTTATATACTTATGATACGGTTTTTTTAATGGTGTTGCAATCGAAACAACCCCAGATAACTTGGACAAAAATTAAACAAATAGAAGGTATTTCATCGGTTGAACGGTCACAAAAAGTTCAGCCCATGATGAACCATGCTAGAAAGGAAATTGGTGTTGAGGAAGCTATTGATTACCTAAAGTCTATCAATGCTCCATTTGGTAAAAATTTTGATGGTAGAGGTATGGTCATTTCAAATATCGATACCCGGGACAGATTATAGGCATAAGGCCATGAGGATTGATGATGATGCTAAAGGCTCAATGAGATTCAAAAAAGAAGACTTAAAAGGTACTGATAAAAATTTCTGGTTGAGTGATAAAATCCCTCATGCTTTCAATTATTATAATGGTGGTAAAATTACTGTAGAAAAAGCTGATGATGGAAGCGATTATTTTGATCCACATGGGATGCATATTGCAGGGATTCTTGCGGGAAATGATACTGAAAAAGATATTAAAAACTTTAACGGAATAGATGGAATTGCTCCTAATGCACAGATCTTCTCTTATAAAATGTACTCTGACGCAGGATCTGGCTTCGCAGGAGATGAAACAATGTTTCATGCTATTGAAGATTCGATCAAACACAATGTCGATGTTGTTTCGGTATCATCTGGCTTTACAGGAACAGGTCTTGTAGGTGAGAAATATTGGGAAGCTATTAGAGCGTTAAGAAAAGCAGGCATTCCAATGGTTGTAGCTACGGGTAACTATGCGACTTCTGCTTCAAGTTCTTCATGGGATTTAGTGGCAATAATAATCTGAAAATGACAGATACTGGAAATGTAACGCGAACTGCAGCACATGAAGATGCGATAGCGGTCGCTTCTGCTAAAAATCAGACAGTTGAGTTTGATAAAGTCAACATAGGTGGAGAAAATTTTAAATACAGAAATATAGGGGCCTTTTTCGATAAGAATAAAATCACAACAAATGAAGACGGTTCAAAAGCTCCTAGTAAATTAAACTTTGTATATATAGGCAAAGGTCAAGACAAAGATTTGATAGGATTGGATCTTAAGGGCAAAATTGCAGTAATGGATCGAATTTATACCAAGGATTTAAAAGATGCTTTTAAAAGAGCAACGGATAAGGGCGCACGCGCCATTATGGTTGTAAATACTGTCAATTACTACAATAGAGATAATTGGACAGAGCTTCCAGCCATGGGATATGAAGCGGATGAAGGGACTAAAAGTCAAGTATTTTCAATTTCAGGAGATGATGGTGTAAAGCTATGGAACATGATTAATCCTGATAAAAAAACTGAGGTTAAAAGAAATAGTAAGGAAGATTTCAAAGATAAATTGGAGCAATACTATCCAATTGATATGGCCAGCTATAATTCTAATAAACCGAATGTAGGTGACGAAAAAGAGATTGACTTTAAGTTTGCACCTGACACAGACAAAGAATTGTATAAAGAAGATGTCATAGTTCCAGCAGGATCCACATCTTGGGGACCGAGAACAGATTTGCTTTTAAAGCCTGATGTCTCAGCACCAGGTAAAAATATTAAATCCACTCTCAATGTCATCAATGGGAAATCAACTTATGGCTATATGTCAGGAACTAGTATGGCAACTCCAATCGTGGCAGCTTCTACTGTTTTGATTAGACCAAAGTTAAAGGAAATGCTTGAAAGACCTGCCTTGAAAAATCTTAAGGGAGATGACAAAATAGACCTTACAAGTCTTACAAAAATAGCCCTACAAAATACTGCACGGCCTATGATGGATGCGACTTCTTGGAAAGAAAAAAGTCAATACTTTGCATCACCTAGACAACAGGGAGCAGGGCTAATTAATGTTGCCAATGCTTTGAGAAATGAAGTTGTAGCGACTTTCAAAAACACGGATTCAAAAGGTTTGGTAAACTCTTATGGTTCTATTTCTCTTAAAGAAATAAAAGGAGATAAAAAATACTTTACAATTAAGCTTCACAATACATCAAACAGACCTTTAACCTTTAAAGTTTCAGCATCAGCGGTAACTACAGATGCTCTAACTGATAGACTAAAACTGGATGAAACATACAAAGATGAAAAATCTCCAGATGGGAAGCAAATTGTTCCAGAAATTCACCCAGAGAAAGTAAAAGATGCAAATATTACATTTGAGCATGACACTTTTACCATAGGAGCAAATTCTAGCTTTGATTTAAATGCGGTTATAAACGTTGGAGAGGCTAAAAATAAAAATAAATTTGTAGAATCATTTATTCATTTTGAATCAGTGGAAGAAATGGAAGCTCTAAACTCCAATGGTAAGAAAACAAATTTCCAACCTTCTTTATCGATGCCTCTAATGGGATTTGCTGGGGATTGGAATAAGGAACCAATCCTTGATAAATGGGCCTGGGAAGAAGGTTCAAAATCAAAAACAATGGAAGGTTATGATGATGATGGTAAACCAAAAATTCCAGGAACCTTAAATAAGGGAATTGGTGGAGAACATGGTATAGATAAATTTAATCCAGCAGGAGTTATACAAAAATAGAAAAAGATAAAAATACAACATCCCTAGATCAAAAATCCAGAATTATTTGCTTTCAATAACGAAGGGATCAACGCACCATCATCAAGTGGTTCTAATATTGCTAAAATTTATCCTTTAGATTCAAATGGAAATCCTCAAGATGCTCAACTTGAGAGAGGATTAACACCTTCTCCACTTGTATTAAGAAGTGCAGAAGAAGGATTGATTTCAATAGTAAATACAAATAAAGAGGGAGAAAAATCAAAGAGACTTAAAAAGTTATTTCGAGAGAACACTTTATTAAAGGAATTTTAAACTCTAAAAGAAATGATGCAAAGGGAATCAAATCTTCTAAACTAAAAAGTTTGGGGGCGATTTGAAATAGGGATGGACTCATCTATAACCCTAGAGGTAGAGAAGAAAATGCACCAGAGAGTAAGGATAACCAAGATCCAGCTACTAGGATAAGAGGACAATTTGAACCAATTGCAGAAGGTCAATATTTCTATAAATTTAAATATAGATTAACTAAAAGATTACCCATGGCAGGTTTCCTACATTCCTGTAAAAATTGATAACACAGCCCCTAAGATTGTTTCGGTTGATTTTTTTCAAATCCTGAAAAAAATTAAGTTGATTACAAAGGATACTTATCACAAGGTCAAAGATCAATACAAGAATGAAACCCTATTTGCGAGAGATCAGAAAGAACATCCTGAAAAATTTGACGAGATTGCAAACGAAGTTTGGTATGCTGGCGCCGCTCTTGTTAATGAAGACGGAGAGGTTGAGAAAAATCTTGAAGTAACTTACGCAGGTGAGGGTCAAGGAAGAAATAGGAAACTTGACAAAGACGGAAATACCATTTATGAAATTAATGGTGCAGGAGATTTAAGAGGAAAAATCATTGAAGTCATTGCACTAGATGGCTCTAGTAATTTCACAAAGATTCATAGAATTAAATTTGCTGATCATGCTGATGAAAAGGGGATGATTTCCTATTATCTAGTAGATCCTGATCAAGATTCATCTAAATACCAAAAAGCTTGGAGAGATTGCCGAATCTAAATTTAAAAAATTTAGAAAAATAGAAAAGAGGATAGTCTTAAAAAAGATACAACTGAGGAAGAACATCATCAAGAAAATGAAGAGTCTATCGAAGAAAAATCTAGCTTGACTATTCATAAAACGATTTCAACAATTAGAGACTTTGAAAGTAAAGACTTGAAGAAACTCATTAAAAAGAAATTTAGAGAAGTTGATGACTTTACAAGTGAAACTGGTAAGAGGACAGAAGAATACGATTATAAATACGATGATAAGGGAAATATCATTGCTTATGACGATGGTAGTGCCTTAGAATATGAAACTGAAAAACTTGACGAAATCAAATCAAAAATTTATGGTGTTCTAAGCCCGTCTAAAGATGGACACTTTGAAATTCTTGGAAAGATAAGTAATGTTTCTAAAAATGCCAAGGTATATTATGGAAATAACTATAAATCTATAGAAATCAAAACGACCAAGTATGATTCCCATTCAAAAACGATGACATTTGATTTATACGCTAATATTAATGATATTGTGGATGGATTAGCTTTTGCAGGAGATATGAGATTATTTGTTAAAGATGATGATCAGATAAAAGCTGAAACTAAAATTAGAATGCCTGAAAAAAATAAGGAAACTAAAACAGAATATCCCTATGCATCAAGTTATGGGAATGTAATAGAATTAGGAGAAGGAGATCTTTCAAAAAATAAACCAACCAATTTAACGGACATGGAATCTGGTAAAATCTATTCTGATTCAGAAAAACAACAATATCTATTAAAGGATAACATCATTCTAAGAAAAGGCTATGCACTAAAAGTGACTACCTATAATCCTGGAAAAACAGATATGTTAGAAGGAAATGGAGTCTATAGCCAGGAAGATATAGCAAAAATACAAAAGGCCAATCCTAATCTAAGAGTCTTATCAGAAAAAATAATTTATGCTGATAGTAGAAATGTTGAAGATGGAAGAAGTACTCAATCAGTATTAATGTCGGCTTTGGACGGCTTTAACATTGTAAGGTATCAAGTGTTTACATTTAAAATGAATGATAAAGGGGAAGCAATCGATAAAGATGGAAATCTTGTGACAGATTCTTCTAAACTTGTATTATTTGGTAAGGATGGTAAAGAGTATACTGGGGAGGATAAATCCAATGTAGAAGCTATAAAAGAAGATGGTTCTACATTATTTATTGATGCAAAACCAGTAAATCTTTCAATGGACAAGAACTACTTTAATCCATCTAAATCTAATAAAATTTATGTACGAAATCCAGAATTTTTATTTAAGAGGTAAGATTTCTGATAAGGGTGGTTTTCAACTGGGAGTTGAGAGTTAATGAATCGGTTGTAGATAATTATTTAATCTACGGAGATTTACACATTGATAACACTAGAGATTTTAACATTAAGCTTAATGTTAAAGACGGTGACATCATGGACTGGGGATGAAAGACTATAAAGCAAACGGATTCCCAGATAAGGTAACAGACATGGATGGAAATGTTTATCTTCAAACTGGCTATAGCGATTTGAATGCGAAAGCGGTTGGAGTACACTATCAATTTTTTTATATGATAATGTTAAACCAGAAGTAAACATTGATCCAAAAGGGAAATACTAGTATCGAATATGCTAAAGGGAAAAATCTGTAGTCTTTAATATCAATGATAAAAAGAAATAATGGATTCGATGGTGAGATTCAAGAACAACATATTTATGTAAATGGAAAAGAATACAAATCATTTGCTGATATTAAACAAATAGCAGATAAGACACTAAACATTAAGATAGTTGTAAAAGATTTTTGCAAGAAATACAACCGTAAAAAGAATTCATTTTTAAAACAAAGATACGGGAGAGGTAAGTGAATTAAAACCTCAGATGGTAACTGTGACCATTCAAAATGGAAAAGAAATGAGTTCTAAGATAGTGTCGGAAGAAGATTTCATTTTACCTGTCTATAAGGGGGAATTAGAAAAAGGCTATCAATTTGATGGCTGGGAAATTTCTGGTGTCGAAGGGAAAAAAGATGCTGGTTATGTTCTTAATCTATCAAAAGATACCCTTATAAAACCTGTATTCAAGAAAATAGAGGAGAAAAAGGAGGAGGAAAATAAACCTACTTTTGATGTATCCAAAAAGAAAGATAAGGTGCAAGCAAATCATAATCAATTAGATGAAAGTCACAGAAAAGAGGATTTACAAAGAGAAAATCATTCACACAAATCTGATTCAACTAAAGATGTCAAAACTACAGTTCCTGTACAAGTAAATTATAGTCAATTAGATGAAAGTCAAAGATCTGATTCCACTAAGGATGTTACAGCTACAGTTCCTGATAAAAATGATAAAAAACTTTTGAAAAATAAGAAAGAAGTTTATCTTAATGAACCAGAGAATATAGC
>BNJU01000340.1_pt1 | contig 98703 bp, 98 predicted proteins | sample 8539281 | NCBI WGS metagenome assembly BNJU01 (sample SAMD00202456, study PRJDB9452) | human saliva metagenome | isolation source: human saliva | place: Japan | reverse complement strand
CAGTTACAATATTGCTCTCTGACGGCTGACGGGCACGGCCTCGGCCGGCGCCCGACACGATTGGCGGCCACCCTTCCCCCAACTGCGCCGCCCCCGCTGGTGCGCTCCTGACGGCCCCTGACTTCGCTCACGACGCTGACCGGGTCCGAGGGAGGGGTGGCCCCAGCGCGGGTGGCGGGCGATCACCGTGCCCCTCCCGAGCCCCGCTCAAGCGTGGCGGACGACCACCCGGTGGTGTGGTACCAGGCGCCCGAGCGCCTTGACCCGGAGGCCGCCGGCGCCAGTCCAGGCGATCGGATGCCGCTGCATCTGGGGCGGTCGATCACTGCGCCGCGGTGGTGAACGGCCAGCGCATCGCCGAGCACGACGGCGGGCACACCCCGGTCGTCGTCGACATCACGCACGCTCTGGCCGTGGACGGGCGGGGCCCCGACGGGCACCTGCTGGTGGTGCGGGCCGAGGACCGGCCGCTGGACGCCGGTCAGCCGCGCGGCAAACGCGGGACTGGCGGACAGAGCCTCACGACATCTGGCACGCGCGCGCACCGGCATCTGGCAGAGCGTCTGGTTGGAGGCGGTGCCGCGCACGGCGATCGCCGAGATCGCGTGGACACCCGCCCGGACCTGCGAGGCCGTCGAGCTCGAGGCGACCACGACCCGCCCCGTCCCGGCCGGCTCACGCCTGACCGTCCGCCTGAGCCTGGCCGGACACCCGTTGCTGCGAGGTGTCCGCCCATCCGCCGGAGACGTCGACGGCGCGGCTGACTCGTCGACCTGCGCGAGCAGTTGCACGGCCAGCTGCGCTGCAAGGAGCTCGTGGTCGCCCGAGCATCCGGGGACCGATCGACGCCGAGGTGGTTCTCCGGCGCCCTCGTCGAAACTGGCTCGCCGGCGAGGCGGGCGACGCCGGCGAGACCAGGCGGCTGCTGGGATCGGCGCCGCAAGCCTGAGTGACCGGCCCGCCGCACGACGCGGGCAGGCCCCGCCCCCGGCGTCGTCTCCTCACTACTCTGGGGCTGCGCTCCGGTGGGCGTACGGCCGGTTGCCGCTCCTGCTCAACGGCCCGCCCCCTACTACGTGCGGGCCCGTCCGCTGAGCAGGGCTTCTGGCCGGACTCGCACCGGCGGCGGGCGGCGACGCCCCGCCGCGCGAGGTCGCCCTCATCACGTCCTCGGTTTCGACACCGCGCGCATCCACCAGAAGGTCGAGGACCCGCGGATGACAGCACCGGGCGGACCGCCAGGCTGCTCCTGTATGAGAGATGGCGGCGGCCTCACCGAGTTCACGGCTAATCGGCCGCCCGCCTGGTGACGGAGTGGACGGCGGTGCGCCGCGACCGCTCCACCCGAGCATCGTCACCTGGGCGCCGTTCAGCAGAGTCCTGGGCGTGCAGCGCCTGGCCGACCGCCCTGAGCAGCGAGCCCTGGAGCCGCGCCGTGGCCGAGTCTGACCTGGCGCCCCTCGATCCGTCCTGCGGTGGTCTCCACGACGGCTGGGAGCACACCCGTCTCGCATCGTCACGATCCACGACGTTACGACGGCGGCGACGTGCATGACCACGCTGCGCGACGCCGAGGCCGACCGGCTTGCGAAACGGTCACTGGACGACTTCGGCCCGGCCGGTCGCGCGCACTGCCATCGCCCAGCGCAGGGGACGGCGGATCGCGACCTACCGGTCGCCATGGTCGCGAGGTTCGGCGGCATCCGCTACCACCGCGGCGGGAGCCGACGCGGACGGCGCAGGCTGCCGACGGCGGGACCGCGGAGGAGACCAGCTGGGGCTGCACGAGCAGGTCCCCACGGATTTTCGAAGCCCGCGCCGCCGCAGTGCCTCAGCGCCTCCAGGCGAGCCCGCATCTGGCCACGGCTTGCCACGCAGTTGACCGACGCGCATGCCACGAGGCCATGACGGTCTGGCCGACCTCCGCCGTCGTCCCAAGATCGACGCCGCCCTCGTCCGCGCGATCGTGACGGCGCCCATCACCTCCTGACGTCGGATCGCCGACCGGCGAAGCCGACGGACAGAATCACTGCGCCGGGCGGTGACCCGTGATGGGTCACCGCCAGCCACTGCTCATGCAGAGCGCGTCGGTCGTCAGGCATTCGAGCGGCGTTTGCCGACGTGTCGACGCGACGGCCGACAGGAGCACGAGGCCCTTGATGGCCTGCTGCGGGCGGAGTCGAGCCGCCATGATCTGACCAGACCCATGTTTGAGACACCCACGCAGTGATGAGGGCGACGGTCGCGCCCGAAACCCAGCCCGATCCCTCCACGCCCAGCTGCGGCGCCGCCGATGCAGGCCGCCGCAGTCGCGTCCATCCGTGAGGTTGCCTGCCGTGACGGCCCCTGGCGCGTGAGGTGGTGACGATTGCCGCCAGCGTGACGGGTATTGACGGGCACCAGTGAGTCGACCAGCGCATCGACCCTGACAGCCGCGCCAGCCTTGAGATTGCCGCCCACCGCGTAGATGTGACGCCCGGAAGACCGTCTTATTCATGACGGAAGGAGTAAAATGAGGATGACCGGATCGACGATGATCGAGGCACGATCGAGCCGCCGGCGGAATGGGCCAGCAACGCCGTCATCACCGCAATCGGCCGACGCGAAGGGCGACGACCTGACGCACGTGACGAACGCCACCGTGCCCTCGACCACGTGCCCACGGCGGTACGGAGCCCGCCGCCGAGCACGGATCTGGACGAGAGAGCGCCAGCCGCCCAGAGCGAGCAGCCCGATAAGGATGGTAAGGCCGTCGTAGTTCTTGAGGTAGCCGAGCCAGGCCGGCAAAAGGCCGTTGGCGATGGATGCAAGCTGCGCAAGACCGGAGACCGTGCGCTCAACGAGGAACGACGGTCAGATCGCGACGATGAGCATACCCGCCAGCGTCACGATGAAAGCGCGGACTCCGCAATGGCAAACTCCAGAACCTCGCCAGCAGCCGATGATCGGCCCGATGGCCACCGCGATGAGCACCGCCACGGGCCACGGTACCCCGGCGTTGACCACGAGCAGACCCATGACGCCGCCGATGAAACCGACCAGCGAGCCGACGGACAAAGTCGATGTGCCGAGCGATGATGACATGACCATGCCGACAGCCAGAATCATCACATAGGGCGTTCTGCTGGATGAGACTCCGCCAAGTTGTTGGGCTGACAGCAGCAGCAGACCACCGGTAAACTGACCTCGAAGAAAGGCGAATCGCGACCAGCGCCGCGAGAATCGCGTGCTGACGCATGATGGCGCCCGAGACCGGGCCCCTGGCGCCGCTCACCTCGCCACCGCCTTCGCACTCCCGTCCTCGCTGCCCGGCCACCCGGGACGCTCGTCGTCCGGACCCGCTGGGACCGCTGAATTCTCCATAGTCACCAGAGCTTCATGCGAGGTTCTCCTGGTCGGCCTTAGCACGTGGAAGCCGTCCGGTGATACGACCCTGACTCAATCGCGCAGATACGGTCGCAGATACCCAGGAGCCCTGGGAGCTCCGAGGAGATGACGAGGATCCGCCTTGCCCGAATCGGCCAGCGAGATCCAGTGGGTCTGGTAGATCTCAGTTTCGCCCGACGTCGATGCCGCGAGTGGGCCTCATCGGAATGAGGACGTCAGAGCTCGTGAAGATCCACTTGGCGAGGACGACCTTCTGCCGGTTTACCGCCCGACAACGTAGCCGACGGGCGTCGGCGAGCGAGGCCGTCTTGATGCGCAGCTCGCGTCGATAGCGCTCGGCCACCTGCGTCTCGGCTGGATCACGTCGACAACGTCGTGCCTGGAGATCTTGTCAGGCGGCCGCCGCCGTGCTGGTCCTGACGTCCGCGATGAGTTGAGGCGAGGACCTTACGGTCCTCGCTGACGTAAGCCAGCCCGTGCCCATCGCTTTGGCGACGGTGGAGGTCGAGATCTCTCGCCGTCCTTGAGAACCGTGCCGGAGATATCGGTTCCGTAGGAGCGTCCGGAACAGGCTCGCGGCCAGCTCGGTGCGTCCGGCCTATGAGCCCGGCCGGTCACGATCTCTCGCGCCGCAGGTCAGCCCCGCACCGTCGACGACTTTGCGGGAGACGTCGATGGGGTGGTGCACGCTCCAGTCGCAGACGCGAGAGATCTCCTCACCACGGTGGAGACGTGGTCGGGGTAGCGGTTGCCGAGGGCGCCCGACCATGAGGCGGATGATCTCGTCCTCGCCGATCATGCCCTGTCCGTGAAGAGGCGCGGTATCAATGGTCCAGCCGTCGCGGATGATGGTCGCGCGGTCGGCGGTGTACGAGACCTCGCCGAGTTGTGCGAGATCATGGTCATGGAGATGCCCGCGCTGCGCAGACCCCGCATGAGGTCGAGCAAGTGGGCGGGAGTCGGTGTCGTTGAGAGCAGCGGTCGGTTCGTCGAGGATGAGCAGACGCACGTCCTGGACAGGGCCTAGCGATCTCGACGAGCTGCTGGTGGCCCACAGGTCCGCCACCGGGCTCTGGGGGCGGATGAGGCCGACCTCCGCCAGCAGCCGGGCGGCCACCCTCGTTGGTCGCGTCCCAGTCGATGACTCCGCGCCTGTGCTTCTCGTTGCCGAGGAAGATGTTCTCGGCGACCGACAGGTGAGCTCAGCGCCAGCTCCTGGTGGATGATGACGATGCCCACGGCCTCAGGATCCCGGATGAGCGGAATTCGCGGATGGCCGTCATAGATGATCTCGCTCGTAGGTCCCGCGCGGCCCAGACGCCGAGAGAACGTTCATGAAGTGGACTTGCCGGCGCCGTTCTCGCCGCACGGCGTGGATCTCACGCGGCGGACATCGAAGTGACGTCGTCGAGCGCGAACTCCCCGAAAGGCCTTGGTGATGTGCCGCATCCGGAGGATGAGATCGTTCGCTTCCCCGCCGGAACGGGGCTCGCGCGTCTCGCGCCGCCTCCCCAGTCACAGTCCGACCTCCTCGCCGTGTAGTACTCGGAATCGACCAGGATCTGCCTGATGTTCCGGCGTCAGCCGTCACCGGATCGAGGGAGATAGGGAGGGAACCACGAGGCTCCGTTGTCGTAGGACGCGGTGTCGTTGACCTCGACGTCGCGCCCTGAGCGATCTGATCGACCATGGTGACGCAGCGCTCCCCAGCGCGCGGGTATCATGAAGACCGTCATCGACTGCTTCCCGTTGACGATATTCGCGACATTGGCCTGGTCGGCGTCACTGGCTGGTGAGCACCGGCCGTCGGAGCCGCCGTAGCCGGCGGAGTCGAGCGCCTGGCCGACGCCGAGCGCAATGGCGTCGTTGGGGCACAGGACGACGTCGACTCGAGTGGTTGCGCTGTAGAAGGAGTTGAGCCGGTTCTCCATCTCCGCCTGAGCCGTCGTATTGGACCAGGCCTGGATGCCGATGGTTGCCAGTCGTCGACCGAGGCCGACAGCTGCCGACAGGCACACGAGCTGCGGAGCTGATGTAGGGGGTCAGGACGTCCCACGCTCCCGCGAAGAAGAACGCGCATTGTTGTCGTCCGGACTCCGGCGAAGGGCTCGAAGTTGAAGGGCCGGCCGATCGTGGTCGAGATCGAGCGCGTCGACGATGTACCTCCTCGCAGAGCCCCGACATTGTAGTTGTCGAAAGTCACGTAGTAGTCGACGGCCTTCGTATCGCGGATGGGACGGTCGTAGGCGTGACCTTGACGCCCAGGCCGCTGGCCGTCTCAGAACCGGCCCCAGAGCCGATCCGTCGATCGAGCCGACCACGATCACAGCCGGGGACTTGTTGATCATCGTCTGGATCTGGAGTTCTGCTGCTCGGACCTTGTTGTCCGCAGACTGGCTCCACGACGTGCCGAGGTCCTCAGCAGGGACTTGAGGTTCTCCCGTCCCGGCTCCAGCGCTCGAGGTTCTTCATGGGCATCGACACGCCGATGAGCGCGCCGTCGCCCCGTTCGCTCCCTGTAGCAGTCGGCGGTCCTCTCGGCGGTGCACGCCGTGAGCGTCCCCGCGAGGACGGCCGCGCTCCCAGCGACGAACGTCCTACGTGTCGAATTCACCTCTGGCCTCCTTGCCTTGCAGGCGCATCATCGCCGTCCTGAATGTTTCATGGAAAACGTTATCCATCGATCCCGGGTTTGGCAAGCAGGTCGCAAGCGTCTACGACGATCGCCGATAGCATGAGAGCACCGAACATGCACGTATTGAACCAGATTGTATTGACAGTCAACGAAATGAGTGAGGGGCAGCCGACGTTCACGGCCGTATGCCGCCGACCACGCGCGGCGTGCGGAGCGACGAACTCGAAGGCGCCACGACCGCCTCGCCGCACAGATGATCGTTCGGGCAGCACCGGCGTCGCGCTGCGTGGACCGGTCAGGCGACCGCGCTGCCCTCGAGGAGGGAGAAGACTAGTCCCCGAGCAGGGCCCGGGCGCTGTGGACGTCGGTGATCAGGACGTTGTACCCACTCCCAGAAGCGGGCTCCGCGGATGGCCGCGTGCTTTCAGCGCTCGCCGCCGCGGCCGCCACACGACGCGGGACAGCGCGCGGCTGCTCGGCACTCGCCACCAGCCGCGCGTCGTGAGTCGCTGGCCACGGAGCCCCTGCGCGTCGAAGAACCGCAGGCACACGTCGCCGACCGCCTCGGCCGCCGTCAGCTCGGCCACGTCCGCCTCGGTGGTCATGCTGCCCGAGCAGCGCAGCAGCGCCGGGACCCAGACTCGCCGATGCCCACCAGAGTCGTAGTGACGCTCGGCAGAAGGTCCAGGACGCCGCGCACCGAGGCGTCTCGGCGAGCTGACTGGCCGCCGCCGCCGAGCTGAGAACGCCGGTGAGGGGAAGAAGACCGGCTCCGCCCCGGTAGCGTGCGCGAGCAGGTCGATCAGACGGGTCGCCTTGACCTGCACCTCGGGATTGCCGACGCCGCCGAAGAGCTGAATGACCTTCTGCGCGACCGGCGCACGAAAGGAGGGAGCTGCTGGACGGCGCCCGAGCCAGGTGGAACTCCACGAGGACGGGCCGATGACGTCCCCGCCGGTCAGGGTGGTCTCGAGGTAGGTCCGAACCGGCCGAGGCCAGGGGCGACGTCGATCTCGGCCTCCTCCCGTCCGGTGTCGACGACGGCGCACTCGGCGAGCCCGCAACGACGCTCGAGGTCCTTCTCCAGGTCGGTGTACGTGCCTTCGGGCGCAGAGACCACGGTCCGCACGACCCCTCGGCGGCCGCCCGCTTGAGCAGGCGGGAGACGCGCGGCTGGGAGACGTGCAGCTCGGAGGCGATGTCGGCCTGACGCATACCCAGCTCGTGGTACATCCGAGCGATTCTGGCCATCAGGCGCAGCTGCGCGGTGTCTGCACGAGTCGACATGGAACGGCCCTCCCGAGGCGTCGGCGACCCGCACCTCCTGCGGGTCGCCGCCAGCCCAGACCGCACGGACGCCGGGAACGCGCAGGACGCCGCCAGAGTCCTCACGCGGGGCGTCGGAGATGAGCGCGTCGGCCCGGTCGTGAGCGCGCGCACCGCCGGCTGCGGAGCCGCCTCCAGCCGCTCGACGGGTCCCGCCTCCCCATGGGGGGCTCGGACCCTCCGGTCAGGATCCAGGCCGCCTGCCTGGCGGCGCCGTTGGCGACGTACTCCCCGGGCTCGGGCCGTCACCGGGACCGAGGCACGGCCCAGGCAGCCGCCTGGCGCTGGCCCGCTTCACTCCCGCCGACCATGGTGACGGCTGTTGCATCAACGCCCTGGGCGCGCACCGCGTCGATGCACGCCCCATGAGGCACAGCAGGCCCTCGACGGCGGCGCTGGGCGCAGTTGGCCGGGGTCAGGCTCGCCAGGGGTCATGCCGGTCAGCAGCCCGGTGGCCCCTCGGGCGGGTTCGGGGTGCGCTCACCCTCGAGATAGGGCACGTGACCAGACCGCCGGCGCCGGGCTGCGGCGGACAGGGCCAGCGAGCGTCGAACTCGCCGTAGCTCACGCCGAGGACCCGCTTGGCGGCGTCGAGCACGCGCGCGCCGTTGAGGGTGCAGGCCAGCGGCAGGTGAGGCGCCGCGGCGTCGGCGAAAGCCGGTCGACCAGGCCGCGAGGCGTCATGCGTCGGGGCGTGGCGGACACGGCCGCGACGACGCCGCGAGGTGCCCCGAGGACACGCTCGTGCGCCCGGCGCAGGCCCCCAGGCCCAGAGCGGCCCCGGGCGTTGTCGCCGCAGCCGGGGTCCCAGCGCCAGTAGCGACAGGTCGCGGCCGACGACGTCGGACCCGCCGTGGGCGACGACCTCCCCGGGGCCGGCCACGCGCGGCAGGATGATGCGCCCGACCTCCTCCTCGCTGCGGCGCAGGGCCAGAGCCAGCAGGTCACGGCGGTACACGTTGCGCACGGAATCGAAGCAGCCGGTCCCGAGGCATCGGAGCGGTCGGTGACGAGCTCGTCCAACGACGTCGCGCCCGAGAGCCTCCAGGTCAGCCAGTCGTGCGGCAGGCAGACGGCGGCGATGCGCGCGCGCGGCCCTGGCTCGTGGTCGGCCAGCCACCGCAGCTTGGCGATCGTCAGTGAGGCGACCGGCACACTGCCGACCCCGTCGGCCCAGGCGGCGCGCCAGCCGCCTCATCGCCACAGCCCAGCTCGACGATGAGATCGTGAGCGGCGGACGCCGAGCGGGTGTCGTTCCACAGGAGCGCGGGGCCGGATGATCGCGCCGTCGGCGTCGAGGACGACCATGCCGTGCTGCTGACCGCCCACGCTCAGCGCGGCGACGTCGTCGAGGCCGCCGGCGGCGTCATCGCCCCCCAGAGCCCGCCACCACTGATCGGGGTGGACCTCGGTGCCGTCAGGGATGAGCCGCCCTGGCCTGGCGGACGAGCGCGCCGTCGGCGGCGTCGCGGATGACGATCTTGCAGGACTGCGTCGAGGATCGACGCCAGCGACGAGGGTCATGCGGGAATTCCTTCCACGGTGACGGCATTGAGAGGGTGCGGAACGCCGAATCGTGCAGTCGATGCGATGAGGCGGGCCCGGACGAGTCTTTAAAAGAGCCGTGGGAGATCCGTGTGAACTATGAGATGAGGTGCTGGACCGCCTTCTCGTAGAGGTCGACGAAGTGATGGTCGACGCGCGGCGCTCGGACGTCGACATCCTCGAAGGCGGAGCGGTCGGCGACGAGTCGTCAGGGACTCGCCGCGCCGAGGGTCGGCTCGCCCAGCTCGTGAGACGCCCGGCGATCCCGAGAGCCTCGCGAACCTCGCGGGTCGGCGCGGAAGGCCCTGGGCCTTCTCGGCCAGCTGGAGTACATCTCCATGTTCGCCGCGGCCGACTGCACACGACCCTCGATCCCGTCGGTGCGCGAGGGCTTGTAGTCGAAGTGGATGGGACCTTCGTAGCGGGGCCGCCGCCAGGAAGCCGTTGACGAGGAGGTCCACGGTGAAGAAGGCCGACAGCAGGTCGCCGTGACCGAAGACGAGGTCCTGGTCGTGCTCAGGGCCCCTTCTGGCCGTTGAGATCGATGTGGAAGAGCTTGCCGGCGTTCAGCGCCTGAGCCAGGGCGTGGTGTAGTTGAGGTTCGCCATCTGCTCGTGGCCGACCTCGGGTTGAGCCCCACGACGTCGCCGTTGTCGAGCTCGGGCGATCAGGGCCAGGGCGTGGCCGACGGTGGGCAGGAAGATATCGCCGCGGGGCTTCGTTGGGCTTGGGCTCCAGACCGATCCTCAGATCGTACCCTTGTCCTTGATGTACCGGCGACGGTGTCCAGGCCCTCCTTATAGCAGTCGAAGACGGCATTCAGAGTCCTTGAGGAGTCGTACTCGGCCCCTCGCGCCCGCCCCACATGACGAAAGTGGTGGCGCCCAGCTCGGCGGCCAGATCGACGTTGCGCAGGATCTTGCGCAGGCCCGAAGCGGCGGATGGAGCGGTCGTTGTTGGTCAGCCCCCGTCCTCGAAAGATCGGGTGGGTGAAGGTGTTGGTGGTGACCATCTCGATGGTCAGACCGGCGGCGTCGAGCGGTCTTCTTGAGCCTGGGCGACGATCTCGTCCGCTCAGCATCCGTGGCATCGAGGGGAAGACGTCGTTGTCGTGGAAGGTGATGCCCCAGACGCCGAGTTCGGCGAGATGCTCGGCGTACTCCCACGGCCTCAGCGCCGAGCGCGTCGTCTCACGAAGGGGTCGGCGGCGAGCCAACCGACCGTCCATGGACCGAACGAGAACCTGTCCTCCCTTGGTGGGCGTGCGAACCACGGTCTCCTCCCTGAGGCCAGAATGTGTTTGTTGGGACAACTATGGCATGGCCATGGGGTAGGTCAGGCAGTGTCTCGAACGCAGAAGACGGCGGACGACGCCGCCCATCCGACCGGCCGCAGCGGCCCCGCCTCGCCAGCCGCCTCAGCACGCCAGTCCAGTCCTGCGCACCTCCAACCTCGCACTGCTCGCCCAATCAGGTCTTCGCCTCCCGGCGATCCATCTCCCGGCCGACGTCGCCGCGGCGACCGGGATGACCCGCTCGACGGCCTCGCGACTGGCCGACGAACTCGTCGCGACCGGCATCCTCGCCGAACTCGAGCCGACTCACCCCACCGGGCCGGGCCGCCCTGCGGTCCCGCTCGCGCCGGCGTCGGCACCTTCGTCGCCGTCGGACCGAGGTCAACGTCTCGCGCATGGCGGTGCGCGCTCATCGACCTGTCCGGCGAGGGTCCTGGCCGAGCGCGTCGTCGTCGACGATTTCGAATCCTCCGACCCCGCCGAGGTCCTCCCCCGGCTGGCGGCCCTGACCACCGACGTCCTCGCCCTGGATGCCGTCCGCCGCGCCCGCGAAGTCGGCGTCGCGCCTCGCTCTGCCCGGCCTCGTCTACGACCGCCTGCTGCGGGCCCCCAACCTCGCCTGGCGGGACCTCGCCCCGAGCGCCTCTGCTCGCCGACGCCCTGGCTCCCCGAGCTCCTCGACCTGCACCTGGGAAACGAGGCGAGCTACGCGGCACTGACGGCCGGGCGGACGCGACCAGCCGGCTATCTCGACACCCTCCTGCATCTACCTGTCGGGCGAGATCGGCATCGGCGCCGCCCTAGTGCGCGAGCGGGCCGCCTCGTCGAGGAGATCACGGGCTTCGCCGGGAGAGTCAGGCACATCCAGGTCGACCCGGACGGGCCGAGAATACCTCGGCGGCCGCGGGTGCCTCGAACAGTACGCGGGCCGCAGACTCATCCTCGCCGCCGCCGGGCTGCCGACGACAGCCCGGACCCGATGAGCCTCGTCGCGGCGCTGGCGGACCGGAGCACCCGCCGCGCGCAAGGCGGTCTCCCGGACAGCCCGGGCGCTGGGCGTCGGACTCGGCGCCGCCATCAATCTCCTCGACGTCTCCACGTGGTGGTCCTGGGCGGGCACCTCGCCCCGCTCACCGACATCCTGCGTCCCGAACTCGAGGCCGAGCTCGAGCACAGGGTGCTGGCTTCGCCGTGGGCCCGCCCGACGATCGTCACGGCTCCCGACGATCATACGCCGGGCGCCACCGGCGCAGCCTGGTCTCTCTCGAGACCGTTGTCGCTGATCCCGCTGCCTGGATCTGACGCGGACCGGCGCGGCGATCGGCGCCGGCCGACGGATCCTAGGCCCGGCGGGGCGGACTGCCTCTCGCGCTCGCGCAAGTAGCTCACCGTGTCCTTGACGAGCCGATCGAGGCGCCGGGACGTCGGGCACGCCGTTGCGCCGCCGGGTGCGCCGCGCCGGGCAACGGCCTCGGGTCGAGGAAGCGGCCCTCCGTGTTGCACCCCACCAGGTAGGCGGCGCGAGGATCGTGTCCAGGTCCATCGTGAGCCAATCGCCCAGGCGCGCCGGTTTGGAGTCCGCCGGGTGGAGGTTCACCAGGCGCTCGCCCGCCTGGAGGATGGCGCGCGAGCGTTCTGCTCCTCGACCTGCGCTTTGCGTGGCAAGCACGTCGCCACTGATCCACTGGACGCCCGTCGACGGCGTCGACGTGGGTCAGCGCATCGGCGACCGTATGGACGATGGACACCTCCGCCGACCTGATGGGCTCGATGACGCTTGACTCCCAGCTCCTCGAAGAGACCGGCGACCCGGCGCAGGGGCGATCACCGAGCGCTGGAGCTCATAGGCGTCCGTACGCCTCGAGCGCGGTATCGACCCGCACCACCAGCAGGCAGTGGCCGCCCATCGCGTGAGTGCGAACTCCACCTCCCGGCGAATATGGTCGACGCCGCCTGCCGCTTGACCGGCCGCTGGACGACAGATCGTTATCGTCGGAGTAAACATGCCGCACACTGGAAGTCCGCAGGCCGTACTGGGACAGCACCCGCCGGATCTCCTCGACCTCGTACCCGAGCGAGGGCCCGTAATGGTTCGCTGCGGCTCGATGAAGGACGGCCTGTTGCCGGCCCAGCCGCCCGGCCGACCTCTTCCAGCTCCTCCAGACCGGAATCCCCAGTTCGACCACGAGATGCTTCCAGCCTCCGCCTCGAAAACGGCCGGGTCGCTTCCTCTTCGCCTCGAGGTACTGCTCCTCGACTTCGCGACGCCAAATGTCGACGTTCTGCCCATCCGCCACGCCGGGCTCCTCTCCTGATTCGTCAACCCAATGTACGCGAAATATGGATGTGAAATAAAATGTGAGGAATAACTTTGCAGGAACACCGGTGGTCCGCTCAACCTGAGCGGACCACCGGTGTACCGGGCTATCGCCGGTGCCTGACGACCAACTCGGCCTCGAAAGTCCCGCCCGATGCGGGCGCCGTTCTCCGAAGCCGGAGGACGACCTCGCCGGCGATGAACCTTCCGCACATCTCGGCGATCGGCTGACGCACCGTCGTCAGGGGCGCCTCGACGACCGAGGCGTAGGGAACGTCGTCGAAGCCCGAGACTCGACGTCGGCGCCGACGCGCGATCCGGAGCTCGATGACCGCCTTGGACACGCCGAGCTGCCAGGCAGTCGATGAGGCACACGAAAGCGTCCGGCCGGTGCCCGCGCCCGCCGGCGAGCACGCGCCAGGCCATCTCGTAACCGCCGTCGGGGTCGGCCCGAGGCCCACTGGACGTCGACCGACTCCAGGTCCAGCGACCGGCTCGCGAGCTCGTCCGGCGAATCCGACCACCACCGGTCCTTGTGCTGGAGTCGCCCGGATCTCATTGACGAAGCAGAACGGTCATCCCCCTCGAGCACGGTGCGCGGCGATCTTTGCGCATCCTCGTAGTCGTTCACGCCGACCGCCGGGAAGTCGCGCTTCGCTGCACGCTGGGCCATGAGCAGGACGGGCACCCGCAGTCCCCCAGCCGCGCCAGTTCCTCCCAGCACCCGCGGGTCGAGGCACACGACGTGACCGCGTCGGTCACCCATACGCGCTCCAGGGCTGGAGCAGAGGCCCGCTTTCTCCACCTCGGCGATCTGCCCCGTCTCGGCTACGACGATCGAGACACCCTGAGGCCTCGAAGCACCGCGGCCCGTGGGCCGTCCTTCAGCGAAGAACGGGTTCGAGGATGTCGAAGAAACACACCGCGCCGAAACGAGGAGGACCGACCCGGGCCCAGGGCTCGTGCGGTCGCGTCAGAGAATCCGTCTCGCCTGTGACCCGCTCGACCCTACGGCGCAGAGCGCCGCCGACGCGCTCGCGTGGTTGAACACGGTGGAGACGGTGCCCGCAGGACGTGCCCACGCCAGGCCGTGCGACCTCCCGGATGCTCAATGACTTCCTGTTGCGGTCCGAGTCCACGGGCGATCTCTCGTCCGGTAACGGCGGGCGGCATGTGTTGACCGGGATCGAAGCGATCAGGACCAGGCCCAGCGCCAGCAGCTGGGCGCGAGGCGCGGACCCCTCGCGGAGATCAGCGAGTCCGGCATTGAGCCAGGTGATCAGCAGCGCACTTCGTGATCACGCGCTGACGCGTCCGAATCCTCCCTGGATGAGCACCCTGCCGAGGGCGGCGATGGTGATGGTCGCAGAGGCCCATCCCTTTGCCGATCGCGTACCGGCGTCCGAGGCGAGCCGAGGCGTACTGGGCCACGTTGACGACGCAGGCCAGGCCGCACGCGAGACCGAGGCGCAGATAGCCGACGCTCGCGCACCGCCCCGACGTTCTGGGCCGCGTACTCGTGAAAGCGACCCCGTCGGTCCCCACCGCCAGCAGGGCGCCCCCAGGCCATCCTCTCCAGCGGGATCGGCGACGACGACATGCTGGGCAGCAGAAAGGTCGAACCTGGACGGGCAGGACGCATCGCCCCACGGTGCGATGCGACTGGTGAGACACCCTGCTGGAGGCGGTGATCCTGTCGCGCCGAGATCGGCGCCTGGACCGCTGACGACCGCCGGCGGTCGACGCGTAGGCGTACTGGGTCGCGGGGTGGCGATCAGAGGCGGGAACCGGAAGAAGCCGACGAGGACGCCGCTGACGGCTCCCAGGACCCCCGCCCGCGATCGCGGTGACCAGAACGGCCGGCGGCAACGGCATCCCGGCGATCTGCGCAGATGGCGAAAGAGCATCCCGGCCAGACACGATGGCACCGACCGACAGGTCGATCCCGAGTACCGGAGATGATGACGAACATCTCCGCGAGCGCGACGTGGCGATCCCGGGACCAGTCGACTGAAGGGAGGAGGCCAGTGTAGATGGCGCCGAAGCGGGCGCGAACAGGCGCCCTGGCTGCTCAGGGCCATGAAGACCGCCACCAGCATGACGGTGAGCAGGGCGAGGGCGGCCACTCTCTCGGTGAGCAGGACGCGGAGCATGCGGGCGGGAAGCGACTCGCCGACGCGGTCCTCGACGGGGTCCTTGTGCAGGGCGCCGTCCCCGTGCTGTGGTGGTTGAGGTCATGCGCGGGGCCCTCCTGGACTGGCGAAGCAGGTCGACACCCACGGCGACGAGGATGATGACCCTGACGAGAGCTGGGTGATCTCGGTGGGAAAGGTGGAGGTGGATGACGGCCGCCTGGACGGAGCCGACCAGGACTGCGCCCAGGAGCGTGCCCAGGACCGTCCCGCGACCGCCGACGACGGAGGTGCCGCCGATGACGCAGGCCGCGATAACCGACATCTCCATGCCGTAGCCGACGTTCTGCTGGATGAGGCCGCCGCCGCCCACGGAGATGACCGCGGCCAGGCCGACCACTCATCCCGCAGAAGACGTAGAGCTCGAACAACCGGCGTCGGACCTTGACCGGCGAGCCGGGCGGCGTTCGGGTCGTTGCCGATGGCAGATGTGCCGACCGTCGCGATTCCTCATGTAGTACCAGACCGCCGCGGTCAGAATGAGGGCGAGCCACATGGCGACGGCAGGCCGAGGAACTGCGCCTGCTGGAGGTTGCCGCCCAGAAACGAGGGTGCCCGGACCTCCGGAGACCTGGGCGTCCCCGAAGATCTGAAGGGCGATGTAACGGAAGACGTTGAGCGTCCCGAAGGTGCACACCATGGCGGGCACCCGTCCGAAGGCGATGAGCACGGCGTTGACCGCGCCCAGGAGCGCCCCTGATGGCCAGGGCGGCCAGGATCGCCACGGGCGCGCCGACCCCGCGTCGCGGATGAGCTTGGAGACGACAACCATGACGACGGCGAGGCGAGGCGCCCACCGACACGTCGATCCCCGCCGTGCACATGATGGGCGTCATGGCGATCCTGATCACCGCGATGGGGGCGATCGTGTGAAGATCGCGAAGACGCTCGCCGGTTCCGCGAAGGTCGGTGTCGTCACCCCCATGGCCACCCACAGGAGGGCGACGACGATGAGAACGGCCTCCTGCCCCTCGAGGAGGCGGCGGCTCCGCGCGCCATCCCGCTCCCCAGCAGGACGAGTCGTTCGATGACGCGCGGTGTCGTACTCTCCTCCGCTTCCGCCTCTTCCACCTCGCCCGACGCGGCAGCACTCAGAAGGAGAGACGGCGGAGACCTCTGTCCATCTCACGTCGACTCCCCGTGCCTCATGACGAGGATCCTGTCGAGAGGAAACGGATCTCACTCCAGGTCCGTCGAGACGACGATCGCGCGGGCGCTGCGCCGCGTGGTCGAGAGATCAACTGCGGATCTCAGCCTTCGCTCGACGATCCACCCTGGGTCGGCTCCTCGACGGAGGATCTCGGGGCCCTCGACCAGCTGCCTGGCCTGCACCACCTTCTGCTGTTGTTGCCTCCCTGACAGCGACGATAATGGTGGACGGGCCCGGCGCCTTGACCCGCAGACGGGCGATGAACTCCTCCACGGACCGCCTCCCGCGCGCACAGCTGAAGAACCCGAGCCGGGAGAGAAGAAGGCGAGGTGACTGGAGCCAGAGGTTGAAGGACAGGCTCTTGGGCAGGAAGACGCCCTGGAGCCTCCGGTTGCTCAACGCGCAGCCATGGCTATGCCCAGTCTCATCGCCTGATGAGGAGAGCGGACCGCGCCTCTCGCGACGCGGATCTCGCCGGAGGCGGCTGGGCACGATCCCGCACAGGGCGCGCACGCCAACTCGGTGGTCCCGGAACCGATCAATCCGTAGATCCGGAGGATCTCACCGTGCAGGTCGAAGGACGCGTTCGTCAGCCGAGGCCCCTGGAGACGAGGAGCTGGCGGACAGAACGACCTCGGTCACGACGCTGCGCCTGTCGGAACGGTCGGCGACCTCGAACTTGTCTCCGACCATCGCGGCGATCTTCGTCGGCGACATCTCGCGCGCGGGATAGGTCCCGATCACCGATCCGTCGCGCATGACGGTGATCCTGGTCGGTGATCCGCCCGGGCTCATCGAGGCGGTGAGAGATGTAGAGTGACGCCGATGCCCTCGTCCGCAGACCCTGACGATCTCGAAGAGACGGTCGATGTCGGAGCTGGCGAGGATCGCACTGAGCTCGTCGAGAATGAGCAGCCGCGCGTCGACGGCGGAGGCCTGGCGATCGACACCAGCTGCTGCTCGCCGACCGGCAGAGTCGCGACCCGCTTGTGCATGATGCCGGGCTCGAGCTTCAGACGTTCGAGGAGCGCCTCGACGCGACCGCGCTGATCCGCCCAGTCGACCTTCCCGAACCGGGTCTCCTCGCGTCCCAGGAAGATGTTCTCCTCGACGGTGAGGTCGGCGAACAGACTGCGGCTCCTGGTAGACCGGGGAGACGCCGGCCGCAAGCGCCGCCTGCGTGTCCCCCGAGGGAACCTGCGAGCCGTCGACGAGGACGATCCCCTCGTCGGGCATCTCGGCGCCGCTGATCATCTTGATCAGGGTGGACTTGCCGGCGCCGTTCTCCCCGACCAGGCCGTGCGCTCCGCCGCTCCTGACCGACCAGGGTCACCTGGCGCAGTGCATGCACCCCGCCGTATCTCTTGTCAATACCGCGAACCTGGAGGACGTCGTTCGGCGAGTCCTCAGTCATCGCATCATCTGTCATGTTCCGCGTCTTTCCGACCGGCTTCCCCGACCGCTCTGCGACAGTCCGCGCGGGCACCGAGTTGCGAGGGCCGGCCTGCGACCACCCGGGTCGAGCGTCGCCGCACGATCGGTGGGTCAGTGATCGTAGTCTCCGGCGTTGTCCGCTGTCAGGATCAGTGGGCGGCCCATGACCAGAGTCTTGGAGGACTCGTCGTAGGTGACCCCTGAGATGCGGCCGACGTCCTGGGTCGGCGCGAAGGTTTCGCCCTGGGCCAGCTTCCACCCGGCCCAGGCGGTGGGGTAGCCGAGGTTCTCCACGTCCCAGAGAGACGGAGGCCGATGAGGAGCCGTCCTGGGGTGAGGCAGCATCGCCTGGGGCGTGCCGACACCGGTGGTGTGGATCTGCCCGGTCTTGCCCGATTCCTGGACCGCCTGGGCGACACCGGGCGCCGCGGTGGTGCACGGGCCGATGAGACCCTTGAGGTCGGGGTAGGCATTGATGAGGTTCTTGGCCATCGTGACCGCCTTGGCCTGGTCCTCGTCGGCGTAGACGGTCTCGACGATCTTGAGGTCAGGGTGGTCGGTGGCGGCCTTGTCCTGGATGACCTTGATCCAGGCGTTGAGGTTGGCCGCGGTCTGACCGCACGGACGATGGCGACCTCGCCCTCCCGTTCGGGGCGCGGCGATCTGCTCCGGAGGGCGGTTCCGATGGCCTCCTCGGTCGCCTGCGTCACGAAGACCTCACGGCTGGAGCTCGAGGCATCGGTGTCAGCCGTACCGACTGATGCCCTGCCCCTGGGCCTCGGTGATAACCGGTGCCATAGATCAGGATCGTTCGGGGCGACCATGAGGGGCGTCGACCCGCTGCCGCATGAGGGCGGACGACCTCGCTCTGGGCCGCAGGGTCGGCGGTGGTCGGACCGCTGTAGACCCATTGAAAGCCGAACTCCTCGCGCCGGCGTCCTGGCCGCCGGGTTCGCAATGACCTCGAAGAACGGAATCCCCTGGACCAGGGACGAAGGCACCGAGTGGAACCCAGTCGCCTCCCGCCCCGGCGGTGCCCCGGATGAGCTGGCGCCCTTGCCGCCCGCGCAACCGGCCAGCGCGACGCCGCACGAGCCACGCCGGCCACAGTGCGGACTTGAAACCACGCTTCATGTCAATCCTCATCGGAACTCGTTGCGCTCGCCGTCGAGCACACGCCGTCGTCGTCCGCCCCTTCTTTGGACCGGTTCGAAAACGCGGCGGATGAAGTGTGCACTCACGCAACTGCAAAGATCAAGCGGACGATCGATACCCCATGAACAAGGACTCTCGCATGATGCTCGTCAACTCGGTAAACCCGCACCATCCCGGGCCCTCGACTCGCACGTGCCGATATTTTTGTTCCGTTGGAGGACTATCCGTGGCAGGATGTCCTCCCGGATCCGACACGCCGAGGCGAGCATCCGTTCACGACGTTTCTTGCCACGCTCCCCGGCACCGCATGAGGATGCCGACCGGCACCGCATCAGAACCGCCCGGCGCGCGGACGCAGCACCCATCAGCTATGACGTAAGGTTCCACAGTGAGTGCTGAGACCCTCCAGCTCACCGACCTCGACCTCAAGGCGATCAACGTCGCCAGGCCCTGGCCGCCGACGCCGTGGAGAAGGCCGGTTCGGGCCACCCGGCTCCGCCATCTCCCTGGCTCCTGCGGCCTACCTGCTCTACCAGTACGAGATGATCGGCGACCCGGCCGACGACCGGTGGCTGGGTCGCGACCGCTTCGATAACTCTCGGAGGCCACGCCTCGCTGCTGCAGTACATTCAGCTGGCCATGGCGGGCTACGGTCTGGAGGTCTCCGACATCGCAGCGCTGCGTACCGCCGGTCGCTCACACCGGGTCACCGGGTTCGGGTCACACCAAGGGCGTCGAGACCACCACCGGCCCCCTGGGCGCCGGTTTCTCCAACGCGAGTGGGCATGGCCAGCCGCCGCCCGTTACGACGCAACCTGCTGGACCCCACCGCACCCGACGGCAGTCGGTGTTCGACCATTACGTGTACACGCTCATGGGCGATGCGCTCGCCTGCAGGGAGGCGGCGTATCCTCCGAGGCCGCTCTCCTTGGCCGGCACCAGCAGCTGGGCAACCTCATCGCCATCTACGACGACAACGACATCTCCATCGAGGCGACACCGACCTCTCCTTCACCGAGACCCCTCCGCCCGCTTCGCCGCCTACGGGTGGCGGGTCCTCGAGGTCGACTGGACCGCCGGCGATGTTACCACGAGGATCTCGCCGCCCTCCACGAGGCCATCGCGGCGGCACGCGCCAGACCGCCGCCCTCCCTCATCCGCCTGCGCACGATCATCGCCTCGGCCCGCACCAAACAGGGGCAGGGTCCAGCCGCGGGGCCAGCTGGGGCGCTGAGGATCGCGGGCTCCAAGCGGACTCTCGGCCTGGACCCCGAGAGGCCTTCGCCACCGACGCGGCGTCCTGGAGCGCACCCACGCCCACGCTGCCGAGCGCGCCGCTGCCCGAGCGCGCCGACTGACGCCCGCTTCACCGCGTGGCGGGCGTCCAGCAGACGGGCCGGTCTGCTGGACCGTCTGCCCTGAGCCGGCGAGCCGCCCGCGGGTCTCGACGCCGCCGTGCCGACCTGGGAGGTCGGGGGACTCGGCGGCCACCACGCGCCTCGGGCGGACGCTCTCGCCCTGGCCCCCGTGGTCCCCCGAGCTGCGGGGGCGGCTCGGCCGACCTGGGCAGCTCCAACAAGACGGACATGGCCGAGGCCCTCGCCTGCCCGCCTCCTGGCTGCGGAGGGAGGGCGACGGCCCCTGGGGCGCATCATCCCACTTCGGAGTGCGCAGGCACACGCCATGGGCGGAGCCCTCAACGGCATCGTTCTGGACGGCCTGACTCGGGCCTACGGCGGCACCTTCATGGTCTTCGCCGACTATATGCGCCCAGCCGTTCGCCTGGCCGCTCTCATGCGGATCCCACCATCTTCGTGTGGAGCCACGACTCGATCGGCGTGGGCGAGGACGGCCCCACCCACCAGCCCATCGAGCACCTGGCCTCCCTGCGCGCCATTCCGGCTTCGACGTCGTCCGACCGGCCGACGCCAACGAAACCGCAGCCGCCTGGGTCGAGATGCTGCAGCGCCGTCTCACGAGCCCGCCGGCATCGTCCTGTCGCGCCAGAACCTCCGGTCCTGACCTCGGCGACTCGCCGCCCGCGAGGCGTGCGCCGCGGCGCCTACGTCCTGGTCGACGCCACCGACGCCGAGGCGTCCCGTCACCCTGAGGTGACCATCATCGCCACCGGTTCCGAGGTCTCGGTCGCGGTCGAGGCCCGCGAGCTCCTCCAGGCCGGGGAACGCCGACGCGCGTCGTCTCCGCCCCCTGCCTGGGGTGGTTCGACCAGCGGGACGAGGCCTACCGCGCCTCGGTCCTGCCCGAGGCGGCGTGCGCGTATCCGTCGAGGCCGGCATCGCCATGGGCTGGCGCGAGCGCGTCGGCAGCGGCGGGGCGATCGTCTCCATCGACCACTTCGGCGCCTCCGCCCCGGCCGCCGACCTGTTCCACAGTACGGCTCACGGGAGAGCGTCGCCGCCCGGGCGCCCTGAGCCCTCGCTCGGGCCTGACCGGGTCAGGGGACGACGCCGGGGCCGGCCGCTCGTGCAGGCGGCCCCGGCAGTCTCCGCTACCGCCCGTCAGCACTGGGCAATAGGACACCTGGAATCCGACGGTCCGGATCTCGGCGCTGAAGACGGGGCTGACGTGCGAGATGCCGGGCCGTCCGACCGCCGCGCCGCCGCGTCCCGCGACGGGGCGGGGCCCAGTCAGAAGACCTCGGCGGCCGCGGCCTCGACCGGCAGTGCCCGCATGAACGTCTCCAGGTAGCGGGCATACTCCTCGGCCTGCTCGGGCGCGGGCGCAATGGTGAGGATCTCCATGTCGCGAAAACAACCTGTGAGGTAGTCCTCCAGCGGCCGGCCCTCGGCCCACAGCATGTAACCGGCGAGCAGGGCCATGCCCCATGCCCCGCCCTCGGAGGCGGTGGCGCCCACCGACACGGGCGTGTTGAAAGCGGCGGCCAGGACGCGCTGAGGGATCTCGGGCGTGGCGAAGATGCCCCCGTGGGCGAACATCGAGTCGATGGGGACATCGGCATTGGCGCGCAGCACTCTGACGCCATAGGCCATCGAGGCGAAGGCGGCGAACAGGTGGGCGCGCATAAGGGCCGCCAGCGACAGCGTGCTCTCGGGGCGGCGCACCACCATGGGCCTGCCCGAGGCCAGACCCACCAGGTGCTCCCCCGGACAGGGAAGTTGAGCCACCACCCCGGCGTCGTCCATGGAACCGTCGTCCGCTGCGCCCAGCAGGACGTCGAAGAGCCGGCCGCGCTCGACCGGGGCGCCGATGGCCTCGAGCGAACTGGTCGAAAACCTCGACCCAGGCGTTGAGGTCGCTCGTGCAGTTGTTGGAATGGGCCATGGCTACAGGCGCTCCGACGGCGTGGCGACCAGGTCGATCTGCTCGACCAGGGTCCGCAACGGCCGCTCCAGGACGATCATGGCGAAGGCGCTGGTGCCCGCCGAGACGTTGCCGGTGCGCGGGCGCACCGAGTTGGTGGCCACCATGCCGGTGCCGGCGTCGCCCTCGGGGGGACACAGCGGCACCCGGGACGCAGCATGCCGGTGGGGTCGAGCAGGGCCGCGCCGGCGGCGGTCACGTGCCGGCATCCTGACCGGCGACGGCGATTCGCGGCAGGACGTCGATCAGGGACCATGGCGCATCCACCGCTTCGTCGAAGGCGGCGACCATCCCGGCGTCGAAGGAGCGGCCGTCCGTCCCTATGGGGAAGACGCCCGAGGCCTCCCCCACGCCCAGAACGTGGCGACCCGTCAGACGGTGGTGGACGTAGCCCGCCAGAGTTGTGATGCGGGCGATGCGCGCCACGTGCTCCTCGCCGCGGACGATGGCGTGGTGGAGATGGAGCCACCGACCAGCGCTGGGGATGTTGAGCCCGAACAGCCCCGACAGGACCGCCGAGGACTCCTGGGTGAAGGTGTTGCGCCAGGTGCGGAAGGCGGTCAGCAGCTCGCCGTCGGCATCCAGGGGATGTAGCCGTGCATCATCGCGGAGATGCCGATGGCCCTGACCGTGGTCAGCTCGATGGATACCGGTCCCGCAGGTCGCAGGCGAGGCCGGCGTAGGCGGCCCGCAGCCCCGCGACGACGTCGTCGATGGCGTAGGTCCACACGCCGTCGACCAGGTCGTTGGCCCACGTGGAGCCGAGGCGACGACGGCATGGGACCGGTCGATGAGGACGGCCTTGATGCGGGTCGAGCCGAGCCTCGATGCCCAGCGCGGTCCTGCTCAGATCCAGGGCGACGGCCTGCGGTGGTGTCGTGGTGGAAGGGGTCATCCGAATCCTGCTCCGTTGCTTCTCGGGGTGGCGGCGCCCTCGCCCCGCCCGGCGGGCGCCGACCAGAGCGCGGCGACGACATCAGAGGCAGATGCTGGCCCGATGCCGCACCCGACGTGAATGCTTGCCTCTGGCGGCGCGCACCCTGCTGCGCCGCCCCTGTGCAGCGGCGCACGTCCGTTCACCGCGGCGGGTGCTCCGCCGCACCGGAACCGGCACAGTGGGGCGTACCGGCGAGGCCCGCCGCTCGCGCGGGCGTCACCACAACAACACGCACGCTGATGAGTAGAGAGAACGAAAGAACGGTGCCTGAGTTGCCCCAGACACACACCTCACCAGACCAGATCGTCCTGTCCGAGCTGGACGCCGATATCAGGGAGGCGGTGGCGGCAACCCGCGAGAGGTCTCGGCCCTACGCCGAACTGCCCCGGTGGGGGACCTGGTGGTAATGGACCGCCGGCAACGTCTCCGAACGGGTCACCCTCACGCGCAACGGCGAGACGATCACGACCGACCTGTTCGTCATCAAGCCCTCCGGGCGTCTCCTACGACGAGCTGAGAGCCGACACCATGGTCGTGTGCACCCTGGAGGGACAAGATCGACGACGGCACGCCGGCCTCTCTCACCCGTCCTCCGACACCGCCGCCCACGCCTACGTCTACCGCCACATGGACCGGGTCGGCGGCATCGTACCCCACTCCACCTACGCCACCGCCTGGGAGGCGCGCCGCGAGCCCATCCCTGCGCCCTGACCATGATGGGCGACGAGTTCGGCGGCGACATCCCCGTAGGACCCTTCGCCCTCATCGGGGACGACTCCATCGGGCGCGGCATCGTCGAAACCCTGTCCGACTCGAAGTCCCCGGCCGTCCTCATGGCAACCCGGCCCCTTCACCATCGGAAGGACGCCCGTGCCGCCATCAAGGCCGCCGCCATGTGCGAGAGGTCGCCCGCACCATCCACATCGCCCGCGCCGGCGGCAGATCACACTCATCGACCAGGACCTGGTCGACCAGCTCAACGACCGCTACCAGAACGTCTGCAGGCAGCACTGATCGGCGGGCACCGGGCTGATCGCCCCGCCCGCAACCGCGCAGCCCGACAACGCCGACGCGTCGGCTCCCCGGGACCATGAGAGCATGCGAGGGCGCGGGAGACGGTTCGGAGACGGCGGGTCGTCGGTACGTCCGTCTCCCATTCGCCCAGTCCTCGTCGAGGGACGTAGAGACGCACGGCCTTGCGACAGCCGGGGTGAGGACGGATGCTGTGGCCGGGCGTCCGACGTCACCGTGTCCCAACCCCGCGAAGGAGCCTCCTCATGGCAGACGCAGACAAGCCGAAGGAACCGCGCTCGAAGCTCTACCCCCTCATCCTCACCCTCATACTCATTCTGGGGGCAGTGGGATTCATCATGTTCCTGGCCTGGCTCTCGAAGGGGCCCCGCGTGCGCATCCCTTCTTTCTGATCGCCATTCCGATCGTCATCCTCATCGGCATCGCCCAGCTGCTCGACGACCTCGTCCTCAAGATCGCCCCTCGCATGGTCCGCAATCGCGACCGGGCTCTGCTGGCCCTCAAGCTCGGCCGGGATCCGGTCACCGGCCTACCGCCGGATCTCCTGCGGCTCGCCCCCGGCCAGGCCGCCGTCCCCAGCAGCCCTCGGGGCGCTGCGCCGCCGGCCCAACCGGTGGGGGTCCAGGCGGCAAGGGCGGAGGGCGGACTCCGACCAGCTACACCAACCTCACGGGCAGACCCCACACGCTCCCTACGGACAAGCCCCGCACGCTCCCTACGGACAAGCCCCGACCTCCGCGACCGGCTACACCAATCCCTACGGGCAGACCCCGCACGCTCCCCTACGGACAAGCCCCGCACGCTCCCTACGGACAAGCCCCGACCTCCCGCGACCGGCTACACCAATCCCCTACGGGCAGACCCGCACGCTCCCTACGGACAGATCCCGACCGGCTACACCCTCTCCCGACAGGGCGGGCCCAGTCCGAATACGGCCAGACTCCGGCGGACCCTCAGCCGTCCGCGCAGCAGAACGCACCTCGCGGGAGACGACCACCCGGCCTGCGACGATGACTCGTCATCGGCCTGACTCCTCCTCCGCGGTCTCCCGCACACTTCCGTAACTTTTCACAACTTCTCGACGCAGCCGCCGCCGCTCCCCGGGCAGGGGCGGCGCTCGTCGACGGCGGCCACCAGGGCGGTGCGACCGGTTCCCCACCGCCGGTCTCCGCGGGGGAGGGAGGAGGGGCGGTCAGATGTCCTCCAGGGACGCTCCTTCGTCTCCCCTGGCGAAGAGGTAGATGACGCCTCCCAGCAGCAGGAGGACTGCGAAGATCATGAAGGGCAGGGAAGACGACCTCCCGCGGTCAGGTCGCTGTGCCGATGAGAGTCCCGACGACGTACGGGCCGACGACCTTGGCGACCGCGCCGATGCCGTAGCCCAGCCCCAGGCCGGTCGAGCGGGCCTCGGTGGGGAACTGCTCGCCGCCGAAGGCATTGAGAATGCCGAAGGCGCCGTCGCCAGAACATCATGATGATGAAGATGCCGGCGAAGAAGATGTGGCCGGCGCTGCCGACGTCGTCGCCGTGGACCATACGGGTGGACAGGGCGGCTACGAGGGCGCCGGCGGCGCCGATGAGGGCCGTAGCCGAACATGGTCACGCCGCCCGATGTGATCCGAGATCCACGCCGAACCCAACCGTCCGAGCAGGGTCGCCGAGCGAAACGAACATGAACAGGGTCGCCACCGTCTTGCGGGGGCGAAGGTGAAGGACTGGCCCAGCAGCGTCTGCCCCAGGACTGGACTGTGAAAGAGCCCAGGATGAAGCAGAAGGAGCCGAGGAGACGACGAGCAGCTGCTTGGGCACGGTGAAGATGACCGAGTGAGGCAGAGATCTCCTTCGGCAGCGCGGGGAGCTCCGCCACCTGGTCGTCGGGGATCTCCATGGCCCAGGCGTGAGGCGTCCCTCGCCTCCTGCTCACGGCCCCACGCAGGGCAGGAAGCAGGGGACTCAGGGAATGATCCTGGCCCAGGCCAGCAGGGATGATCGGGATGCAGCCGACGGCGATCAGGCCGCGCCACGAGGTCGTCACCGAGGTGCGGTGACGAGCCCGCCCAGGGAAGATGCCGGCCGGAATGAAGACGCTCGTCAGCCCGCCAGCAGACCACGCTGCTTGGCGGGCACGAACTCCTGAACGTAGGGGCACCGAGGTGATGTTGAGACCGCCGACGCCGAAACCGACGCCCGTGCGCAGGATCGCCAGGACGATCCACCCGTTGACGGGCGTGAAGGCCGGAGCCGCGGTGAAAGAGCCACGAGGACGCCGATGCACCAGATGAATGCCTGCTTACGCCCGATCTTATCGGCCAGCCGGCCCCAGGCGATGGACTCAGCACGGTCCCTAGACCGGCACCAGCCAGGATAATGCCCGAGTGGAACCCGGGTGAGCTCCCAGCCAGGCGCGTTGGTCAAAAGGTTAACGATGAATCCGATGAGGAACATGTCGAAGAACTCCGACACGTTGCCGATGATGGCCATCGAGATGAGGAGATCTGGTGCCCGGTGAGACGGTGGTTGTCGATCTGTTCAGGGGCCCGTCTTCCCTGAGGCGCCGCAGACGCCACTGCTCGTTGCGCGCTCATATGCCGTCCAATCTTATTACTGTGAATCAATGGGAGTTGACGTCGTCACCGGACGATGTCCGAGCTGCCGAGGACTGGAGCTCGCCGAGCCGCACGTGCGTGAGGTCGCCGTGGTGGGTCAGTGCGAGCTGGGCCACCTTGGTGCCCATCTCGATGCCGTGCTCGACGTCGCCGTCGAGCCACCCGTGCAGGGTGCCGGACACGAAAGGAGTCGCCGGCGCGGGACGGTCGATGACCGGAACCGACTTGATCTCGAGACGCGATCCTTCCTCTGGGTGGACGGGTAGGGTCCCCGCCCGGCCGTCGGTGGACACGACCGTGGGCGCGCCCATCTCCTCGCGCAGGGCGCGGCACACGTCACGCCCTCGCCCGTCGATGCCGAAGACGATGCCGGCGTCCGAGCGCGAGCAGAACAGGATCGCCGCCCGCCGCGCGATGGGCTCGAGCACTGTGCGGGCCTGGTCGCCGTCCCACAGCAGGGGAGCGGAAGTTGACGTCCAGAGCCACGTCGACGCCCCGCTCGCAGGCGGCGTCGGCGCAGTGGCGCACCACGCGGGCGGTCTCGGGCGTGAGGGCCGCCGTGATTCCGGTCAGGAAGACGACGCGGGTATCGAGCAGCGCGTCAGTCGAACTCCTCGGGGACGATGGAGCGGAAGGGCGTGTACTGGCGGTCGTAGGTGACCTTGCCGGGCAGGGGAACTCACCGGGCTCGAGAAAGTGAGGGCGACGCGGCCCTCATCGGCCATGACGATGCGGCTCATATCCACACCGACGGCGGAGTACTCCAAAGCGATGCGGTCGGCCAGCTCGCCTCGGGGCAGTTTGGTCGTCCAGGCCGTGGAGCAGCCGAGCTCGACCAACAGCCCGCGACATTCGCCTCGGAGCCGGCGGCGGTCATGCGCAGCAGAGCGGGCGGTGGCCAGACGGTCGCCGCGTTCGCACGTCAGCCGGATCTGTCCCTCGCCAATGGTTGTCAGGTCGTACGTCATTGTTCGAATCCTTCTCCGACGGCCGTTCGTCGGACCGTCTCCGGCTGGTCCGCGAACCTGGCCGTCAGGGTTACTCAGGTGCTGGAGGTGTAGGGGTGGCTGAGGATGGACGCCGGAGCGGCGCCGTATGGTGCTGCGGGCCGGCGTTGAGGCGGGGTGCCGCACCAGCGGTCGGAACCGCGGCGCGACGCTCCCCGCGGCGGTACCGCTCAGGACGCCAGGACATCGATCCCGGCACCGGCCGCCTGCGCTCGATGAACTCCCGGGCGGCCGCGCACCGCTCGAGGGAGTCCGGCGCGTCGTCGTTCCCATCTCAATCATGCGAGGCGGCCGCCCAGTGCTGGTCCGGAGCAGTTCGAAGAGCGGTCCCAGTCGACGATGCCGGTGCCCACGTCGACGCGGCGGGGCTCGCCGCGGCGCACGTCCTTGGCGTGCATCGCCACCATGTGCCCCGTCCCGGCCTGAAGCTCGACGGCGGGATCGAGCCCCTGCTCGGCGATGTTGCCGAGGTCGGGGTAGATCTGAAGGTAGGGAGTCGACGGCGTCGACGAACTCCATGACCTTGCGGATCGAGGTGACGTCGGTGCCGTCGACGTTCTCGATGCCCATGACCACTCCCAGTCGGGCGGCCATGGGGACCGCGTCGGCCAGGAGCTGGCCGTACCAGCGCTCCGCGTCGGGGTTCGGGTCCTCGTAGTAGCAGTAGTAGCCGGCGAGCTGAATGACCGGGGCGCCGAGGTCGTGGCAGACCTCAGGCCCGCGCCATGACCTCGCGGGCCCGGCGACGCACCGCGGATCGGCCGAGCCAGGGCGATTCTGCGGTGGATCGACAGGCAGATGCCGCCGACGTCGGTGCCGACCGCGTCCGCGGCGTCACGGACCTCGCGGCACTGGCGCGGTCCCCACTCAGGCGGAGCCTCCCTCTGAGGGGACTCGTCGATGGAGATGTCCAGGTAGGAGAAGCCGGCCCGGGGCACCTGGTCGAGGAAGTCCCGCCAGACCTCGCCGCTCGCGCGGCTCCCGGAGCCTCCCAACGGGCCGCTGCGCAGCGCCTTCTCATAGATGCCGAGACTGATAGCCGCCCTGAGGCCCGTGCCGGCCGCGGCTGGTCCGTGCGGCGTCCCGCTTGCGCGACGTCGGGCTCATGGCTACACCTCCTCCACGGTGGTGCGCAGCTCGGCGGCCGCCGCCGCCAGGGTCGTCGGCGGCGACGATGGCCCGGCCGGCGATGACGATGCCGACCCTGCGGCCCGCGAAGGCCGGCAGATCCGCGGCGCTGACCCCGCCGGTGACGGTGACGGTGAAGCCCATCGCGGCCAGCTCGTCGACGCGGTCCATGTCCTCAGGCCTCCAGGACGGGTCGCCGGCCGCCTCGCGGTCCGCGAGACGCTTGACGATGACGTGCTGGACTCCGGCCGCGCCGAGGCGCAGAGCCGATCGGCGTCGTGCCACTCGTCGGCCAGCTCGACCTGCGCCTCGCCGTTGAACTCGGCGGCGACCTTGCAGACCACTGCTCAATGGTGGCCAGGGAGGCCCCGCCACGCAGGAGACCAGGTCCGCGCCGGCCTCGAAGGCGAGTCCGGGCGATCGTGGAGCCGGCCTCGGCGATGCGCACGTCGGCAGGGATCTGCTTGTCCGGGAAGGGGCCCGGATCGCCCGCACAGCGCGGTAGCCCTCGCACAGCACGAGGATGGTGCCGCACTCGACGATATCGACGTGGGGGCCGCCTTCTGCAGCGGTCCCAGCGCACCGGGCAGGTCGAAGGTGTCCAAGGCGATCTGCGGCTTGGGTGCCATCTCGACTCGCCCCGCTCCAGCCCGCGAGGGCTCGAAGGCGAAGAAGGCGGCGGCGTTGTCCACCAGGAGGTCCTGGACGTGGTCGGGTCCACACCCTCGTCGTCGATCAGGGCGCGGGCAGAAGACAGCCGGGTCATGGTCGATGCCGAAACCGAGCCGTAAGACCTTCTGGTAGGACGCCTTGCCGAGTCGGTGCCCTAGCAGGACCTGCTTGCCGTAGCCGCTTCTCGCTTCAGCGTCTTGATGAGGTTGACGCGAGCGTTGTCGGGCACGTGCTCGATGCGGTTGGTGCCGTCGAGGCTCGACGTAGGCGCCGGCGGAGACGATCTGCTCGTGGATCACGGGTCCCAGATTGCGCTGGATGTGACCGATGGCGATCTTCTCGGGCGCCGCCCTCATTGATGAAACGGGCCTGCTCCGGGCCGCAGGTGCCGGCGGTGACGTGGGTGTTGATCGGGGCGCCGGTCTCCTTCGACGCAATAGCGATGGCCTTCCCGGTCTTGATCTCCAGTCGGTGATCCTGCCGTGAGGCGGTGGCCCCTGCAGTGACGCCGGCGCGACGTCGGTGCGCTGACCAGAGGGCCCATGTAGTCGCCCGCATCGATGCCCTCGACGACGTCGGCGATGAGCAGGTCGGCGATCTCGGTGACCGTGTACTGATTGGCCCAGGACTGGCGCCACTCCGGGTAGACCTTCTGCTGGTGGAACCCGGTGGCCGCGACGACCTGGAGGTCGGGGACGCGGTCGACGACGCGAGGCTTGACGACGCCGCGGCCCGGAGGCCGGGCACATGTCGACGATGGTGGCGGTGGGGGCGAAGCGTTTGGATGCCTCGACGAAGTGAGGGCGGCCTCCTGAGCTGCCTTGTCCTCCATCGACGAGGAGGTGATCAGGGGTCGATGTAGACCTCGCCGGCGCCGACGCGGATGAGGTGGTCGTGGGCGTTGACGACGCCGAGGTCGACGGGTCGACGTCGCCGTGGATGGTGCGGACGATACCCGCGAGGGCTCTCCTTCGAACTGGTGATCTGCGAGCGATCCGGCGACGGCGCTCTCATCAGGGGCCCCGCCGACCGGTGACATTCACGGTAGGAATGAGCCGCGCTTCCGCCAGGGCGGAAGAGAACATTCGTGCGGATGCGTTTTCTCCAGCCCCGACCGATTCGTCGATTCATTGAATTCTCCGGACGAAGAAGGGTACGAGCGACGCGATCCTTCTAGGATGAACACGTGTGCGCCGACCTCACTCGCGACCGCGCCGCCGTGCTGCTCGAGGTCTCCCGCCTCTACTGGGGAGGACCTCGGCCAGGCAGAGATCGCCCGCCGCACAGGGCTACTCGCGGCCCACGGTCTCGCGCATGCTCACCGAGCGCGCCGCGTCGGCATCGTCACCGTCACCGTGGCCCACCCCATCCAGGCGCCTCGCAGGCTCTGGAGGGGCGGCTCGTGGCCGCCTTCGGTCCGACCGCGCGTGAGCGGGACGGCGCCCGCAGGTGGCTCCGGCATCGGCGACGTCGCCCGCAGCGCGGCAAGCCTGCTGGTCGAGAACTGCGGACCGCGCAGCGCGTGATCGCAGTGTCAGCAGGCGGGCCGTGGCCGCCGTCGTCCACCATGTGGCCGAGCGCGGCTGGCCGGCCTCGACCACTGTGGCGTGCTCGGCAGCGTCGGGGAGTCCTTCAACCTGGAGGACAGGCCCGACGATGTGCCGCAATCTGATCCCTGCGGTTGGGCGGCCGATTCCGGTCCTGACCGTGCCGCTCGTCTTCGATTCCCCATCCCTGGCCCGGGCCGTGCGCAGGGAGGACCAGGTCGCCACCACTCTCGAGCTGGCCGCCCGAGCGATGTCGCCTGACGGGGATCGGCACGGTCGGATCCTCCGTCAGCCGCTGCTGCCTCGCTGGATGACTCCCGGCGTCGTCCGCGAGTGCCGTCAGCGCAACGTGGTGGCCCATGTGTGCGGCCACCACCTCGACGCTCGCCGGCCGCACGTGCGCACCTCCTGTGCGACCGCGCCTGTGTCTCGACCCGGACAGGCTGAACGAGATCCCGCTGGTCATCGGCGTGCCGCCGGTTCCGACAAGGTCGTGGCCATCCTCGCGGCGCTGCGCGGGGGCTACCTGTCCGCCCTGGTCACCGACGAGGCCGACGGCGCGGGCGCTGCTGCAGAACGCGTGAACCCGGACGACCGCGGGCCGGACCGGTTACCGGCGGAGGCCGCCCGCCCCGTGTCGGCGGCGCCGTTGAGTCTGCCGTCATGGCCTCCAGAACCGCGGTGCGCACCTCCTACGTCTGCACGGGTGCAGCTGGACGAGGCCCGAAGTGGCTCGGCCAGTGCCGCGGCTGCAAGGCGTGGGGCACGCTCGAGGAACTCACCGAGACCCCGAGGGGCTGACGCCTCGTGCGCGAACGGGCCGGAGCTCGTCCGGGCCGCGACCGCGCAGCCCGCGACGCCCGCCCCATCGGCGAGGTCCAGCGCCGAGGAGGCCGCGCCCGGCCACCGGCGTCGGCGAGGCTCGACCGGGTCCTGGGCGGAGGATCGTTCAGCGCCGTCGTGCTGCTGGCCGGAGGCCGAGTCGAGCAGATCGACCCTCCTGCTCGACGTCGCCGCCCGGGCGGCGGCGGTGGCCGACGGCGGGGAGGGGCCGTCCTCTACGTCACCGGCGAGGAATCCGCCAGCCAGGTGCGACTGCGAGCCGAGCGCATCGACGCCGTCGACCCGGCCCTCCTGCTCGCCGCCGAGACCGAGGCTCGAGCTCTGCTCGGACATGTGGAGACGGTCGGGCCCTCGCTGCTCGTCGTCGACTCGGTGCAGACGATCGCCTCCACCCGCATCGAGGGTCGGCCGGCGGCGTCACCCAGGTGCGGGCGGTCGCCGGGCACTGATCGCCGTGGCCAGGGCGCGGCATCCCCGTGCTGCTGGTCGGCCAGCGTCACCGAGACGGCGGCATCGCCGGACCGCGGGTGCTCGAGCACCTCGTCGATGTCGTCTGCCAGTTCGAGGGCGACCGGCACGCCCGCCTGCGGCTGCTGCGCGCGATCAGAACCGCTACGGACCCACCGACGGGTCGGCTGCTTCGACCTGGGAGAACGCGGCATCGTGGGGCTGGCCGAGCCGTCGGGCCTGTTCCTGTCCGCAGCGCGCTCGCGGGTGCCGGGCACCTGCGCGACCGTCACCCTGGAGGGGCGCCGCGCATGCCCGTCGAGATTCAGGCGCTCGTGGGCGGCACCGCCGCGGGCTCGCCTCGGCTTGCACCACTCGGGCGTGGATCACTCGCGCGTGGCCATGGCGCTGGCCGTCCTCGCCGCGCGTCTGGGCGTGGACACGTCCGGGACCGACGTCTACGTCCCACGGTGAGGCAGGGCGCGCGCCGTCGAGCCAGCCCACGGATCTGGCGGTGGCGCTCGCCGTGGTCAGTGCGGCGCGGATCTGCCCGCCGGCCGGACTGATCGCCTTCGGAGGTGGGTCTGACCGGGAGGTGCAGGCTGCGGTCGGCATCCAGCGGCGCCTGGCGAGGCCGCCGTCTGGGCTTCGACCGGGCCGTCGTGCCCTGGCGGGCCGGCAGCGAGCTGCGCGACGCCGCCGGCGTGCGGGTGGTGCCCGTGGGCCACGTGGGGAGGCGGTCGGACGCCGCCCTGCCCCGAGGCTGACGCGGCCGCACCCGCCCCGGCGAGTGCGGCGCTGAAGGGCACTGCACGGCGCTGAAGGGCCGTTCGACCGCGCGGCACACCTCGGCGCGGCTCGGCGAGGGACACGGATACGATGACGCCGCCCGATCCGGGGGCGCCGACCGAGCCCCCGGACCTCGTTCCCGCCTGGAGACGCGAATGACTGAGCCGACCAGCAGCGCCCGGCACCCTGGTGCGCGAGACCTGGCGCTTCTCGCGCCCGGGACCGTGCTGCGCGACGGCCTGGGCGCATCCTGCGCGGACGCACCAGCGCGATCATCGTGCTCGGCTACGACGAGACAGTGGAGTCGATCTCCTCGGGCGGCTTCAACCCGACGTCGAGCTGTCCGCCGCCCGGCTGCGAAACTGTCCAAAATGGACGGCGCCGTCGTCGTGGACCGCACCGCAGGACGCATCCGACGCGCTAACGTCCTTCCTCCCCACGCCTCCATCGAGACCGCCGAGCGGCATGCGGCACCGCACCGGCGAGCGCGTCGCCCGCCAGACCGGCTACCGGTCATCTCGGTGAGCCAGTCGATGCAGGATCATCTCCCTGTACGTCGACGGGCGCCGTCACGTCATCGAGCCAGCGAGGCGATCCTCGCCCGCGCCAACCAGGCGCTGGCCACTCTTGAGCGGTACAAGGCGCGCCTCGACGAGACAACGGCCGCCTGGACGCCCCTCGAGATCGAGACCTCGTCACCGTTCGCGAGGTCGCCTCCGTTCTTCAGCTGCTGGAGATGGTGCGTCGCATCGCCTCCGACATCGACGGCTACGTCGTCGTCGAGCTCGGCACCGACGGGCGTCTGCTCGCCCTCCAACTCGAGGAGCTCACGCGCGGCCTGATGGCCGAGCGCGACTCCTCCTGTCCGACTACCTGCCGGCGAGGCTGGACGCCGCCGCCGTCGACGCTTGCGGCTGAAATGGGTGCGGCTCGCCCGCCCCGCTCGACATGGCGCATGGTCGCCCGCTCCGATGGGCATCAGGGGCGACGACGGCCAGGATCTGGACTCGTCGATCTCGCCGCAGGACCTGCGGATCCTGGCGAAGTCCCGCGCCTGCCGCTACTGCGCGCGAGCAGTCGTGCGCGGCTGGGGATCACTGCGAGGCGATCCTGGGCGCGACCGTCGAGGAGATCGAGGCCACCGACGGCGTGAGGGCCGGCCAGGCGCGCACCCTGCGCGACGGGCTGTCGCAGCTGGCCGAGGTCTCCATCGTCGACCGCGCGTGGGCCGCGGTCACGGCGCATCGGGACGCTCACCGTGACGATGAGGTCACTGCTCGCCGGTGAGTCGACCCATCAGGCCGGAGACGGAACGGTAGGTGCCCGCACCGGCCGCATTCGGGTCGAGCAGCGTCGGGGTCGGGGTCGGCGACACGGACAGGCTCGCCCCGTCCTCGGCAGTCGCGGTGTCGCGCGGCGCCGGGGTGGTGACCTCAGGCGGCGGCGCGGACGGGGGCGGGCTCAGCGCCGCCCGGAGCAGCTCGCAGCCGCCGAGCCCGTTCCCTCGGCGGACCTGGCGGACCCGCCCACCGTCGATGAACGATGCGCTCACTCGGGCGGGTCGGCAGGGGCAGTCCGTAGGAGGACCACACGGTTCGGTCGCCGAGACGATGACCGCCCCCAGAGCCACCGCCGACATCGAGCAGGCGGCGTCATCTTACGTGTTCGTCAGCGTGACGCCGATAAGGTCATGCCGGTACCGCCCCCGACCGCGCCGCGCGTCCATGGAGACATCGAATGGGCGGCGTCGCGAGGCAACCGGAGCAGAGGATAGACAGTCCCGCACCTGGCTGGCGGCCTCGGCGTCGTCTGATCGCGGATGGTCTCGCGACCCAGACCCCTCCGGCGACCATGGCGTAGAGACATGCCGGCGACGAGGCCGCACGATCCCGATGATCAGGGGCTAACGCAGCCAGTAGCGCGGACGGCGGGGAGGAAGCGAGCGCCGCGACGCAGCCTGGAGCCGGTCGGGCGGCCTCGGCCGCCCTGACCAGGACCTCGGGAATGCGGAGGGGCGGCGTGCGCCCGAGCGGCGCGGCCGTCCTGCGTCGTCACGGTGCGCGTAGGCGGGCCGTACCGCGCGCGGCCTGTCGAGGACCCAGCGCCGCGGGACCCGGCCCCGGTCCGTGCACGGGAATGCCAGGGGCGGGGCAGGAGTCGCCGGCAGTTCAGGCGCATGGGCGTTCACCGGTCCTCCCGCCCGTCCTCCCAGCCAGTTCGGCCTCCCGGCGCCGCTCGGCCGGTCTTCGCGAGGCCGGCGCCGGCGGAGGGCGATCCCTCGGGCCGCCCGGCCTCCTCGGCGGGCCACCCTCGCCCGGCGGCCCGACCGCCGCCCGGCCCGGGCCTTGGCGGCGCAGGCGCCGGCGGGGCCCAGGCCCGGCTGGCGCCCGGCTCGGGCGGGGCGAGCCGGGAGACGCGGGCGCCCGGGATCGTCCGGTGCGCGCGGCCCAGCGCGCCGGACGATCGGGCGCCACCGGTGCAACGCCTCTTGCGCGGCGGAATGCCGCGCCTATCCTGTGCCATGCGAGCGACTGTACCGGCGCCGTCGGCACCTCCGATCCCCTCGCCGAGGCGCGGCGAAAGTCCTCGCCACACCAGCCGACCGTCGACATCCCGTCATGCCGGACCGGTCCGCTCCGGGCTCGCGGCGCGACCAGCTCGGCACCGGCCTCAGGGCAGGCGGAGGCCGCTCGTCGTCCGGAGGCGATCAGCCGTCGGCCAGCAGGGGAGGCCAGCGCGCGGGCCGGCCGTCCCGCCGCGCACCGCCCTCACTGGGTGGGCGGCGCCCAGGCCAACTGAAGGCCTGAGCCCGTGGTCGCGGCTGATCAGGCGCGCCCGCCCCGCAGGGCGAGGGATCGGCTTCTGTCGCCCGATCAGCGGCCTCATCGAGACTCCCGGGCAGCATGATGCCGGGGTCGACAGGTCGATTGAGCGTCTGGGTGACCGGCTCGTACATGGCGCGGCTGGCGCCTCCGATGCGACGGGTCAGGACCAGGTGGGAGACCAGATCCTGCGACTGGGCGAGCAGCGGCTGCGGGGGCAGCAGCGGATGACGGCCTGCCCGAGGACAGCAGGTCGTAATCGTCGACGAGGATGTGAACGTCCGGCCCTTCCACCAGGACCTGTGGCGCAGCTGGTCGGGGGTCACATCCGGCCCCGGCATGCGGCCCTGGAGGAAGCCGGCGAGCTCAGCGATCTCCCGGGCGGCATCCTCGCGAACCGTGACGTAGGTCAGGAGGTGCTCGGCGGAGGCTCGCCCAGCGAGGGAGCGACGCAGGTCGATGGCCAGCAGGCGAACCTGACTCGTCGTGCGCCCGCGGCACAACTCATTCGCCGAGGGCGCGCAGGAAGCGAGACTTGCCGGTCTTGGCGTCGCCCAGGACGAGCAGGTGCGGTTCGTGACGCATATCGAGGCACACGGGCTCCAGACGCGCCTCGTCGATCCCGATGACGGGGTCGCCGCCGGCCGGCACCCGCTCCTGGAGCGTCGCCAGGTCGATGCGCGTCGGCAGCAGGCGCAGCTTGGGGCCCTGCGGGCCGGTCAGGCATCGGCGATCGTACGGCGGGCGTTGTTGGCGCCGCGGGCCTGGCGTCGCGGGGTCATGATCGCCGTCCGTGCGCGGCAGCGCCAGCAGCATGTGCCGCCTCGGGGTCGAGGCCGCGCGGCCTACCGGTCGGGACCTCGCGCGCGACCTTCCGGCTGATCTCAGAGTCAGCCGGATCGCCAAGCCGCAGCTCGATGCGGGTGGAGAACATGTCCTGATGGTCATGCATGTCGGTCCACCGTCCCGTGGCGACGACGACGCTGCACGCCAGAGCCAGGGCGCGCGGCGCGATCGCCATGAGTCTGGTCGGAGATCTTCTCGAAATCCGTCTTGAGCGTCGACCAGCCGTCGATGATGGGGAAGACATCGCCGTACCCGTCGTCGGGGCCCGCAGCCCGCTCGTGGCGGTGGGTCTGAATCGAGATCGATGCGGTTGGCCTTGAAGAAGCGCTCGCGATCGTCCAGCAGGGCGGCTACCTCGGCCCGACGATCCGGGCGACGACGTCAGGCTCATCACGGGTGGCGACACCGGCCAGGTGCGGCAGATCGAGCATGGTCGAGAACGTGCCGCCGCCAGGTCGACGACGTGAGACCTGCACCTCCGCCGGCGTGCGCGTCAGCGCCAGCCCCGCATGACCGGGGGCGCAGCGCCGTCGACTTCCCGCTGAGCGGACCGCCGATGACGGCGACGATGCCCGCCGGCGCCGCCGATCGACGCTGTAGTACTCGCGGCGCTGCTCCAGGGGATGTCGGTGATGCAGGGGCACCACGAGGTCGCCGCGCTCGCGCCTGAGCGGGACACCAGGCCCCAGCGTCGGATCCCCACGAGATCACTCAGCAGCGGTCGAAAGGTCTCGCTGACGTCCAGGGGCGGCAGCCAGATCTGGTGGGCGGGCGTGCCGTGCCGGCCATGCGCGCCACGGCGATGTCCATCGTCGTCATATCCGCGTAGGCGGCGTCCCGATCGGGCGACGGGCCGCTCCCGCGAGGCCGCTCGGGTCGTCCGCCTCGGACTGGGCGAGCGGGACGTCGGCGCTGGGCTCGATCCTGCCCGATCGACGGCGGGTCCGCCCGACCGTCCCTGCCGTGAACCGAGCCGCGCCGAAAACGGAACCACCTGGGGCGCGCGGACCCGCTCGCGCTCACGGGACTCGTCCGGGGTCGCGCGCGGAGCGCGAGGCACGGCAGCGCCCGCGCGCGCTCGGGCGGCGGGCCGGCCACGTAGCAGGCCGAAAGCGAGGTCATCTCGCGTGTGCCGCTCTTGAGGTAGCCGCTGCCCGGGTAGGGGCGGCGGGTCGTGAGCGTCGGCGACCCCCAGAACGATGCGCGACTCGGCCGCCGGAGAAGGTGCGCAGGCCGACCAGTGGGACAGATGGGATTCCAAACCAGTGGGCGGCCCTCCTCCAGGGCGCTGGGAGGACAGCAGAAGGTGGATCTGCATCAGGCGCCCCAGGCGTCCGATGGCGACGAACAGCTCGATGAAATCCGGCGGCCGACAGCAGCTCGGAGAACTCATCGAGGATGACGAACAGGGCCGGCAGCGGCTCCCGTTATGCCTGCCGCGCGGCTACTCCTCGTAGTCGGAGACGTTGGCGTAGTTGCCCGCGTCATGGGCATCTCCTGGCGCGCGTCATCTCCCGCGGGGACTCCTCCATGCGATCGACCAGCCCAGCTCGCTCTCCAGGTTGGAGATCATGGCGGACACGTGCGGGGCTCCGACATACCCCGCGGTGGCGCCGCCGCAGAAGTCCACCAGCACGAAGTTGAGCTGATCGGGCGGTGGGTCAGCGCCAGCGCCAGCACGGTGCGCAGGACCTCGGACTTGCCCGAGCCGGTCGCGCCCTACGAGCAGCCGTGGGGCCCATGCCGCTCTCGGCGGACTCGCCCGATGTCCAGAACCACCGGGGCGCCCTCCGGCGTGACGGCGAAGGGGACCCGCAGGCGGTCCGCCCGACCGCCTGCGGCTCCAGACGACGTCCGGGTCGACGTCGCGCACGTCCCGAGTTCAGAAGATCGAGGAGATCGGCCGAGCGACGTGGTCGGTGGTGCCCACCGGGGCGCTGACGGCAGCCTCCCCGGAGGTGCTGAAGCGCGAGGACGGGCGTCTGACGACGGCCTCGGCGGTTGCGATGTCCATCGGGTCGGCTACGGCGGGGCGGGGTCCTCCCGGCGCGCACGACCTCCATGGGAGTGGCGTGGGTCAGCGTGGAGGCCGGGTGCAGCGGGGCGGAGAGTCGACAGCGGGTCAGCGCGCCCACCTCTCGGGGCAGGTCGATGACGGTCGCCCGTTCACCCCGCTGCTCGAGGCGTATCTGGGAGCCCCGCACCAGGCCGCCGTCAGCACGACGATGATGTACGGCATGGGGTGTCGGCGACGTCGTAGGGAGAAGGCCCGCGATCCTCGAGATCCTCGAGCGGCAGCTCGGCACCTCCTGCCACGACGTCGTGATCACACGGGCGGGGCCGGCATCATCCTGAACCGTGTCCGACCAGACGTGGGGCGCCATTTGAGGCCATTCCCACTGCCCTAGATTCTCCTCAGGCCACCACCGCCACGCAACTGGCTGGGCGGCGTCATGGACAGCAGATGCGCGAGCAGAGCGCGTGTCAGCGCGCGAGCGGCATCGGCCTGACCAACGACTTCCACGCGGGAAGTAATTCAGCGAGGTCCCCAGCGGCGGACCGTCGACGTCGCGGTGGGTGACCACGAATCGCGACGACGCGGTTGGGCTCAGGCGGCACCAGCGCGTCGGAGCTACTCTCGGGACCAGCTCCACGCACGGGGCTGGGTCGAACGCCCCAACCGCACGAGCACCTGGTCGTCGCCGGGAGTGCGCTCCCACCCGTCTGCCGTCCTGGACGAAATAGGGCGGCGCCTCGGCTCGGGCAGGACGTGCACCGCGTGACGCCGCTGCGATGACCGGCCACCGTGCGCACCGAGTCCCGCAGCTCGGACAGGTAGGCGAGGTACTCGCGCCGCTGATCCTTGACACTCTCACGATGCTGATGCACCTGACGATAGATGTTGACTCCGACCATGGACAGCATGGCGATCACCATGCCGCCGCCCCATCAGGAGGTACGGGTGCCGTTGGGTTCGAGATAGCCGCCAGACACCGCTGACGCCCATGGAGCCGGTCAGCGGCGGCACCGTGGCCAGGACGTTCGACGCGTCCTGAGCGACGACGGCGTCCGGCGGCGCGCGGGATATCGATGGTCCCCGACGGGCTGCTCAGGGGCGTCTGGTGCTCACCTGGTTGTCGCTCATAGGGCGGCCCGAAACCTTCCGATTCGTCAGCGGCGGACTCGCCGGCTGAAGGGCGGCCCGATTCTCATGGACGACACTCGCGCGGGGTCGCAGAATAGTCGGTGCCTCTAGAGTGCTCGTGCGGTCGGTGCGCCTCCACGTCGAGCACCCGTGCAAGGACCCCCGCGAACGACCCGCAACACATGAAGCGAGAATCCGCATGAATGTGGCGACGTACCGTCACCCTCGTCGACGACGGCGGGCGGACCGATGTCGCCGTCGCAGCGAGGAACGGTGCGCGCGCTCCTGGAGCGCGGACGGGCGCAGCGGTCCCGGACGACGTTCGGTATCGACCACCACGGGGCGCCCGCCCGTTGAATTCCCTCATCGGCCCAGGACCTCGGGGCGGCACCGTGCTGCTCGTGGGCGGCAGGGGTCACCGGCAGGCAGCGGCCGATCGCCTGGCCATCCGCTCCGCCTCCCGCCCCGTGCGGCCGCTCTCGATGCGGCCGCCGTCGTGCTGGTGGCCTGCCTGCTCCTGGCGCTGGGGTGGTACTCGGCACTGACCGTCGAGGAGGCGCGCCTGCCGTTGCCGGCGCGCGCGGGGAGCCGCTGGTCTGGCCGCTGCGCTCCTGGCGGCCCGGGCGATCCTGGCGAACAACCGACTCACTCCCGTGCAGGAGGCGTCCACGATCCTGCCGCTGCCGCTGCTGGGCGCCGCGACGGGGGCCCTGCTGGTGCCGGCGGACGCCCCTCGAGGCCGGTCGCGACGACGACGCTGCTGCAGCGCATGGGGGCGGGCGCCGCCTCTCTGGCCCTGTGGCGACTGCGATCGCGTGCGCCGCGACGGGCGCCCTCGCGTGGACGACCGTGGCCGCCTGGCACGGCGATCCTCGTCTCGATGTCCCCGGAGCTTCGGTGGTCGTCATCAGCCTGGCGCTCGGCGCCCTCTTCATCACGCTCGTGCCCGCCGTGTCGCTCTCCTCGGTTCCCCGACCAGCAGCTGCTCGACCTATCGGAGCAGCGCGCGGGCAGCAGGGGCGTGCGGGTGCCGACCGTTGAACCGCCGGCGAGGGTGACCGGCGCCCGGATCTCGCGCACGCTGGATCAGGCAGGTCGTGTCGGTGGCCACCGGGCGGTGATCGCCGTCGTCGTGGTGGCGTGCTCACCGGCTGCGGTGGCGGTGGCCTGGGCAGCGGACCGTCCGCATGGGGCGCCCGCGTCGAGCTGATTCTCGTGACGGCGCTCCTGCTGCTCCACCGCGCACGGCGCGTTCGCACACCGACGCGTTCTGCCGCCGGCTGGCGAGTGAGCGCCGCCGCCATCGTCTCGATTCTGAGCTCGGGCTCCCAGCCCGGGACAGCGACGTTCACCCTGCTCATCGGAATCGCGGCGGGGGCCGAGGCTCATATCCGTCGTCATCATGTTCACACGACTGGGCGGTCGCCCATCGGCGTGGTGGGGCCGTTCGGAGACATTCTGGGGTCTCTACGCGGGTTTCCTGGCGCTCCCCTCGGCGGTGGTCGCCGCCGGAATCATCGACTTCGCATGAGGCAGCTGCAGGCACTCGACTCCACGCACAATCAGCACAACCGAGGCCCCCAGCGTCTCAGAGCGCCGGAGGTGGCGCCGGCGTGCGCAACGGCACGTCCGACGAGGCCCAGGCTGATCGGCGCCGCCGCCATCGACCTGGCGATCCTCTCGTCCCGCCCGCCGCGCTCGGCCTGCTCGAGGATGGACCCGCTCGCCGTCATCTCCGCCGTCAGGCTCCTCGCGCTGGTCATCATCGTCCTGGCGTGCCAGCGGGACCCGGGACTGGCCGCGATCGGAGCGCGCGTCCGTCACTCGCCGAGGGCTCGACCACCCCGGACTCGGCCGCGCGGCGACGCCGTCGCCTGACACCGCTGTCGGCGGGCCAGCGGGGAGGCCAGGTTCGTCGTTACGCTGACGCTGCCGGACCCGAACGGGCCGTCGGTCGTCGGCGGATCGACCCCGTCAGGGCGGTTCCAGCGATGCCGGGGAATGCCGCATGGTCCGCGCACCCGCGCACCCCCGCGAGCGGGAGGCGGGCGCCCCATCCGTGTCCCCGCAGGCCTCGTCAGCCGTCCCGTCCTCGATGCCGACGGGCGCTCCTCCTCGCCCCGACGCCGGGCATCGGGGGCGAGGACCTCCAGGCCGGCTCCGGGCGCGCTTGCATCCGCGCCGCCGCCTCTTCGGCTCCGAGGCCCGCCGTCCGATCCGCCCCCATTGCACGCGAGGATCCTCGGACCTGCGGCGCCCGACCCGCGCACGCGCTCCAGAGACGGGCGCGAGCGACTCGCTCTCGACGTGACGTCACCGGCGGCGCACCCGCCATGCGCTCCGGACGGGCGCGGGCGGCTCTCTCGACTCGGGCAGCCGAGTCCCACCCGCCTCCGGGCGCGCCGCCCGCCTCGCCCGCCTCCCGGGCCGATAGCGCCCGCCGACCCCGTGCCGACCGGGCGCGCGGCACCGCGCAGAGATCCCTCACGCCGCCCGCCGGCCCTGTGCCGCCGTCTCACCCGCATCGCCGACGCCCCTCCCTCCGGACGGCGGGTGCGCGTCGGAACGCCGGACGAGACGACGCCGAGCACCGACGCGCAGAAGGCGCGGGCCACGTCCACCGCGCACCGGCCTCCCGGCAGCCTCATCACCCTCATCACCGTGGAACCCTCCGAGACTCCACCGCCGGCTCTCGCCAGCGGAACCCCTGACAGGGGGCTTCGGCGGGGCCGAGGCAGGGGCCGCCGGGCCCGGCGGTCCCCATGCGACCGCGCCGACGGAGCAGAGCGGGTCCAGGGGCGCCCCGCGGAGGACACGCGCATCGCCCGACGATCCGACCGTTCCGACATCGTCCTCATCACAGGTTCGGGCCGGCGCGTCCCCCTGGAGGCCAGTGCGTCATCGGCGGCCGGGCGCCGCGACAGCCGATCAGGGACATCCAGCTCGTCGCTGGACTCCTCGTCGAGTGCGCTCTCGCGCTCCCACCTGCGCATCGGCTTCGACGACCGGCAGGTGTGGGCCGAGATCTGAACTCGGCCAACGGCACCGTCAGCGAGTGCGCCCCACGGGCAGCGGATCCGACTCGGGCCTCGGTGGCGCACCGCCATCGTTCCGGGCGCGGTCCTTCTGCTCGCGGATGGAAACATCACCGTGGAGAGAGCGCCTGACGGCGGGGCCGGAGAATCCGCAGCGCCGACGAGCCGCGCTCCCCGTCCGCAGGCGGGGACGACCTTTCGGCGAGTCAGCCGGGCGCCGCATCCGCGCTCCCCACTCGCGGGGCGGGGACGACGGCTCCGACGCCACCGCAGACGCGGGCGGGTCTTCACATCGGTGGAAGACCCGCCCGCCTCTGCAATAACGGCTACTGACTCGAGCGCCAGCTCGCGGCGCCCTGCCTGTCGGCGGTGTTGTAGTTGCCGGACGAGGTGTCACGTGGGTGCCCATCTGCGCGAGCAACTGGTTCATATCCGTGACGACTGCGACCACTCGACTATGGCGGTCAGGTACTGGGTCTGAGCCTCACCGGTCCGCTCGGACTGGGTGAGCAGGCTCCCAATCCATGGATTCAGGTCAGGGAAATAGCCTACGAGGCACGAGCAGAGCTCCCTCCGGAGCGTTCGACATTGATCCGTAGTCCCACCATGTCTTCGGACGCATCAGTTCTCATATTCTCGGTTCTCCCAGCCGGCGTATTTTTAATCAGGGTGGACGGTCGGTCGGGACATGCGTGATAGCCCTGCGAGGCTTGCCGATCTTCTGCGCCCGGCAGCCACGTCCACCTCGGTGCTCTGGTAGGTGCTCTCGGTCCCGCGCAAAGGGACTCGAACCTGTCCAGAACGGCGACGATGTTCTTGGCGTCCTGGATCCACTGGTTGGCGGGTGGCGAACGCATGCCGCGAGCCGCTTCCACCCGGCGCGAGCGTCTGGACGGTGCTCTCCGACGCCGGTGAGATCGACTACTGCTGCTGACGGTGGTTGGCGAGCGACGTTAGCCGCATTGGTGGTACGCCGCTGCCTGCGGCAGGATTCTGTGCCATGGTCTCTCTTCACTGAGGGTGGGGGACAGCTGGATTGCTCGTGGGGGAGCGCCGCCCACCTCCCAGCTCTCCGGCTGCTCCTGAGCGGAGATAAAACCTACCAATGTCTCCCGCCCGGTGCGAGTCTTCGGTGAAGCGCATATGGGTGGTACCTCCCATCGCTCGCCGCGATCCCCGCATCCGCCGAGGCGCTGCCGGGCGCCGTCGGGTGTGCGCGGACTCACGGGAGAGGCAGAGCGGGACGCGGGCGGTCCGACGTGCCAGGATGGTCGCAGGCCACCCGGCTCCACGCAGCGCGCCCGCCCGACGCGTCGGCGATCACTGCCACGTTCACGTTCCCGTCCTGGAACATCCTGGAACCAGGAGAGAACCAGAGCGCTGTACTTGCCGACGAGCACCCGCCGAGGTGGCCGATCTCATCCCGGTCACCATCAGGCACCGCAACATCCCGACGGACGTCGCGCTGCCGTCCTCGCTCCCGCTCGGAATCCTCCCGCCGTGGCGCGCCTGAGCGCTCTGGACGAGGTCCGCCGTGTGCGGCCTCGTGCTCGTCACCGAGGACGGCACGCCCTGGGCGACTCGCGGCGGTCGACGAGCAGGGGCGTGAGGCGGGCGCCTGCTCACACTCGAGGTGCGCAGCACCAGGCCGGGCGCGCTACGGCGACCTCGTCGAGGCCGTCGCCACGGCAGTCGAGACGAGCAGGTCGCCTGGAGCCAGGAGGACTCGCTGTCGATGTCCGTGGCCTCCACCTGCCTGCTGTCCTCGTGGCGGACTGCTCACTGCACGACAGGGGCCCCGGCGGATCGTCACCCGTGTGCGCGCTGGTGTGCGGCTGCCTGCCGTCCTGGCCGCCTTCGTGATCTCGCGCCTGCGCGCGAAGGCGCCTGGCCGCTGGTCGCTGACCGCCGGGGCGCTCTGCGCGGTCGCCGCCCACACCGCCTTCGACGGGCCGCCGACCGGCATGCGGATGATCGCGGCCGGCGCGCCCCTCGCCGCCGTCGTCTGGCGTGCCTGCCCCTGCTGGGCGGGACCGGTGGCTGATCTCGGGCCCCTGCTCATCGCCTCGGCCCTGGCTCTCGGCAGGGGCGGGCGTCGGTCCTCAGCCGTCCGCTGACCAGCGTACTCGCCGTCGCCGCCGCGAGCGCTCGCCATCATCTCCCTGCTCGCGCCGTGGCTGGCCTGGCCTCGGTCCCGATAGACATCCTCACTGCCCGATCGGACCGACAAGCCGGTCCTGGAACCGAGGCACCGGTGACGCCCACGCTGGCGGCGGGTGCTCGATGCGCGGCCTGGTCCCTGTCCGCGCGCATCGCCTGCGCGTTGATCGTCCTCGCCTGCGTCACGCCCGACTGACCTCCGTCGGCTACAGCGGGCAGGGCCTGATCGCCGCCATCGCGGCGGCCTGCCTACTCGGCACGCGGGCAGCGCGCTCCAAGCGGACGTGGCCGCCCGGTATCGCCGAGGGGCATGGCGATGCTGGCGGCCTGATCATCACGGTCATCGTCTCCGCAAACCTGCTGATGCCGGCCACCGGGGTCGTCGGCGTCACCGGCGTGGTCGTCCTCCTGCTCAACGTGCTCGGCCCGAGCTACCGGCCCGCCTGGCGCGCGCGGCCGACGCCCTGGAGATCATCGTCCTGCTGAGCGATCCTGCCCCTGGCCGCCGTCGTCTGCGGAACGCTGTAGGAGCACGGCATGGCCTCAACAAGGACATTCTCGACGCGCAGCGCGCTAATCGGCGCCGACTGGTCACGGCCTTCGTGGCGGGCGCAGGGAGTCGTGAGCTCGAGCGCGCGCATCACCCTCCCTCATCAGGGGGCATCGTCCTGAGCCCTGGTGATCGCCCTGGCCTCCTGGATCTCCGGCATGTTCGTCAGCTCCCTGCCCTCGGACTGGCAGAACAACACCCTCATCGTCAGTCAAGGCGAGGAGACCCGCCATCACCGTCGACGGCCGTCTGCGCCCGTGACGAACCTGGCCCTAGCCAGCGCGGCTGCTCGCCGAGTCGGGCAAGTTCCGGCGAGACGACCCTGAAGTCCTCGGTCCTGGACGGGATCGAGGCGCGGCTCCCAGGTGGGGATCGGGACGCGCCGAGCAGCTGCCGCGACCGAGTTCCCTGACGGCGCACGGGGTGGACAGACCTGCTCGACCTCCCGCGGGGCAGACGGCCCGTCGGCAGTCGGCGCATCCCCGAAAGGGCCTGAGCACCATTCAGCACGCCCTGGTGTCGGTCGACCGGCCGGACCTACCTGGTGGCCGACGGCGTCAGCCACGAACTGCCCGCGGACAACCTCGTCGGTCCTCCTCGCCCTCGGGCTCGACTCCGAGCCCATCACCGAGAGCCGACGCCACGTGGCTCTCGCTGTTCACCGGGCAGCACGCTCCAGAGCCTCCACCGTCCCCGACGCCGGAACGCAGTGACCGGCCTGTCCTCGACGATCAAGAACCCGGTCGCGGGAATGCTGCTGTCGGTGACCGACTCGGCGGGCGGTCAGCGGCACTCTCATCATCGAGCCGACTCGGCCTGGGCGCCAGTCAACGACGTCTCACTGGCGCTGTACAGGCTGGGCAGGGCGCGGCGGCGCCCGTCCAGGACGTCAGCGTTTCCGACCTCACCCAGGTCGACGGGCGACGACCGCCGCGCCGGAGGACTGGCCTCCACCCTGGACCCAGGGCGCCGCGTCGGGCACGAGCGTGCGCCGTCCTCAGCGAGTCCACCTCCTCGGGCACGCCAGACCACCCTGGCCTCGGCCGATCAGATCGAGTCGGGGAGGTGTGAAGGTGACCGGCGGCGCCGCGCGCTCGTGCGCTCGTCCGCCGGCGGCAGCCTCGGACCGGTGTTCCTCATCACGGATGCGGGCCGACGCGTGGGGTCTGGGCGGCGGCTGAGCGTACTCTCACGGCTGGGCTACGAGGAGAGTCATGTCGCCGCCGTACCGGCCGCCTGGCTCGCCCTGTTCACGGGGCCCGAACTGTCCGCAGGCCGTCTGGGAGGGGTCAGCGAGCAGTGAGAGCGCACCGGTACGACGACGCCTGCGCCAGACCCTCAGGCACCGCGGGCGCTGGCCGCATCGTCAGCGCTGACGGTGCTGACAGCGCATGACGGTGCTGATGGTGCTGGCGGTCTGCTCCACCTGACGGGCCCCTCGCCGCTCGGGCCGATGAGACCCCGCCCCCGCGCAGGGCCGAGCGACGTGATCCGACCGCGGCCCAGAGCCGACCGGGCAGCCCGAGCCGACGGACGCGGCGGCAGAGCCGGGCGACCGCGGAGCCGACGCCGACCGCGGGCCGACACCGACCCCCAGGCGGGCCGACACCGACGGGGTCGACGCCGACCGCGGAGCCGACGCACCGACCCCCGAGCGAGCCGTCGCGACGCCGCGATCTCCAGCTGCGAGAGGGCCGCACGGCGCTTATCGCCTCGGCGCCAGTCATCTCCCAGATCGGGATGGAGCAGGCGTGGTCGATCACGAGAGGGACGGTGACCGTCGCCGTCGTCGATTCCGGGATCGCGGGGACAACCCACTTCGAGGGGCTGACCGCAGGCGTGGACCTGACCGGCAGGCTCGCGCCGACGGCTCGCTGACGCTCAGCAGCCGGGGCACGGCGGCGCGCGGGGCCATCGGTGCGCCGCACGATGCCGGGGTCGAGCCTGGTCAGCCTGGCTGACGGCGTCGAGCTCATGCCCGTGCGGGTGTTCGCCCAGCACGGCGAATGAAGCGACCGGCGCGGGGAGCAGGGCCGACGGCGGGAGCAGGATCAGAGCGGGACCGCGCCACGGCAGGCGGACCGCGGCGGGCATCGGCTGGGCGGCCGACCACAGGGGCGCAGGTCATCAGTCGTCCCCAGGCGCTGACCGGACTCCCGCCCTGCGGACGGCGACAGGGCAGGCGATCGACTCGGCGCGCTCATCGTCGCCAGCGCGGGCGACGCCAGCAGTCCCAGACCCGGACGGGAGGCGGACGACGAGGCACGGAGCGCTTCCGGCCGCCTATGACGCGCGTTCTGGGCGTGACGGCCCTGGACTCCCAGGGGTCGGCGTCGGGCGCAGCCGTCGCAATGACGACATTGATCTCGCGGTCCCGGCGCGGTCGGCCCGACCGCCTTCCTCGACGACGGCGACTGCGTCGTCGCCCGAGAATCGCCGTCCTCGGCCTGGCAACCAGGTACGCGGGAGCCGTAGCCGCTCTGGTCGCGAGCCGACCATCCGGATGAGGCACCGGCGGACTGGGCCTACCGGCTGATGGTGACGGCGCTGCGCGACGCCGGCCGAGTGGAGCCGACAATGGGCTGGGGCACGATCGCTCCGTATTCGGCGCTCACGTTCATCAACGACGGAACCGCCCTGGGACCGCAGAATCGCGCGGGACCGCGCCGCCGAGACCATCGCCCGCGTTCGCCTCCGCAGCCGCAGCCGGATCCCGGCCCGCAGCGGCGCTCAGCGCCTGGCGGTACGAGTCGGCCTCGGCGGCGCGACGCTCCTGACTCTGGCGCTGGTCGCATCGCAAGCCCTCGCCGCGCGAACGCGCATACGACGAAGAGAACTATGCGCGATGAGTTCGAACTCGCCGCTCAACGCGCGCGGGGAGCAGGTGGACGGCTGGTTACGCCGGTCGCAGAGCAGGCGGAGAAGGCAACGCGTGTCCAGGAGGTCGAGGCGATCCGCGAGACGGAGACGGCGACGACCGCACCGTCACCGTCGCCGTCGACGCCGGGGCCGGCTGGTGGACCTCCAGAAGCTCACGCGGGAGGCGATGGACCTCTACCCGCCGACCTGGCGACGACGATTCTGGAGTGCGTCGACAAGGCCGCTCGCAGGCCGGCGCGAAGGCGTCGCGCCTGGCCTCGGAGGCCTGGGGAGGAGTCGGATCTGGCTCAGCGGATGCGACAGGCCTACGCCCGCGGACGAATGGCACGGCGAACGCGACGAGGCACGGGCGAACAGCGAACACCCGCGACCGGGTCCGATGCGGCTCCGGCATCGGGCAGAACGGCATGATCGGTTTTCAATCAGGAGGGTCGCTGATGGCGGATCTTGAGGTTTTCCCCGAGGTGTGGCACGCACGCCTCGCATGTGGATCAGATCAAGACGGGTTGGGGAGGTGACGTCGGCATCGCAGGCGGCGATGGCGGGGCTTCCTTCGGCGTTCTGTGCTCCCCCTGTTTCCTGCCGCCCTACGAGATCGCCAAAACCGGGTTCGACTCGGGCGTGTCCACGGTGTCCGAGCGAATCGGAACGGGCGCCTCGAGCGTGCTACAGGTGGCCTCGTCCTTCGAGACGACCGACACCGAGCGGCGAGCCAGGCGAGGCGGTACGGTTCGGACCACTGATCGGGCCTCTGGGCCCCGTGACGCAGTGGTGGTGCTCCCAGGAGCACCACCACCGGTCATCTGAGCCAAACGCCGCTCCTGGCTCGCGCACCGCCTGATGGACGCCCAGCGTCTCCGCGAGCGCCACGCTCGATGCGTCTCACGGGTGTAGCCACGCGCGACGGCCCACTGCCAGATGCGGTTTTGCACTCAGCCACGCCCTTGGCCTCGAGCGCGCGCGAACCCAGGGCCCCGTCCGCGACAGGCCCGTCGGTTCCGGAAGTCGCAGCCGTCGGGGAGGACGATTGCGCAGGCGAGCGCGGTTGGTGACCGCTTTCGCACCACCGGTTCCCAGGGCGATCGGACGTACAACCGGTGCGCGAGGGCGGGCCAGAGGCTCTGCTCTCTGCCGATGGCGCGCTCATGAATGCCCGTGGCGTCCAGCACGGTGCGTATTGAGGCATGAAGGCGGCGGCCGGTATGCAGAAAATCGCGACGATCGCCAGGATGATGGCGTTGGCGATGCTCGCCCCGTCGTCGTTGCTCACGAGGTTCCACACGACGCCGTGCAGAGGCTCACGAGCCGAAGCCTCCGCCGACCAGCAGCAGGACCGCCGAGGAGAGGGTCGAGTAGATGGTCGGCGTGATGCGCTCTGAGGTCAGGATCGGTCTTCCAGGCGCGTAGGTCGCCTCCGGAGGACCGGAGGGAGCGGGCCAGCGCAGCCGGTGGCATCATCCCGTGCCCGCCGTACCCGACGTCGTCAGGCCGACCCGTGCGGACCGCACGAGGATCGTAGGATCCGTACTGCTGGGGCTCCTGCGCCATTGAACCTCCTCTGAACCTCCTCGCGGTTTGTGCGGACCAGGTTAGACGATCGCTTCGGGTTCCGCCGGGACTCAGCAGGATCCGATCCGGCGCGGGTCCGACCGGGCCGGGGACGGTCAGGCTCTTCTCCCATCAGCATGTCGCGTCCCATGGTTCCCACCGCCGCCCTTCGTTGAAGATAGCGCAGTTCTCCCGCGATCCCTTCGAGAAGGAAGCATGATGGCAGGCAACCAGACATCCGTCGACTGTGATCGGGCGTCCTCCAACTCCTCCAGAGATGGCCACGGCTTCAGCTCATGCGGACCCCTGCGGCCACGACCATCGACGACGTCACCGTCAGCAGACGACCACGATGGGCGACCACATCGAGGCGGTCGTGCAAGGACGCCCGCACCCGGGCACTGGAGCAGCTCAAGGCCTGCATTACGGCAACCAAGGCGGACATCGACGCGCTCAAGACGAACCTACGACAAGGCGGTCACCGCCTTCGAGCAAAGTGATCAGGACACCGCGGCTGAGGCCGAAGGGCTCTACGGGATTGGAAGTCGCATCGCACCCCCATCGCCTTCTCCGCGCGCACCCATCCCGGAGAGGACCCTGCCGGAGTCTGCACCGCGCCGTCGTCCTCATCACCGCGCTCGGCTCGCCCTCGAGCGGGCCAGCGCTCCGACGCCCTCGACTCGCCCTCGAGCCGAACCCGCACCCCTGACGCCCTCGGCCTCGCCCTCCGAGCGAGACCCGGCACCCCGACCGCGAGCCCGTCGGGTCGGCCGACCCTTCGCACTGACCGCCGACCGGCCGCCGGCATTCCGCCGTCCCATCGTGACCACCCCGCAAGCACGGCCCCAGGACGCACCATGGGCCCACCGTCGACGAACTCCAGAAGATCAACGCCCTGTCGCTCGACGACCACGCCGACGACACGAATCTGGACAAGATCCGCTCCGAGTTGGTCTCCTGCGATGACTCCATCCGACTCATCGCCAAGTCGCCGCTCTGACAGGCGAGACCCGGGACGCCGTCACCCAGGCTCTGGCGGTGCGGAGCGGTGCGGCGTGGCACGGCCTCGGCGTCGGTCCATTCGCAGCGCGAACGGGCTCGCGACGCCATGCACGCACCGCCAGCCAAAGTTCGACGCCCTGCCGGCGACCACGGGCGACCAGGTGCATCAGAGGGCCCTCCGCTGCGCGTGGAGTACCAGACCGACGTCGACCCGGATCCCGTGGTGGGCGCAGCGCGAGGCGCTGCGAGCGAGGCCATCAGCCGATGGACGCAACGCTGACGACGACCACCATCGGTCTGGAACGTCCTGGACTTCACACGGCCGTGCTGACCCCAACCGTGCGGTGGACCAAACCTCTGCCCACCACCGTTGAACGGCGACGCCGGTGGGGACCGCGCGTCCGCAGGGGCGTCCGCAGGAGGCGGTGCGGGCGCGTCCGCAGAGGCGTCAGCAGGAGGCACGCGGGCGCGTCCGGTTCGGGGGCGCGACGGGCTACGCGGGCGCCGTCCGGTTCGGGGGGCGCGACAGGCTACGCGGGCGGCACCGCCGCAGCCGGGCGATTACAGGGCGTCGTCGGCGGACGGGGAGCGGGCAACGGCGTCGTACGACGGGTCCTCAGGCGGTTCGGGCTCACCGCCGGTCTCATCACCCCGGCGCGCAGGCCGCCGGCAGCGTTTCAGGCATCACCGACGCCGCGGGCACTACGGCTCCGCGATGAACGGACCACAGTGCGGGCACGCTGGACGGGCTGATCCGCAACGGCTTCGTCAGCACCTCGACGCCTCGGGCCACCCCATCATCGCCGGAACCACGGGCGGCGCGTTCCTGGCCAGAAAATCCCGCGGCAAGGGCAGGCTCCGGCCTCAAAGGCGCGGCGAGTCTCCTGGCGGTGGCGGGTCTTGCCGGTATCACTCGTGCATGAGGCGCCGCGATGGGGTCCGCGTCCGCCTACACGACAGCGCAGGCCGCCTCGGAGCAGGCGACTCGCCAACCGGATCAGCTTCGTCGCCCTCGGCGTCAACGCACCGGCGTCGGCGCATCGGCGGCGGGCGCTGCGGGTCGTCCCAGGCTCGAGGGGCGGATCCTCCGCTGCGAGGAGCCGCTGGTCAGGGGCGGAGGCATGGGCCGGGCGCCCGATGGGCGGCGCCCCCGGCATGGTGGCGCCACCGGGTCCCGACGCCGCCGGAAGCGGCGCCGCACGCACGACGTGCCGGTCTTGACGAGCCCGAACAGCTTCTGCCCGGTGACCCGGGACCGAGCGGCGAAGCAGGCTACGCGCACCCTGGCGCGATCGGGGTGGGTTGAGGGTCCGATACATGGTGATCGACTGTCGCTTGTCCGGCGACCTGAACTGAAAACGTGGCGCGGTGCCGGGGGCGGTTGTGGCCGCTCCGGCATCGTTATCATTTCCATGTTCAGGATGATTTGAGCCTCAAGAGTCGGCAGGTGGCGGCTGGCCCGACTAGTGATCAGCGGCTCCGGAAGGGCTTGGTAGTCGGTTCTAGTCGTGGTCGCGATTGCGGCGGTTGCGGGCGTCGCGTTCCTGCTCGGTGATGGCATTCCGCGCACCCGCATTGATGTCGGGAGGCGGAGGCGGGGCGCGTGTCGTCGAGCACGCTCAACGGCCTGAGCGAGCCACTCGGGGTGTGCTCAGCCCTCACGCGGATAACGCTCAAGCTCGTCAAGACACGTGTAATCGGTCGGAGAACCAGCAGTCGAAAAACTCGGCCGGCAGATCCCAATCGAACTCGGTGCGCAGAACGAGCTCATCAACCTCCATCCACAAATGAGCCCGTCCACACTCCCGACCCGGCTCAACCATCGCCCGACGCAAATCATCCACACCGAACCGAGAACTCCTGGGCGGACGGATCCGCTTCACAACCCCATCCAGCATGGTAAGAGTCGTATCCCTCTCCCCATAAAGCCCCATTCAACGGCCGTCATATCCACACCATCGGATTCAGGAAAGCCGCAACCAACGCCGCCTGCACCCCATCAAGAATCTCTCAGCAGACATCCTCGACGTATTCACATCAACTCATCTCCCATCTGTTCACACATACGCGTCCTACGACAGGGACTCAGTGCCGGTCTAAGTCGGGCAGCGACCTGAGTCCCGCTTGCGGTTGCAGGCGTCGCGCTCCTGCTCGGTGATGGCATCGCGCACCCGCATTGATGTCGGGCGGCGGAGGAGGAGGCAGGCGGAGTCGTCCGAGGCCGCTCAACAGCCTGAGCGAACCACTCAGGGATATGCTCAGCCTCACGCGGATAACGCTCAATCTCGTCAAGACACGTGTAGTCAGTGAGAGACTCGCCCGAAAACTCCGGCCGGCGATCCCAATCGAACTCGGTATGCAGAACGAGCTCATCAACCTCCATCCACAAATGAGCCCGATCGCACGCACTGACCCGGCTCAACCATCGCCCGACGCAAATCACCAACAACGAACCACGAACTCCTGGGCGGACGGATCCGCTTCACAACCCCATCCAGCATGGTGAGTCGTATCCCTCTCCTCAAAGCTCCCATTCCAACGGCCGTCCATCACGCACGCACCACCGGATTCAGGAAGCCACTCAACCAACGCCGCCTGCACCCCATCAAGAATCTCCTCAGCAGACATCCTCGACGTATTCACATCAACTCACCCCTCTACCTGTTCGGAAAGTGTCGTGGTTCATCGAGCCGGTCGGCTCGTCCGTATCAACAGTCGACCCCATTAAGGCCGCCGATGGTCAGGCCAGTGGGACTGTGAAGCGCTGGCAATAGTCGGGGTCGATCGGGCGAGGGCGCCCCAGCGTTGATGACGGCTTTGGCGACGGCGTCAGTGAGTTGGGCGATTGCCTGTGCGGTGAGGTGGCTGGCCCGCGGTCCTGGCCGCCATCGTCAGGGGTGAGTTGCTCGGTAAGCTCGACGTCACGTCCGGCGGCGTGGATGAAGCGTCCCGTGTGCAGCACGGTGCCCGGCAGCAGAGCGATTTCCTGGGCCTCAGGGACGGCGGAGATGGCGCGAGGTCACGGCCGGTGTGAGCGACGACGACGGCGATGCCCGGGCTGGTCAACCCGACGGAGGCGACGGACGGGTCGCGACTGGTCGCCGTGATGTTCTGAGTGACGATAACTCCGCTTCTGGTTTGCCTGAGCTGGTGACTCGCGGAAGGTGACGGCACCGGTGGCGGGCAGACGGCGCAAGCCTTCGACGGCATTGTTGAAACGTTCCTGAGGGCTTGGTGTGTGGTTGCTCGCTCATGTGGGGCCTCCGGCAGACTGGGGACTGTAGGAGAGTTTTTCGCCCTCTCGGATAATGTTCTCACTCGCGATCTGCGCCGGGAAGGGGCGGCGGTCGGCGGCCTCGAGAGGCCGAGCCGGATCGGTCGGCACGGCTTCCAGAGATTGGGCACGGACCGGCAGCCAGGGGAGTGCGAACTGTCCGAACAAGGTGTTCAGTTTGGTGGGCCAGGGACGCTCATCAGCACGGGCGGTGGCCCAGGCACGACCGGCGTACTCGACGACGAGGTGGTGGGCCCATCAGGGTGCGTGAGGGTGGAACAGGCCGACAATCCACGCCTCTTCCGTTCTTGCCGCCCGCTCCCGCGAATCACGAACGTCCGGAAAACCGCGCCGCAACCGGAAACTGTAACTTGCTGGCGTAACAGGTCTGAGAGAAACCGGGTCATCAGCCCAACGGGGCACGATCGCCGGCCCGTGACGAGGACGCGTCGACCTTCAGGCACACTGTAACGCATATGCTCCCAGCGTGACCGGCTGCGCCGCCTCCTCCTGCCATCGCTCTTCTCTCCCTCACTGGTGAGAATCTCGCTGTCAAGGCCGCCGTCCTCAGAACGGACGGGATACCGGTGACGCCACCCAGCGCCGATCCTCCAAATCCTCGAGAATCTCCCCAGACCCAGGCGCGAGTGGCGCTCAGCCTGGTTAATGCGCAGACGACCATGGGTGGGCCGGTCCAGATCCCTAATATCACCAGTAAATGGCCGACGCACACCATCAGCACCCACAATATCAAACACACTCACTTCTCCACCAGCTTCACTCGCAAAATACCATCACTACCCGAAAAACATTTTCGATATTGAACTCAGTGCCGGGCTTGAATAGAGCTCTGCCTCACCACCATAGGCTGACAGCTTTGGATATGTCGACTCACTGCGCCCTTCAATCTCAAAATACCACCGCATTATGCGAACTGCCCTTTGAAACTATCGGCAACAGTTGGTTCTCAACGAAGAACTCATGACGCTTTGTCCACATAGTCGTTACCCTTCACGAGTTGAGCGTAGACATCGTCTGGAACATTTGTTCCTCGGTAAGTCGTAGCGGATACATCGGGCAGCTGATCCATTCCTGACAATGTATTGTCGATCCGAGCCTGCACGTCATCAGGAATCGGCGTGCCGGTGCATCGCGCAACGCTGGGTTCATGGTGGTGTAACCGTCGTTTGTGGTGTAGTCGTAAACACCAATGGCGCCCTCAGGCGTCATTCCTGTAGCGCTCGCGGTATCCCTGCGCCCATGCTTGTACTGCTGGATCACTGTAGGCGGAGTGCCCAGAATCCGGCGGCGGCTTCGGAATCTTGTCAGGATCAATGGGAGTATCAGGTGGTGTATGCCCGGAGTCCCCGCCACCACCGTGACCTGTCCCGTCACCGGAGTGCGTCCCGTCGCTACTGCCCGTCCCATCACCAGAGTGCGAGTCATGATCGGAGCTGCCGGAGTGGTCACCGCCGTCACCGCCGTGACCGTCACCGCCACCACCGTGACCGTCACCGCCGTCGTGACCCGACCCGTCACCGGAGTGCGAGCCGTTGCCATCGGCCGGCTTATCCGGCACATGAGTGTCCGGCTCCGTCCTGCCTCCGGCTGAATCGGCACCCTCATGCGGCTTTGAAGCAGATGCGTCGCCGCCCTGCCCGTGGTGTGAGGTGGCGTCCGGGGCGTCGGCATGGTGCCCACCGCTGCTAGTGGGAGTGTTGCCTCCGGCAGCGTGGGCTCCGCCTCCGGCGGGCGTAGCACTGCTGGCGCCGGCGTGCCCGTGCGCACCGGTGGTGGGGATGTCGCTCGCCGCCCCCGTGTGGTGACTGCCGTCGACGGCGCACCAGCACCGTCCGCATGAGTGCCACCAGGGCGCATCCCCAGCAGCATGGGCCCCACCACTGGCCGGCGCATCAGCATGATGGCCACTAGCCGAAGATGGCGACGCACCAGCACCATCGGCATGAGACGTGCCGGAACCGGAGGCGTCCGCACCCCGGCTGTGAGACGTAGTGCCCCCAACGCCATCGGCATGAGACGCACCAGCATCGTTCGCATGAGTGCCACCAGGCGCAGCATCCCCGCAGCATGAGCTCACCACCAGCCAGGGCGTAGCGCCCAGCGCTTCGCCGTGACCGTGCGTACGCCGAGCGGAGCATCGCCTCAGCAGCATGAGCCTCACCGCCGGCGGGCGGCGTGGTGCTGGCGCCGCCGCCAGTCGACGGTGTGCCGGCATCGCTCTGCAGCATGCGTCCCAGGCGCCGTCGGCGTGAGACCCACTCGTAGCCGTGAGCGCGCGTCGACACCGTGACCGCCACCAGTCGACGTGACGCTGGTGTGCGCATCAGCGGCGTGAGCGCCGTCGGTAGCCGCCAGCTGGCATGAGCGGGCTGCGGGGCCTCCGCCACCGCCGCACCAGCATGAGCGAGGCTGCGGGGCCTCCGCCACCGCCGCACCAGCATGAACCGGCTGGTGGGTCTCGCCGGTGACGGGATCCAGGCCGTGGTAGGTGTTGAAGTCTCTGGCCCCGCCCGTTCCAGTGGCGGAGTGCCCTGAAGGAGCAGACGAGGAGGAACGTCGTCAACAGGACCTTGGTGGGGTCCAAACCGCGGTAGGTACCCGCGGAACCGGAGGAGCCCGTACCGGCGCCACTCTCGGAGGAGCCCGTACCGGCGCCACGCTCACCAGACCCCGCATCACCGGCCTCACTACGGTGCGGTGCCCGCCACCGCCGTCGGCAGGCCTCGGAACCCCGCACCGCTCGTATCGGCCCTGGTGTGAGAACCGGCGGACCCGGCAACGACCGGCCCCATCGCCGGCACTGCCGGTCGTGCGCCGGCCGACTCGCCACCGGCATGGCCGCCGATCCGCCACCCTCAGCGGCGCCAGTGCCACCACTGCCGCCACTGCCGTGGCTCGACGCGCCACTGGCGCCATGTCCGCCGCTACCACTCACCAGCGGATCCCCGGAGCCGTACCGGCATCTATGCCCGCCAGACCCGCACTGCCGCCGGCGCCGCCGGCCCCCATGCCCGGTGGAGCCAGCACCGCTGGCGGCACTGCTGCTGGCGAGCGCGGCCACCGGCACGTGAGCCGCGGTCGTGGTGGTCCGCGACGCCCGCCCGGTGTGCTCGTTGATCCACCGGCCGACGCGATGACCGGCGTCGGCGGGGATCATCAAGCTTGTTGAGTGCGGACTTGATCCTACTCGCCAATGGAGCGATCTTATTCAGAAGCCTGGACAGGCCTGCAAAGAGGAAATGAGGTCCTTCACGCGATGAGTAATCTTCGTCACCTTGCTGGCGGCCCAGGTGCTGATCTGGGTAGCAACCACAGGGAGTCGCGCAGCCCCAGTGTGAAGACCTCACTCCAGCACCGACTGGGCGAATATGCCGATGGCTTCCGGCAATGGCGTCGCGCACCATATCGTGAACGAACTGGACTATGAAACCAGCCACGCCCAGACCGTTGGAAATGCCTCTTCGCCAGACCGCCCATGGAATCCAGGGCACAAGCAAGATCCTCCCCATGTGGGAGCGCCACGCATCGGCGGCCTCGCCCAACCTGGTCGGCCATATGCGCGATTGATCGTGGTGCGCAGACCGGTGGACTGCTCCGTGAGATGGGCGGAAATATTGCCCCAGGTCTGAGAGCCGGCACGCACGGCATCGGCGTCCCCGGTCAACTTCTCGAGGCATCCTCGCGCAGAACCGGAAGATGGTCAATCAATCCAGCCGGCCGCAACCGACAGCACTGGCCACCGGATTGAAAACCAAAGAGACGGCATCGGAAAACCATCCCGACACCGGCCAGCGTGCCTGGAACCCAGGAGCCCTGACCAATGGACTCCGAGAGATCGGAAATATCTCTCGCCCAGACCGGTACCCGCCAGAATGACGTCGAGTCCTTCCGCTGAGCCACCAACGAGTTCTCACTCCAGCCCAACACCCCCGGACCGCTACGGGCGAGACGGCCGTGCGCGATTGACACGCGGTGGACGCCCACCAGGTTACAGGAACGATCACAGGATGCCGGGAACACGTTGCGGACTCTACACAAGACCCCTCCCCAGCACAACACCCGCCGCGGAGGCAGAATCGCTCCCGCTCTTATACGTGATCTTATAGGAGACGTGTCGTACCGCGGCATTGCGAGTAAGCGCCCTCGCGAAGGCGCCGGCCGGCCTGCGGACCGGCCGACGGGCGACGGATGGGAGGACAACCATGCGGAGGGCGAGGCCGCCGCACGAGCCACTGCACGAGCGGGCATGGACCAGCACAGCACGGAGCGTGGGAACTGCACCGAGCAGCCACGGAGCTATGCACTGGGGCACGCGCTGAGCAGCACGGCACAGCCCGTTACGGCCCCTCACAACTCGATGAGCATGCGCGTATTCCCCAGAGTGTTGGAGCTGACCTCGCCAGGTCGAGGAACTCGGCAACGCCGTCGTCGTGGCTGCGCACCATCTCGGCGAAGGTGTCCATTCCCACCGGCGCTGCCCCAGATCGGGTGAAAGCCGTGCGGCGAAGAAATCGACTTCGAAGGTCAGGGCGAAGACGCGCTGCAGACCCAGCGCACGGGCGCGCTCACGCAGCTCAGTCAGAATGGCGCTGCCCACGCCCCGGTGCAGATAGTCCTGCGGACGGCCAGCGTGCGCACTTCGGCGATATCGTCCCACATGACGTGCAGGGCGCCGCAGCCGATGATGGTGCCGACGTCCTCGCTGCCCGGGCCGTCCAGCGCACCAGCGCTCTCGGCCACGGTGAACTCCTGGATGTCCCTCGAAATAGGCGATGAGGTCCTTGGCGATGAGGATGCGGCGTTCGGGTAGGACGAACCAGTTCGGCGACGACCCGGCATCGGCCGGCCGGGCGGACGCAGGACGGTGCGCCACCCGGTGGCAGCGCCGGCGGGGCGGTCGTCGCGGACGAGTCGTCGCGCTCGCGAGTTCTCCCTCGCTGGACAGAGCCAGCACCGCACGGGCGGTGGCCTCGTCGACGACGAGGTCCGTAGCCGCCCGTGCGCGCAGGGCCGCAAGACAGGCGCGGGCCTTGCCCGTCCCGGCCACGACGCACAGTCTGCGCGGGATGCGCGCCAGACGGCCGGGGGTCGGACCAGTGGCACGGGCATTGAGGTCGATGTCACTCCAGGTGCCGTCGTCGCGCAACGGGACGGTGCACACATCCCCGACGACGCCCTCGCGCCGGGCGACGGCGAGGTCGGCCGACTCGAGGTGCCCGCCCGCGTAGACCTGACTGGGCAGGGCACCGAGCCGGTCTCCAGGGTCCCCACGCCGAAAACCGCCAGGCGCGCCGTCCCCGCTACCGACAGGACGCGCTTGACCGAGTGCTCCAACCACATCGCCCGTCGGGTGTCGGCCCGGTCGAAGAAGGCCGGTACGGGAATCCGATCGTGCGCGCCCCCAGGGCGGCGCCCATCCGGGAGAGCATCCGCTCGGCCGACGGCCCTTCGTGCACGGTCGGATGCGCCGTTGAGCTGAACGATCGTCGGTCCGGGATCCGACGGTTCGGCAGCGCCGCCGCCACCTCGCTCATCGTCGTACCCCAGGCCACGCCGATGACAGGCCCGCCGGCCCCGGATGCGCCGGCCCGCGCCAGGTCGGCCGCCGACTCCGACGATACGCGCGGCGGCCAGCCGCCGCCACCTGCTGAAGACGGTGGATCTCGGTCGTGCCCTCGCGCACGGGCACGACGTGCACTCGCACGCCGAGCTCGGTCTCGAGCGCGTTTCGAGACCGCCTGCCCCACCGGGTTCGGCCAGTTCGATGCGCACGACGCCCTCAGGGACAGGCGCGGGCGAGCAGGCGGGAGACCGTCGAACGCGAGCAGCGCAGGTGGCGGGCGATGACGTCCATCGTCTCGCCCTGGACGTGAGTACATGGAGGCGGCCTCGTAGACGCGCCGCCCCTCCTGCGCCTCCTGGTCCCGCCGAGCCCCGCGGACCATGTGAGCATCATCTCCCGACCTCTTCTGCCATGTGTGCACTTTCGGCATCTGCTTTGCCCATCGTCTCATGAGCCCGCGATCCTGGGGACATGAATTCATTCGGCCGGGGCCGCCGCATCCGCCGTGCGACGGCCGCGCAGCCGGACCGGTCCCGCTCGAACGGAGAGCCGGTCCACGCAGACCAGCGAAGGAGCTCTTATGCGCAGGCAGACCACCCGGAGACACCGCCCTCACCCGCGAGCAGCTGCACCGCCGCCCTGGAGGCGATGAGCGGCGGGAGGACTCGACGTTCGTCGTCGGCGGTGGCATCACCGGGGCGGGCATCGCCCTGGACGCCGCCGCCCGCGGCCTGCGCACCGGTCTGGTCGAGATGGGCGACTGGGCCTCGGCACATCCTCATGGTCCTCCAAGCTCGTTCACGGCGGCCTGCGCTACCTCTACCAGCTCGACTTCGCCCTGGTCCACGAGGCCCTCGCCGAGCGCGGGCGCCTACTGACGACGACGGCCCCGCACCTGGTCAAGGCTCAGCCCTTCCTATGGCCGCTCAAACACGCCTACGAGCGCTCCTACTCGGCCATCGGGGGTGGGCATGTACGACGCTCTCGCCCCGGCCAGCTCCCGCGTCACCGCACCGTCCTGATTCAGAAGCACCTGGGGCGCAGGGCACGCGCGCGCTCGCCCGGCTCTTCAGACGACCGGGCTCGCCGGATCCATCCGCTTCTACGACGCCCGCGTCGACGACGCCCGCCTCGTCATCGACCTCCCGTGCGCACTGCCGTCGGCTGGGCGCTCTGGCTGCCAACCGCACGCGGGTCACCGGCTCCTCACCGACGCCCGCGGCCGCGGGCGGCGCCGCCATCACCGATCTCGAGACCGGCGCCGTCCACGAGGTCCGTGCCGAGCGCACCATCAACGCCACCGGTGTGTGGACGGAGGCCACCCAGGACCTGGCCACCGACGCCGGAGGTCTGAAGGTGCTGGCCTCCAAGGGCATCCACATCGTCGTCCCCAAGGAGACGATCGACGCCGAGACGGGAATCTTCCTGCGCACCGAGAAGTCGGTCCTGTTCATCATCCCCTGGCCCCGCTACTGGGTCATCGGAACCACTGACACCCCTGGTCCGAGGACGTCGACAGACCGGTGGCCACCGCCGCCGACATCGACTACGTCCTCAACCACGCCAATGAGGTGCTCTCCCGCCCCATCACGCGCGATGACATCATCGGAGTCTACGCGGGCCTGCGGCCCCTGCTCCAGCCTCGGCTCAAGCCCGGCCGCAGCCCGGAGCAGGCCTCCAGCACGAGGGTCTCCCGCGAGCACACGGTCACTCGCGTCGCCCCGGGACCGACCGCCATCGCCGGAGAAACTGACCACCTACCGGGTCATGGCCGAGACGCCGTCGACCACGCCCCTGGGCGAGGCCCTCGCCCACGCTCACCCGTGCACGACGGCCGATCTCCCCTCGTGGGCGCGGCCGCAGCCGCGCCCTGGCCGCGCACGCCGGCGACATCGCCCGCGAGCGCGGCTGGACCCCGACCCGGGTCACCCCACCTGCTCGACCGGTACGGGGACGAGGTCCCGGCGCTGGCGACCATCGACGACGATTCCGACCTGGCCCGCCCTGGCGGCCGCCCCGCCTTCTGCGCCGCCGAAGTCGCCTGGGCCGTCACTCACGAGGGCGCCGCCCACATCGACGACGTCCTGCTGCGCCGTGTGCGCCTCGACATCGAGCGCCGAGACGAGGGTCTGGCTGCCACCGGCAGATCGCCGAGGTGATGGCCCCTGCTGGGCTGGTCGGCCGACGGTCGAGGCCGAGCGGGCGGCTCGCGCCCGGCGGGTCGCCGGATCGGGAGGGCGGCTGAGGCCGAGACCACGGACGCCGACGCCGTCGCCCGCCTCAGCCGCCGCGTGAGGCGACCGCGGCCGTCCGACCCGCCCTGTCCCCGAAGCGCGAGGACGCGGGCCGCCGCGCCCTCATCCCCGTCCGCCGCACGGCTCTGCGTGGATGGCCGAGCCGCCGACCGCGCGGACAGCCGCGCCGAGAACCTGTGCAGACCTGTAGAGAAAGAGATCCACGATGCCCCTCACCACGGGACAGATCTTCCTGTCCGAATTCTTCGGAACCGCCATTCTCATCCTCTTCGGCGCCGGCGTGCGCCGCCGCTGACCTGCCGCGGTCTAAGGCGAAGGCCCTCCGGGCTGGATCGTCACTCGCCTTCGGATGGGGCCTGGCGGTGTTCGCGGCGTGTACGCCGCCTACGCCACCGGCGGGCACCTCAATCCGGCGGTGACGGTCGGCCTGGCCGTGGCCGGCAAGGACCTCGCGCCCGGTGTGAGCGCAACAGCGGTCAACGTCGTCGTCTACATCGTGGCGCAGATGCTCGGTGGGATCGTCGGGGCCGTCGGCGCACGGCTGGCGACAAGCGGCACTTCGACGCCGAGGCCCCGCCGCGGACAAGCTCGGCTGCTTCTCCACCACCCCTGGGGATCCGCTCCTACGGCTGGAACGTCGTCACCGAGGCGATCGGCAGTTCGCCCTCATCCTGGAGTGCTCATCAATGGCAAGTCCCCTCTCAGCTCGGCCCGCCTCGCCGTCGCCCTCGTCATCGTCGCCATCGGCCTGAGGCCTGGGCGGGCCACCGGCTACGCCATCAACCCCGCCCGCGACCTGGGTCCCCGCATCGCCCACGCCCTCCCTGCCGATCAAGGGCAAGGGTTCCTCCGACTGGACCCACGCCTGGGTCCCGTCGTCGGGCCCCTGCTCGGCGCGGTCGCGGCGGGCCTGCTCGTCCCCGCATGGCCGGGGCTCTCACTGAGCGGACGGGCCGGCACGGCCGAATCGACCGATACGGTCGGCATGACCGGCCCGTCATCAACCGCTCATCCGCATTCACCCGCGCCGTCCCCCGGCGGCGCACCGCAATCCGCAACGACGCGAAAGGACTCCTCGTGACCGAGAAGAACACCAGCAAGAGCAAGAAGGACGCCGAGCACGACGACCAGAGGTAGCGTCCTGGGCCATCGACCAGGGGACGACCTCCTCCCGCGCCATCCTGTTCAATCACGACGGCGAGATCGTCGCGGTCGAGCAGAAGGAGCACGAGCAGATCTTCCCGCGCGCCGGGTGGGTCGAAAACGACGCCGTGGAGATCTGGCGCAACGTGCGCGACGTCGTCGCCGGCGTTCTGGCCTCCGCCGAGGTCAACCGCCACGAGATCGCCTCGGTGGGCATCACCAACCAGCGCGAGAGCGCCGTCGTATGGGACCGCACCGCCGGCGAGCCCGTCCACAACGTCATCGTCTGGCGGGACACCCGCACCCAGAGGATCTGCCGACCGCCTGGCGGCCGCCGCCACCGGATCACTGCGGGCGACGCCGACTACGACCGCCACAAGGACCGGGTGGGTCTGGGCCTGGCCACCTACTCGCCGGCCCCAAGATCGCCTGGGTGCTGGAGAACGTCGAGGGCGCCCGCGAGGCGGGCCGAGGCCGGCGACCTGCTGGCGGGCACGATGGACACCTGGGTCCTGTGGAACCTCACCGGCGGGGTCGACGGCGGCGTCCACGCCACCGATGTCACCAATGCCAGTCGCACGATGCTGATGAACATCGACACCCTGGACTGGAACGAGGAGATCTGCGCCGATATGGGATCCCGTCTCCATGCTGCCCCGGATCAGGCCGAGCGTGGGCGTCTTCGGGTGCGAGCGCGAAGAACGGCCTGCTCATCTGTTACCCCATCGCCGGCATTCTGGGCGACCAGCAGGCGGCGACCTACGGCCACCTGCTTCGAGGTGGGCCAGAGCGAAGAGCACCTACGGCACCGGCCTTCGTCATGCTCGTGAATACCGGCACGACGCCGGTGCGCAGCACCAACGGTCTGCTGACGACCGTGTGCTGCAGATCGAGGGCGAGGATCCGGTCTACGCCTGGAGGGCTCGATCTGCCGTGCTCCGCTCGTGCAGTGGTTGCCTTGCGGGACAACCTGGGCATCATCGCCGAGTCCCAGGACGTCGGCGCTGGCGCGCACGGTGGACGACAACGGCGGAGCCTACTTCGTGCCCGCCTTCCGGGCTCTTCGCCCCTATGCTGGCGCCCCGACGCGCGCGGTGCCCTGGTGGGACTGACGCGCTATGTCAACGAGGACATCGCCCGCGCCGTGGAGGTCCACCGCCTTCCAGACCCGCGAGGTGCTTCAGGCCATGAACCTGGACGCGGCGGCCTCAGGCACCGTCCTGCGGGAGCTTAAGGTGGACGGCGGCATGACCCGTGACGAGCTGCTCATGCGGTTCCAGGCCGATCAGATCGGCGTGCCGGTGGTGCGTCACGTGAGCGAGACGACGGCGCTGGGCGCCGCCTATGCCGCGGCATTGCGGTGGGCTTCTGGTCGGGCACGCGCGACGTCGTCGACAACTGGGCCGAGGGCCGCCGCTGGGAGCCCGCCATGGCCGATGACGAGCGCGAGCGCCTCTTCCGCAACTGGCGGAAGGCTGTGACACGCACCCTGGAGTGGGTGGACGAGGACGTCGTCGAGTAGCCTCTCATTCGTCCCGGGTGTTCGTCCCGGGCGACTGATCATCATCGAGACGATGCGGCAGGCGCTCACGCGAGACCGGGACGGGCCAGCTGCCGAGGGCGAGGGCTACAGCATGGAGCCGGACCAGATCAGTGGGAGCCCTGCGTCGGCGCGCTGCTCGCACTGGCGCACATCGTCGTGGGCGCCATCATCGGGTTCGTCGTCGCACTGGTGAGCACGCCGGTCTACACCTCCCACACGAGCGCCCTGGTGGCGGCCGACGGCGGGGGCGGAACGCGCTCGATCTCCTCCTCTTCGACGACCATCATGCCCAGTGGTGGAGATCGGCGCATCCGGTCGGTCGTGGATCAGGTCGCCGCGTCCGGGGATCGACCGGACCAAAGATCACTGGCGCCAGTGGAGCTGTCGAACAGACGAACAACTCTATCGTCGAGGTGACGGCGCGAGATCAGTCCCAGCAGGAGGCGCAGGCCATTGCGCAGGCCGGTCTCGCCCTGCGCAATGTCGTCGATGACATGTCGGTCCGGCAGCAGGAGGACGTCACTCTGACGCTGACCGACGTCGACGCCCGCCGTTGCCGACCTCGCCTCGGGGCCGTCCCACCACTACACGCCCTCATCGGGGCGATCGTCGGCGCGGTCCTGGGCCGTGACCGCCCTGCTCATCGGTCGCGGGGGCTCCGCACCGGACGGCGTCGGAGAGGACGCCGGGTCGGAACCGGCCCGCCGAACCGCCACCTACGCGGGGGTCGGGAACAGGAGGTCGGGCGCGCGAGCTACGCGAGGCACCGGGGACCCCGCCGATCCTCCAGATCCGTCATGGGCCCGCCGCCGTCCTGACCGGCTATCCGCCCCGCGCGGCAGACCCGGGCCACGCCGCTGGACTTCAACCCGGCGACCGGTTCGGATTCGCCGACCGCGTCACGACGGACGTGACCGGCCGCCCCACTCCGCCGGGCCATCACCGCCATCACCACGGCCGTCACCGTCCGGGGCTTCGGCGCCGGCTTCGGCGTCCAGCGGCCCGGATCCGGGCTGGTGGAGGCCGAGGGAAGTCGCAGCGGAGGCGCCGACCCGCGCTGGGCGTGAGCCGCCCTGGCCGCGGCCTGCTCGTGCTCGTGGGCTGGCGCACCGAGCTCGCCGGGGATCGTCCTGGGCGACTGCATGGCGCTCGTGGCCTGCGCGATGACCTGGATGACGTGCGCACGGAGTCGTCGCTCCTCGCTCATCCTCGTCTGAGCGGCCTGGCCGTCGCGACCGGTCTGGCGCTCTCCCTCAGGGTGGGCGACTACTTCAGGTGACGTCCGCCCAGCGCCCAGCTGCTCGCGGCGCGGGCGTGCCGGCCGCCGTCGCCGCCATCGTCTCGAGTCGCGAGCGCCTCCCGGACTGGAGCGGGCCGCCGCCGCCTGGGCGCGAGCATGATTCTGAGCAACCTCCACCCTCCGCTCCTCGGACAGCCCGCGGAAATTCGGCCTGGGCGCCGCGTGTGCATCGTGGTGCTGGCGGGGGTGCAGCGCTACGGGCGCGGCACCCAGCTGGTCGCGGGCGACGGTGCCGGGCGTCCTGTACCCTATCCACGACTCGCGCGCGCCACCACCGGCATGCTCATGCTCATCGTGGCGCTCCTGATCTGGCAGATCGTCTCCGCTGGCTCACCGTCGTCGAGCCGTCGCCGGGGCGTCTGCGCACTCTCGCAGATTCTGCTGCTGGCGGGGCTGGCGAGGCGCGGCGGTGGTCGTGATCGTGGCCGCGTCCCTGGCCGGCTACCGGGGCAGGACGCCCAGCAGCACAAGCGCCCCAGGCGCACGGCACCACCAACCTGGTCCTGGCGGCGCGCCCGAACTGGGCGCCTGCGCCCCTGATAACCCACCGGCCGTGGGGGCTAGCGGCGCCGGTGCAGCCCCGCTACGGGACGCGAGCACCGCCATGCGCTGGGATGGCCCGCTGAACTACAACGGACAACGGCTGCGTCCGCAACTGCATGTTGGACACGGTTTCAGTTGCCCGGGCTCGTGGACGCCTGGATCGCCCTGTCACTCGCCCGGCGCCGCCCTGTAGCCTCATGATCTGGCTGGCGCGCCCCTATGGAGAACCTAGGCCACCGCGCTGCGCTCATGGCTGCTGTTCACGGTGCTGTCGTGCTCATGAACGCGCAGTCAGGGCGCTGTCCCGTACTGCCGTCCTACCTGGTGCTCGTCGCGGCCGCGGGCTGCCTCCGCCGCGACCGGTCGGGCCATCCGGCCGGTCGCGCTGGACCGGGCACGATCCGGCGGCGCTCACTGCGACCTGCCGTACTCGAGTGCACCGCGCCCGACAGAGGCTCGCCATCGCCCTCGGGCCTGGCCACGCCCCGCGCCCGGTGCACCGGCGACGCCCGCCGAGCGCGCCGACGCCGTGCGCACCGAACCCACCAGCACGCGAGCGGACCGCCCGCTCAGCGCTCTGACGCGCTTGACGGCGTGGGCCCAGGGCCCGCCAGGATGCCAACCGAGGCGCACAGCGGTCGCCGCGTGCGAGCGCTGACGCTGCAGGATCCAGGACCGGTGCAGGCGGTCGACGGGCACGAGTCGCGCACCCGCGCGCCGTCGCACCACCGATGACGCCCCCGCCGCCACGATCCGCCGGGTGAACATAGCGTGTCCCTCCGCCCGTGGCGCCGAAAGCCTCGTCGAAGCGCAGACCGTGGGCCCGCACAGTCGAGGATCGAGCAGAAGGTTGTTGGTGGCCGCCACGGGCCCGCGCGCCGTTCAGTGGGCCACGTGCGCCGCTCGAAGAAGGCTCCCGCACCGCAGGCGTCGGGCTCGACCTCGTAGACCGGGACGACGGGCCCCGCGACGGCGGCGAGGTCGTCGCGGCGAAGGTCTCCAGCAGCGCCGCGAGCCATCCGGGGCAGGATCCTCGTCCGTCGTCGATGAAGACCAGCAGAGCGCGTCCGGCGGCCTCGTCCAGAGCCCGGTTGCGCACCGCGCCGCCACCGGGCGTCCTCGACGACGTCGCGCAGCCCCACCCGTCGGGCGTCTGGGTGCGCAGCGCGCGCACAGCCGCCGGCGCAGGCCGCCGGTCGTTGTCGATGACGAGCGTCGATGTCACTGCGGATCGTCGTGGCGGCACGGCCCGGCCGCGGGGTGGGGCCGACCGCCGCCATCGCCGCGGGCCCGGCGCACCGGCCGCCGCCCCGCCCGCGACACCTCGGTCGCCTGGCCCAGGGCAGCGCACGGCGCGCACGACGGCATCGGGGCGCCGGTAGGTCGGATCATGATGGTCACCGGTCGCTGCCGCGCACCCGCCCGCCCCTCCGGCGCCCTCACGAGGCGCTCCGTCCGTGCTCAGGACCCTCCCGCCCGAGCCCGACCATGCCCAGCCCTCCTCGGCAGGACACCTCATGGACGGCGCGGGCGGCCGTGTCGCGCGCGGCCGCGGGCGCCTGGGCGCGCACCGCGTCGCGTCGGCCGGGCCAGGCCCTTGGCGGCTAACCCAGCCGCGCCGCGGGACGCCGAGCTCGTGCGTGTCACGCGCACGCGCGCCCAGGAGGAGCCCGCCCGGAAGGAACGGCGCAGCACCGCGCGCGGTGGCCGCTCGCGCCACCCGCTTGTCCGACGACGGCACCGGTCGCCAATCGGATAGTCGCGGCCAGCGACGGGCTGCGAGTGAACAGAGGTCTCTCGCCTCCAGTCAGCCCGTAGCGGGGGTCGAAGCGCAATCCTGGGCCGCGCGACGGCCAGATCAGCAACAGGTTGCCGGTGTCAGCACTGGTCACGAGACGCCGTCATCGGCCTGCCAGGAGTCGAAGGCGCCACTGGCGTCACCCAGTCGTCGGGCACCTTCTCGCAGGCGGGCGGTGGGGCCGTCGCGCCGCACATCCGTGCTCGCGCCAGGCGGCCAGCAAGCGGCCAGCCAGCCGAGCAGGAGCATCTCGTCGTCGTCGATGACAGACCAGACTCAGTCCTCACCGCGCGCACTCGGCCAGCGCGCGATTGCGACCGGCGACGATGCCGGGCTCCGCCTCATATGGACGCAGGACGGGCTGATCTCCCGAGTTCGCTGACCGCACCGCTCACGACCTCGGCCGCCCCCGCCCTCGGGTCGTTGTCGACGACGAGGACGCAGAGTGGACCCGCTCGCGGACTCCGTCGACCTGAGTCAGGAGAACGGGCAGGAGCTCGGCGAGGTAGGCGTTGCGACGATAGGTGAGTACCGCCACGGTCAGGTGCGGAGCGTCGGGCGTGTCGGCCCGGCCGCGAGGCACGGGCGCCGACCCGCCGCCACGACGCCATCGGACTCGTGCTGCTCGCTCATCGCGTCTCCACTTCCGAATATGCGTGTCCGGGCCCCGACGAGTACTATTCCAGGGCGCCGCAGTCCCAGCCACCTCGGGGACCGTAACTGCAGGAAGAGGCCGTCATGGGCAGTGACCACACGAGCACCACACCGGCAACGGAGAGAGACCTCCCGTCTGCTGGAACGCACCGCCGTCATCGTCGTCAGCTACGGCTCACCGGAACTCCTGAAGAGCAACCTGGCGCAGATCTCCCAGGAGGTGCCCGAGGCTCGCATCGTCGTGGTCGACAGCTTCTCGACCCCGAGATGCGAGAGGCCACGATCGCCCTGGCAGACGAGCACGGCTGGCTCGTCGAGCTTCCGGAGACCAACACGGGCTTCGAGGCGGGATGAACCTGGGCGCGGCGCGGGCGCGCACCGAGGGCGCCGAGATCCTCCTTCTGCTCAACCCCGACGCGATCATCTCCCGAGAGTCTCATCCGGCTCGTCAGCCGGTACGCGCGAGCCGCGACCCTGGTGGGCTCCTGTACTGACCAACTCGAGGGGGCGGATTGTGGTGGATCACATCGTCGTGTCCGGCGGACGGCTCGTGCGCTCGCCGCGTCGACCGCCCATTCCGCCCGGGCGGCACCGCCCGTGGCTGTCGAAAGCCCTGCCCGGCGCCTGTCCACGAGGCTGCTGGAGCCACCGGCGGCTCCGACGAACGCTGCTTCCTGTACTGGGAGGACGTCGACTGCGCCCGCGTGCTCGACGCCGGCGGGGCTCTCATGCTCGTGCGCGACGCGATCCGCCGTCCACGATGAGGGCGGGTACGCAGGACGCACCGGCACCGGCCGCAAATCCGATACCTACTACTACTACAACGCGCGCAATCGGCTGCTGCCGCGGCCCTCCGACTGCGGAGCGAGCAGCGCCGCTGGGCCCGCATAACGTCAGCGGCAGCCGCCGGAGATCGTCCTGCGCGGGCGGACGGCGCCAGCTGCTCGGCTCGCGTTCCTCCTGCGGGCGACGTGGGCCGCAGCACTCGCGACGGGTTGCGGCTCCTGCGCCGCTGTCAGCACGGCGATCCGCCCGCCAGGGTGCCGCTGACCGTTGAGATCCGGCCCGGAATTCGCGGGGCGGGGGCGGCCCGCAGTCGCCAACGCATCTCGCGCGACGGAGCGGCGCTGAATGGATCGCGCCCGGAGCCGTTGCGGGCTCCGGCGCGATCCATCATGCGATCTGCTGACTGGCGAGACCAGTGCGATCAGTGCAGGCGGTTGACCTTCCGGAGTCGACGTCGAGGTTGACCGTCTCGCCGCCGGCCGAGGCTGACACGTAGGTCATCAGGCCGACTGGGCCGGGCGCGCGCCAGCGGCGTCGTCATCGGTCGTGTCCACCTGCCAGGCGCTGGGCTCGGTGTCGCCGATCCAGGCGCGGGCGCGCACGGCTGTCGACGCGACTGATCTGCGACGCGAAGCATTGGCGCCGTCCAGAGCGAGGCGCAGGTGCAGGGCCTCGCCCGGCTTTGTACGTGCCCACGGGGCGTCCGAGAACGGTCTCGGTGCCGTCGACCCGCAGCCACCGTCATGGTCACGGTCCGTCAGGCGGAACGGAACTCCGTCTCGGTAGCGACGGAGTCGGTCTGGCGACCGACGTAGGTGATGTGCGCCCGTTGCCGCCCGCCAGAGCGTCCATGGACAGGTCGACCTGGGACTCGCGTGGCCGTCGAGTCGATGACCGGTGGATCGACGTGGACGAGCGCGCGCCCGCGAGGGCAACGCGGCCCTGCTCGAAATCGAGGGTGGAATGGGCATTGCGGCTCCCAGTCCACAGTCCAGTCACCGCCGGTGGAGGCCGTTCCCCAGCCGCGCGTAGTGCTGCGGTCGAAGGTCTCAGAAGATGGCCTGACCCGCCGCGACGTCGTCCGCCTTCACGGCCGGCTTCTGCTGCTGGAAGCGTCCTGGGCCTGCTCATCGCTGCTTCTGCGCTGGTCCTCCTGGGCCCTGCTGATCCTCGGCTGCCTTCTGATCGCCCCAGCCCTGGGCCTGGTCGCCCTGGCCCGGCTGGAGCCTGACCCTGGCCCTGCTGCTGGCCAGCCTGACCCTGACCCTGCTGAGCCTGAGCCTGGTCCTGCTGCTGGCCATCCTGAGCTTGGTCGCCTGAGCCTGCTGGCCAGCCTGACCCTGACCCTGCTGAGCCTGGGCCTGGTCCTGCTGCTGGCCAGCCTGGGCCTGGTCGCCTGAGCCTGCTGGCCAGCCCTGACCCTGACCCTGCTGAGCCTGAGCCTGGTCCTGCTGCTGGCCATCCTGGGCCTGGTCGCCTGAGCCTGCTGGCCAGCCTGGTTCTGCTGCGGAGCCTTTATACCCAGCTGTCCAGCCGCCGTGACGCTCACCCAATCCCGAGTAGGTCCAGGGCTCCCCCACTTGTCCTCCACAACGACCCGATACCCGTGGCTGGTGCCGGGATCGACGGTGTCGGTGGCGGTGAGCAGAGGCAGCTCCCAGAAGGCCGCCGTGACCGTCTGGGTCGACACCGGCTGGGAGTCAGTGGTGTCGCGGTAGAACCTTGTAGGCTCGAGGTCTTGTCGTCGCGATCCCAGATTGGCCTGGAAGGACAGTCACGACACCGGAGTCGACGGAGTCGGCGGTCACCTTGTACGCACCCGCCCGGTTTGCTCCGGACCCATCTGTTGGAGCGATGTCGCGACGGGCGAAACGACCAGACCCTGCTGGCTGGTGCCGTTGACGGCCGTGAACTCGCCGCCGTAGGCGACGTAGTCACTATTGCCCTCAACGGTCCGTGGCCTGATTCACCCTGTACGTACCCGTGGTGAAGCCGGGTCAGAAGTTGAGGTTGGTGGGAGCCGGCTCGCCCTGGTGGTCGGCGTAGTAGCGAGCCGTGTTGGGGCCCACCGTCCCGGTGGCGTAGTTCGTGAAAACGCGACGCCGTGTTGGTACTCCGTCGTGGGAGTCCGGGAACCCGCCGATGTTGGAGCGGTCGTGGTGTGGCTGGCGACGTGAACGACGTCCGCCGGCCGGCAGGACGTCATAGGGAATCCCGTGACGGTCCGCCGGAAGGGAGAGCTTGCCGGTGGTCAGTCACCGGAAAGCATCCCCTCGATATTGGCCTGACGGCTCGACTGGAGAACCCCACGCCGTAGCAGGCCCCCTTCGAGTCGGGCGCAGGCTCGCGATGGCCCCGTAGGTGTCGGCATTGCGCGCACCACCGTGTTGATCTCGTTGTTGCGCAAGAGCCGTCATTCTCCAGGATCGCCAAGCCGTAGCCGGGGTTGTCGAGGTCGACCGACGATGAAAGCGCCGCCGATCGCCACACCGTTGCCGTCCGGGAGGCGGTGAGTGCCCGAACCGAGAGTTGTCGACGTGGGGCGCAGTCCGTCAGCTTGTTCGTCTTCAGGTTGAACGCGGCGACGCGGTAGCGGGCCGCCGAGTTGGCCTCGGTGAAGGAGCCGCCGATGTAGAGAGTCGAGCCGTCGGCGGAGAGGGCCACAGCCTTGACCGTGGCATTGGTCTTCGAGCCCAGTGAACGGCTGGACCATCGGCCGCGGAAATAGCGCCGACACGGTGAGCGTTGGCACCGTTGAGCTGAGTGGCTCCCTCCGACGCTGAGGGTCGAGCCGTCAGCGAAGGCCTCGATGGGTTCACATCCCCCATTGGCCGACGGCGCCCAACTCAGCAGATCGCCGGTGGTGGGTCATAGGCCCATGGATTGGAGCGGGACTGCTCGTTTCGCCAGCGCCGAGCCGGCGGGCGGGCGACGTGAAGCTCCGGCGACGTGAGACCGTGTTGCCGACGACAGCCTGATCCCACCACGCCGTTGATCTGGGCGGTGGGCGGGGACATCGGCCGGTACCGTCTGCGGATCGCCGCCGCCGCATCATCGGCACGGGCGCTCGTTACCGGAATCAGACCGGCGACGAGCAGAAAGATGCTCAAAAGAACGCTGGTAGCGACGGGGCAAGTGGCGACGCACGTGCGGCTCCGTCCGAGTTACGACGCCCACCTGGGTTCGGCGGGCGTACTTATTGCGGAAGCGTCGCCTCCACCAGGTAGTGAGGGCGAGCCGCGGGATGGAGGAGACGTTACATCATCGAGACCATGCGTGGAACTTATGGACGGCGTGGCGTCCGACGATCGTCGGAGCGCAGTCAGGAGTCGGGGCCTCCCCTGGAAGACAGCGGCGCGAGTCGGCGCCCGGGTCGACGGTGACTGACCGATCCCCGCTCGTCGACGGGGACGACGAAGCGTATTCAACGACAATCGCCTGCGGGCGACAACGAGGCGAGTGGCGCGTCGGCCCAGCGGACTCGACGGGGAAGAACGCCGGGCGTCCGGCTCCGTGAGAGACGTTCACCATGAAGACAGACAGAGACATCTCTTCATTGTGTTATTTCCACAGTCGCTGGAACTCAATGATGCCCGCGCCCCGATCTCGCGCGGGACCGGGCATCAGATCGGTCGCCCGCAACGCTGATCTGCACGGCGAGACCGTCGTCCAGACCGCGCAGATCACCGAGCCCTGAGTGGGCTGGTCGTCCGCCTCCGGCTCGCGGACGCGTCCGTCTGCTCGTCCACGCCCGGATCCGAGGCGGTGGACGTCGAGGCGGGGGCCGCCGTGACATCAGGCACGACAGTCGGATCCAGGTCCCCGCGACGGGGTTCGGGTGAGTTCACGGACTCCTCCCGCGTCGGCGGTCTCACCGGCCGCAGGCGTGCCCAGTGGGGCAACCGCGCGCAGCGCAGCGGGGAGGAGGAAAGAGCGGCGAGGCGCGTGGGTCGGTCACATGACGAGGATAGGCGAGGCGCCCGCGCACCAGCTCGCACAGGGTACGCCGGAACGCGTCGTGAGGCTCGGACCTCCTCCGCGCGATAGCTCCGACAGCGCCACCTCGACCGTCGCCCATCCCGGAAGGTGCATCGTATCTGCCCAACCCCAGAGTCTGAGGATCGCGATGATCGGGACGCGCGGCGTGCCCGCGCTACGGCGGCTTTCTGAGACCGCGATCGAGGAGGTCGGTCGCCGCCTGGCCGACCGGGGTCATCGCGTGCTCGTTACTCCTGCAACCCGATGCCTCACCCCCTGCCCCGCAGCGTACCGGGGCATGCGCGTGGTCGAGCTGCTGCCGCCATGCGAGCGCCGCAGTCCTGAGACCCTGTCACACAGCGCCTCGATCACCCACCTGCTGAGCCGAATCCACCCGATGTCGCCTTCGTGTTCAACTCCGCAAACTCCCCTCTTCCTGCCTGCGCCCTGCGCGCCGCGGATCCGCAGCCACGCACGTGGACGGCCTGGAGTGGAAGCGCGGCAAATGGGGCCCGACCGGTCAGCGCACTGCACCGGGCGGCGGAGGCCGCCGCCGTGCGCCTCCGACTTTGCCCTGATCGCCGACGCCCGGGGCATCGCCGACCACTACGCCCAGGAGTTCTCGGCCCCCACCGAGCTCATACGCTACGGCGCCCCGCAGGTGGCGGCGCTCACCGACCGCCTGGGCGAGCTTCGACGTGAGCGGCGCGAATCCACCTGCGCGGTGGCGCGCTCGAGATCGAGAATCACGTCGACGTCATCGTCGACGGCTACACGCTCACCGGCCCGCGCTCCCTCTGGTCGTCGTCGGCTCCGCCCCTACGCCGACGAGTACACCCGCCGGATCGCCTCGCTGGCCGACGCCCGCGTGCGCCTCTGGGCGGGTGTGGGACCAGGAACTGCTCGACCAGCTCTACACCGGGGGCTCTCGTCTACTACCACGGCACTCCGTGGGCGGCACGAATCCCTCGCTGCTGCGCGCCCCTCGGCCTGCGGGAGCCGCCGTCGACGCCCTCTGACGTATCCTTCAACCGGGAGGGTCCTGGGCGGGGCCCGGCCGCTACTGGACCGGACGCGGACGACGTCGCGCCCTGGTCGCCTCCGCGAGGCCGACCTCGATCGCCCAGATCGGAGCGGGGCCGGCGCGGCCGAGGCGCAGCCCGCCTCTACGATCTGGGACGGTCGCCGACCGCTACGAGGCACTGGCCCGGCGCCTGGCTGCCCAGGGCCCGTCCCGGCACCGGCCAGCGGCAGGCGCGCAGGGAGTGAGCATGAACGGGCGGACGAGAACCATTCTGGTAGCCCATCCTCCCCCGACCTCTACGGCTCCGACCGTCAACTGCTGGAGACGATCCGGCCTGATCGATGCCGGCCACCGGGTCAACACGGCCCTGCCCGCGAGGCCGCCTCGTCCTCGAACTGGGAGGCCCCTCGGCGCGGGTGCGGTCGTGCCTTCACCGTGCTGCGCAAGTCCCTGCTGATCCCCGCTGCTGGCGCCGGGCTGGCGGCGCGGGCCGTCTCGGAGATCGCCCGGCTGCGCTCCTGATCAGGGCCGACGGCGCTGACCTGCTGCTAGTCAGCACCGTGACCCCTGCCGCGGTGGGCTCCCGCAGGCGCGTGCCGCCGGGGTGCCGGTGCGTCGCGCGTCCACTGAGGCCGAGACACCCAGAACCTGCTGGTGCGCGCCGGGCTCAACGCCCCGCTGCTGGCCGCCTCCCGCGTCGTGGTCAACTCCCGGGCCGCCGCGACTGCCCTCGTGCGCGCCCAACCGCTGCTGGAGCAGCGCACCCGAGTGGTTCACAACGGCGTTCCGGGCCGCGCAGACGAGCCGACGCTGCTGCGCGAGCGCGCACCCGCACGCCACCTTCCGCGTCGCCATGGTGGGCAGGCTCTCCCCGCGCAGGGCGTCGACGTCGCCCTGGATGCGCTGGGGCGCCTGCGCGCCGACGGGCTGAACGCCTCGCTGAGCGTGTGCGGCACGGTCTTCCCGGCCAGGAGTGGTACGAGGCCGAGTTGCTGCGAACGCGCCGAGCGAGCCCGACCTGGCCGGGGCACGTGGGCTGCTCGGCTACGTGCACCTGACGTGGCCGGTGCTCACGACGAGGCCGACGCCGTCGTCGTTCCTCCCGAGTCGAGCCGCCTTCGGCAACACGGCGGTCAGAGGCCATGCACGCCGCCCGACGCTGGTCGCCGCCGGTGCAGGGGGCTGGCCGAGGTCGTCACCGACGGCGTCACCGGGCTGCTGGTTGGGAGCCCGGCTCGCCGCGGACGCTCGCCGACGCGCTGCTCAGCCTGGCGGCCGACCCCGCGGGCCCCCTCACAGCCCGCGCTGGCGAGGCAGGAGGCCGCCGAGCGCTTCCCGGGCGTCGAGCGGTACCGGGCGGCATGGCCGGGTCGTCGACGGCATGCTGGCCGACGCGTGAGCGCCAGGCGCTCAGGCGTCGCGCAACTCGAGATACCGCTGAGGCAGCGCCAGGACGACGTAGACGGCGTAGCCGACCAGCCTGACGCCGTAGACCCACACGAACGCCACGGGCGCGAAGCGCAGCATGAGGACGAAGCACGAGCCCGTAATCGGTCGGCGCAGAGCACCGATTTGGCCAGTCCGGGCCTGCCCTCGTCTCCGGCCAGCGGCGTGCCGCCGTGGTCAGCGCAGCTGGTGGAGGTGAGGATGTAGCTGAAGAAGTGGATGTCTGCCGCCCCGAAGGCCAGCGGCACGAGCACGGCGCCGCCGTCGGCAGGGGCGTCCATGCAGAAGCGGAAGAGGCTGATGGCGATCGCCGCGTGGATGGTGGAGAGCTGATGACGTCGGCGACATGATCGAGCCACTCGCGCTGCGGAGCCGCCGTGGCGCAGCCGGGCGAGCTGGCCGTCGGCCGAGTCGAGGCGTAGCCCGAGCATGAGCAGCAGGAGGTGAGACTGCGGCCCGCCGAGGGCGCCCAGACGGCGATGAGCACGATCCCCAGATAGGTGCAGCAGGCCGACAGACCCGTCACCTGGTCGGGCGTCAGGCCGACGCGATGGGCGACGCGGCCGAGCACCGCCCGACAGGACGGTTGATGATCGCGCGAGTAGAGCGGGGCGCCCGCGTTGGACTTCTGCGCCGCGGACAGCGCGCACGGAGTCCGAGACGCGAGGCGGGCGGGGGCTGGATGCGGGCATCATCTCTCCGGTCGTGTCGGGTGCATCGGTGCGGGCGCGGCTCATCGCCGACGGACGGGGCCGCGAGACTGGGACGGTCGGCTCGACGACCGCGACCGGCGGGGGCCGCTCGGGTTCGTCGTTCCGCTCCCCGGCGGCCCCGACACTACGCCCGGCGGCCCGTGCGGGCCCTGCAGCCGCCCCGTCCGGCGCGGCTCCGGGGCCCGGCTCAGCCGCCGTCTCCTCCTCCTCGGCCGCGGAGGCGACGCAGGTCGCAGGCCACCCACAGCGAGTAAGGCACGAGCCGCACACGATGACGGAGACCACGGGGCCGATGAGCGGCTCGCGCAGAGGCAGGATGAGCACCAGGGACAGCGCCAGGTTCATCACCACGACGACGAGCACCGGCACCACCTGGGCGCGCAGCCCGCAGGGTCGGTCATATACTGCCCAGCGGCTGCTTGGCGGCCTCGACGACGACGTTGGCGACGTTGGCGACCAGCAGCGTCATCGGCAGCATCGAACTTCCCGTCGGACAGGGAACGGCGTGACCCACGGCGACCACAAAGCAGAGCGAGGCCCAGGCCCGCGCCCAGGCCAGCGAAAGCGCCGCCGCCCGGAAGGGGATTCGATCCGCCCCTGGGCGCGCGCCTTGGCGAAGTGCGGCCACATCGCTATGCCCGTCACAGCGACCGTCTGGGTGAGCGGGCCGAACAACTGCTGGGCGGCTGGTACTGCGCCAGGGCCTGGCCGACCTCGCGTGTGGGACAGGAGCAGGCGGTCGGTCTGGAAGGCGATGGGGATGACCAGGGACTGCAGAAGCGAGGGGCCGCGGTGTCGACGATCTTGACCCCGCGCAGCGCCGCAGCGCCGGGGCACGTCGCGCAGCGCCTCGCCGCAGGGGCCGGGTGGCCCGCCAGGCCACGACTACGCAGATGATCGAGACGATACGTGTTGGCCACGTAGGACATCACCGGCACGCTGTCTGCCTGCACTCAGACGGGTGACGACGGCGAGCAGCGGCATGCAGGTCAGGGCCGGGGAGACGATCCCTGGCTGCATGACCTGCGTGGGCTCGAGCGCCCCATCCCCACGACCGACCCGCTGCCCGACGCTCAGCGGCAGGGCGGCAGCGTACACTCAGCAGGCACAGGGTCGCGGTCACCCGCCGCCGTCCATCGAGCTGGCGCCCAGCAGCGAGGGCCATAGGCCCAGCAGTCCGAGAACGACCCCAACGGTGGCGATGATCAACGCGAGCTGAGGAGCACTCGGATGGCGGTGGTCGGGATCCCGTCGCACGACCGCATCGTGATGAAGATCGCTCGACCCGCCACCGCGTTGAGGATGACGGCACTGATGCCTAGATCCGTGAAGGGCATGAGGGCTCGGGGAAGGTGGCGAGCGAACCCGTACTGGGCGTAGGCGTCGGACGAAGCTGGCCGATGATGAGCCGGTGCTGATGAGTCCGAACACCCCGGCCGCGCCCATGACGACGACCTTGGCCATCGCGCGCGGCTCACCGGCGCCCACGACCCTGAGAGGACCGGAGAGGTGCCGAGCGGGTCGAGTCATGAACAGGTCTCCTCGAAAAGCGGTAGTGTGGGGGTGAAGGCTAACGAACGGATGAAGCTGGTGACCTCCTCACGGGCGTCACGACCACCGGCAGGGTCAGTAGCACGTTGCCAGAACAACCGTCCCCGGCGGAGACGCGAGACGCCGCGGGCCCGGGAGGGGCACCCAAAGGGCTCCCACCGACGGACGGACGACAGAGACACAGCAGCAGAGCAGAACAGACAGCACGTGCGCACGACGGACACGACAGAGCAGCTGGCAGCAGCAACAGCATTCGGCTGCGAAACAGCACGCCGATCATCGGCCACAACGCCTTCACGGAGAAGCCTTTGACGCCGCTACTCCCGCCTCAGCTCACACGGCGCCTCGTCACGACGAGGCGCTCGCTGCGAGCGGGCGCGCGCGTAACTCCCTGCTGGACTCGCCGACCTTCACCTCCTGGCCGGTCATGCGCCGCGACCTGCTCACCTGGCTCGTCCTGGGGACCTGCGCCATATCACGCCTGCTCCGCCCACGGCACTGCGTCACGGCCGACGGCGTCGGCGGGATCCTCACGGCCGCCGCGGACGCGTCAGTCATGATGCTGCTCGTCTGGGCCTCAGAGCGCTGCGAGTCGACGTCGTCGCATCAGGCGCTCCGGCTGGGGCCACGTGCCGGCCGCGCCGCGGTGGCCGGCTCGCCGGCCATCATCCTGGTGCAGGCGCTTTCGCCCGCCGACGCTGACCTCCATCCTCGTGCCGCTGGTCGTCCAGGCCGCCCTGGCCATCGCCAGCCGCGTCGTCGAGCGCCTGGCTGCGCGCCGCTGCCGCATGGACGGCCACGGACTCGCGCCGCACCCTCGATCGTCATGGGCACCGGGCCGAGGTCATCCTGCGCCAGCTACCGCCACCCGGCGACACGCTTCCTCGTCGTCGGCTACCCGTCGGCCACCACCGGTCGCTCGCCCTCGGCCGCACCCTGGGCGACGTCGACTCGATCCGCCACACGGTCCACTCCGAGCACATCGACGTCGTCGCGACACTCGGCGGGGTCACGCGGACTCACTGGTCTCCAGTCATGCGCGCCTGGAGGCGACCTCCGCCCGCCTCGTCGTCGCCCCGGACTGCAGGACGTGGTCCCCGGCCGCATGCGCGGACTGCCGGTGACCCACGGCTGGAGCGGCCTGATCGACGTCGACTGCGCCGGGTGCGGCTGGTAGCAGACGACGTCGTCGACCTCGCATCGGCGCTGCTCCTCCTCGCCTCGCCGGCCCGATCCTCCTCATCGCCGCGGCCGCGGTCCCGCCTGGACTCCCCGGGCCCCGCCTTCTACACCCAGACCCGCGTGGGCGAGGGCGCAGGCACGTTCACTCATGGTCAGCTGCGCTCGATGTACGTCGACGCCGACGCGCGCGCTGCGCGGCCGTCAGTCGCCGCCGGCGAGGACGCCGGCAACAAGGTCCTCGTTCAGGACTCGGCAGGACCCCCGCATCACGCGGGTGGGCCGTGTGCCGCGCCGCACCTCGCTGGACGAGCTGCCCCAACTCATCAACGTCGTGCGCGGGGACGCGAGCCCTGGTCGGTCCCGGCCGGCTCTGCCCCAGGAGGTGGCCGAGTACGACGCCGAGGCCCGTCGCCGCCTCCCTGGTCAAAGCCGGGTCTGACCGGCCTGTGGCAGGTCTCGAGACGCTCCGGACCTGTCCTGGGGACCCACGGTGCGCCCTGGACCGCCACTACGTGGAGAACCGCGCGGACATCTCGACGTGGAGATCCTCGCCGGGCACGCTGAAAGCCGTCGTCGGGGACGGGGAGCCCTACTGATGCTCACCGGCTGACGTGCCCGGTGGCTTCGACATGCTCCCATCGGGCACCTCAACATTCTCATCGTCGCGCGGCCGCGGTGCGACCGCCTCGTCGTGGGCGTCGCCACCGACGACTCCCTGAGCGCATGAAGGGCCGTCGCGCCCATCGTGCCCTCACGCCGAGCGCATGGCGCTCGTGAGGCCCTGCGGATGGTCGACGCCGTCGTGCGGATCTCGACCAGGACAAGCGCCTAGGCGGCGCCGTTCCCCCTTCGACGTCCTGTTCAAGGGCAACTGACTGGGAGGAGCATCGGCAAGCCGCGCGCTGAGGCTGCAGATCAGCACGGTGGGGCGCGGGTCGTCTATCTGCCCTACACACCCACCACCTCTCGACGATGCTGCGCCGTGCTATGCTGCTCAGGAGGGTCGCGCGCGCACCTCGTGCCGGACAGAGGGTGAGGCCCTGCCCTGCCCTCCCGCGAGCGCCCCGCACCCGTGCGCCCGCGGACGCGCGACCCAGCCGCCGGGTCTCCACGGCTCGCCGCGGCTCTCATGCTCGCGGCGCTGGCAGCGCCGCCGCCTGGATGCATCGAGGGGCGCCTCGCAGGCCGACGTCGAGCTCGACGACGGCGGCGTGGTGGTCATCAGCACCTCCCAGCACCTCGTGGCGCGCGCCTGAACTACCCCTCCCGCCAGGTCGACGGCGCCATCCGCAGCCTCCTCAGACAGCTTCGACGTCACCCAGAGCGCCGACAACGTCCTGGTCTGGTCTGACCTCCTCCACCGTCTCCGACAGTGGACCCCACGACCGTCTCCCTGTCCACCGCGGGACGCCGCTGACCAGCGGCGTACCGCCATCTCCAGGGCGCCGACCGGGTCATCGCCGCGGACCCGGCCGAGGGCACCGTGGGCGCTCACGGTCGACGCCGTCGGCTACCGCTGTCGCGCGGCACCCGCGCTGATCGAGGAGCGCTGACGTCGTGGCGGTCGCCGGGCACGGACGGCTCCGTCCACGCCGTGTCCCCCAAGCACCGGCACGATCACGACCGTTCCGGTGCGCTGCCACGGCTGGGCGAAGCCCGACGCGAGATCGGCCTCGCTGACTGCGGCACCGACGTCGCCGTGACCGCCGTCGGCGGGGCACCATCGTCCTGGAGCGCGGCACGGGCGTGCTCCACCTGCCCGGCGGCAGGACCCTCGACCTGGGCGAGGCCGGGCTGACCCTCCAGCAGCCGGGCCCGACCTCCGGCACCGTCCTGGTGGCCTCCCCCGCATCTGATGTCCGTGAACGCATGGACGGCTCCGGGCTCCACACGTCTGCCGCGCGAGCGAGGGCGAAACCCGGTCGACGGCGTGGCCGCCGCCCGGTGCGCCTGGGCGAGCTGCGCGTACGCCGCCTGGTCCGGAGGTCGGGCCAGTTCGTGCGCCAGTGCGCAGGGCCAGTCGAGACCCGTCACGACGAGAAGCTCGCCTCGTCCGCCGCGGTCTTCCGCGTCAACCGGGACGCCATCGTCCTCAACGACATCGCCGAGGGCACCGTATGGCTGCCCGACGAGGCGCTCTCATGGTCGAGAACTGACCGACGTCACCTCGCAGACCGACGACGACGCCATGCCAAAAGGACGACTCGGCCCAGACCAGCGAATCCAGACCCGCCCGAGCGCACCGGAGGAGAACCACGCGCGAGGGCGCGTCGACGACTCCTTCGGGGTCCGCCCGTAGCTCCACCGTCCTGCCGGTACTGGCCAGCGACTCGACCAGGACGGCGACGTGCTCACCGCCACTCCCGGCGAGGGGCGCCGCGAACGCCCAGGTGGATCCAGGCAGGACGGGCCTGGCCCTGCGCCTGGAAGTCGGCCGACGACGCCGCCGGCACCATCACGGTGCCCTACACGGCCGACGACGGGCGGGGCCTGATCCGACTCCGCCGTGGCCACCGTCGAGGTGCACCCTGGGACGTCAACGGCGCCCCTGAGCAGAGCACGACCCCGAAGATCGTGGTTCCGGGCTACGCCTCGCCTCTGCCGGTGTGCTGGCGACTGGCAGGACTGACGGCGACACCTCTACCTGGTCTCCGCCCAGGGCGAGGCATGGACGTGCGCACGACGAACGAGGCACGGTCGCCGTCGCGACCTGACGGGCGCCCGGCACCGCTCCGCTGACGGTGGTCGTCTCCGACGGGCCGCGAGACGGGACCGCGGGGCACGGTCGACGTGCGACGTCAGCCCGCCGACGGCGGCCGGCCGATCGCCAACGCCGACCACGTCCAGCGTCGTCGCCGGCCGCAAACGGTCTTCTCCGCTGGACAACGACCTCCCCGACTGGGAGCCGCTGAGCCTGGCCGGCCTGGACGACCCCCCGCCGGCACCACGCCGAGATCAACCGCCAGGCGGGGCACCGTCACGTTCACCGCGGAGGCGGACACCACCACCTGCTGACGTCCGGCCGGCGCGGCGGTGGCCAAGGGTGCGTGACGCGTCGACGTCGCGCCGCCTCGACTCTCCGGTGCCGCCGAAAGCCGAACGACACCGCTCTGCTGCGCGAGGGCGGCGCGGTGACCATCGCCCCGCCCCCGACAACGACTCGACCTCCGGCGCGATCCTCGTGCTCCAGTCGGCCCTGGCGCCCCCGGACCGTCAGGCTGACGGTCACGGTCGTCAACCACCGCTGCTGCAGATCACCTCGGCGGGCAAGCTGCCCGAGCAGGTGGACCTCGGAGCACGTGTCCAACGGCGCCTCGACGGCGACCGGGCACGTCATGGTCGTCCCCATCACCTCAGGCGAGGCGGGTCCCGGTCACGGCGCCCGGACACCGCGGTGGTGCGAGTGGGCGACGTCGTACCGTCCTGCTCGACAACGACACCTCGCCGTCGGGGCTGGCCCCTGATCGCTGACCGACCGAGCTCGGCACCGTCGGGGGACCCTCGGCACCGCCTGGGTCTCGGAGGACTCGGTGCGCATGAAGGTCGGGCGACGTCCCGGGGCGCACAACACGACTCTACACGGCCACCGACACCCTGGGCCAGACCGCCACCGGCCGGCTCGACATCGAAGTGCGCGATCGCGACGACGCCTTTCCAACGCCGCCCCCAGCCCGCAGAACCTGGAGGCGAGCACGGTGGCGGGCGCGCCTGGTCAGACATCACCGTGCCGCTGGACGGCATCGACGCCGACGGCGACTCGGTGAGCCTGCGTGGCTCAACCAGCCCTCCGACCGGCGGCACCGTCGCACGTGTCGACGCTCTGGCTGACCCACACGCCCACCGACGGCACGACCGGCACGGACACTTTCACCCACACCGTCCAGGACCGCTTTCTGGCGCCCAGGCGAGCGCCACGGTGCGCGTCGGGGTGGCGCCGACCTCGCGACCACCGATGCGCCGGAGGCCACCGACGACACGGTAGGCTGGGCTAGCCGGGGCGCACGGTGGCCGTGGACGTGCTCTCCAACGACCTGGACGCCGACGGCGACGACCTCGTCCTGAGGGCACCCCTGTCCCCGACGACGACGCCCTGGCGTGTCCGTGCGCTCCAACCGCGTCGTGCTGAATCTGCCCGCCACCGAGGGCGTGCGCACGATGCACTACATGCTCCGACTCCCGCGGCGGCACCGATGTGGGCACCTTCTGACCGTGCAGGTGGACGCCGACGCGCTCCCACGGCCAGCCCGGTGGGCGGACGACACGTGACCGTGGACAAGGTGGAGGCCGACGGTCTGGTGACCGTGCCGGTCCTGGACAACGACTCGACGCGGACGGCTCCCTGGGACCTGACCCTGACCACCGACGACCCGACCGCCCAGGTCGATCGACGGCGTCGATCCGGTCGACCGTCGAGCGAGCGCCGCTCGTGCTCTGCTACCGATCTGCGACGTCGACGGGCCTGACGGGCCACGCCGTGGTCGTCGTGCCCGCCCGCTCAGAGAGCCTGCGGCCGCGCGCTGAACCTCATCGCGCCGCCGGTGCGCATCCCGCGGGCCGACCACCACGCGACGTGCAGCCTGTCCACCTCTCACGCCGCGTCCCGCGCCGGCACGTCGCTGAGCGATCACGGACCCCTCCGCTGCGCACCGGGCACCGGTCTGGGCTCGCCGTCGCCGGCGGGACGGCGCGTGTCCCTGACGCCGACGGGCGGGACTTCACTCGGGCAGACCTCGTGACGGCGCTCACGGTGGTCACGCGCAGGACGACGCCCGGAGCTCGACCGCGCCGCTGCGGTGCTCGTGAGTCACCACCCAACACCGCCCCGTGCTCACCCCCACCCAGATCCTCGGTGGTTTCGGCGAGGCCGCGCCGCACGCGGACCTGGCCGCCATGACCAAAGACCCCGACGGCGACCGCTCACTATCACCGCAGGCTCGCGTCGGCCGGCTTCGATGCGTGAGCTGAACCGGGCCTCGATCCCTGTCGGTCAAGGCGGCCGTCGCCTCCATCGGCACGACGGGCGCGCGACGGTCACCGTCGACGGCAGGGACGAACCTCCGGTCAGCGCCGAGATCCCGCTGCAGTGGTCGACGCTCGACCAAGCCCCTCATGACGACGACGCCGGTGATGCTGGTCTCGGACGGCTCTGCGACGGTGACGTGCCCTCCTGGTCACCAACCCCTTCCCGCGACAAGCCCATCACGCTGTGCGGGAGGCCGAGCGTCACCTCCGGTCAGGGCACCGTGACGACGTCGGGCACGACGCGACCATCAGTCCCGCCGCAGGGCTTCACCGGGCGCCTCGTCGTGGGCTACGGCGTGCTGACGCCACCGGCAGCGCCGCCCGCGGCGTCCAGCGGACGTGACGGTGACGGTCGCGGGCGTCCCGGGAGGCCCCGGTCGGGGTGAGCGCGGGCCGCAGGGCCTCGAGCGCCATGACGGTGACCTGGTCGCCCGGGCGCCGACCACGGGGCGCCAGTCACCTCCCACACGGTCACCCGAGTCGACGGCGCCGGCATCCATGGACCTGCACGGGCTCGCCGTGCCTAGGCCTCGGTCTGAGCGCCCGGCAGCTACTCCTTCCAGGTGGTGGCGACCAACGCCGCGGGCAGTCTCGGCGCCCTCTGGCCGCATCGGCGCCGAGGGCACTGCGTCATCGCCCTCCGCACCCGCGGCGTCGCCTCCGCCGGCGCGCCAGCGTGACCGCCTCGTGGGCGCCCGTGAGCGCCGGCGGCTGGGACGTCGCCTACGAGGTGGACGCTCTCCGACGGCAGACGCAGACGACGGCGGGGACCTCCGCCTCCTTCTCCGTGAGCCCGGGCAATTACGTGGCCGCGGTCCGCGCCGTCCTGGCCTCCGCAGGCGCCTGCGGTGGAGCGATGTCGAACGCGGCCGGGCCGTGGAGCCCTCCCGGCAGCGCCGTCGGTGAGGCAGGACGGCGGGCGGGTCACCGTCTCCTGGAATTCGGCCGGAGCGGGTCGGGCGTGATCTCCATAACGTCACGCGTGACGCCACGACCTCAGTCGGAGCGAGGCTCGAGCTCCTCTCGCCTTCGTCCCCTGGTCCCGGTTCCTACAGTGTCACGCGTCACCGCCTCCCAGGGCGGCAGCTCCGCGACATCGCCTAGCGACGGATCGTCCAGGTCCCGGCGCCCGACCCGCGCCCTCCGTGCCCGTCCCGCGCTCAGCGGCGCCTCAGGCACGCTCGAGTCGCCACGCCCGCCACTGCGGTGGCCGGCAATGGCTGGAACGCCAACGACCTGGACGTGCAGCACTCCGTCGACGGCGGTGGACCTCCGCAGCGACCCTCACCGCTGAGAACGGCACGGGTACACCGTGTACGCCCGCACCGTCGCGTCCGACGGATCGGTTTCGGCATCGCTGACCGGCAACACCGCCACTCTACGGGCCTCCCGGAACGCCGTCGGTGACCTGCTCCCCTCCGGAACCAGTGCAGGCTGCTCGCTTCACGCCGGCGGACACCGGCGGGCGTCCCGTGTCCCCTATCAGCAGGCGGAATTCCGCCGCCGGGGACGGCGCCGGGTCCGGTGCCCGCGCACTGGGCCTCATGCGACGTCGGCCCGGCGCGGGAGGGCCACCGGTGCGTGCGCGCCTTCAACGACGCCGGCTCCTCGGGCTGGTCCTGCGACTCGGCCACGGCGAACGGTGGACATCGGCGCTCGAAAGGAGCTTTCAGATCACCACGAATACCCGGAGGCCGCCTGCTCCCGAGCAGGATTACCAGGAGACCGGCTTCTTCCGCGACTGGTGCTGGAGAATCGTCCTGACGTCTCGGGCTTCAACCGAACAGCAACGTCTCGTGCACCTACCAGTACCGGACCGTCAGGGCGGATCTGCAGTCCACACGGGCACGTTCACCGTCAACAGCACGGCGGGGGGCCGGCACGTGTTCCCGCACCGGAGCCCGATCCCCGATCTGGGGTCACTGCACTCAGCAGTAGATCGCTGTACCCTCTTGCCGCGTCCACATCCGACTTTCTAGGAGGCCTTCGTCATGGCCCTCGCGCAGGATAACGCGGCCTGGTTCGCCGACACCTTCCGCGCATCGTCGACAACGTCGGTGGCCGAGCCCTCCTGGGCAAGCGCGGGACGTCGTACGCCTGGCGCTGACGACCACGGCTCGCCGAGGGCTCATCTCCTGGAGGACGCACCCGGCACCGGCAAGACCGCCCTGGCTTTGCACTGGCCGCCACCGTCCAGGGGACCCATTCGCGCGTCCAGTTCACCCCCGACCTAGCTGCCCACGCGACATCACCGGCGTGACGATCTCTCGATCAGAAGACCGGCGAGTGGACCTTCCATCGGCCCCGTCTTCGCCTCCGTCGTCCTGGCCGACGAGATCAACGCCGCGCGAGCCCCAAGACCCAGTCCGCCCTGCTGGAGGTCATGGAGGAGTCCACGGTCACCGTCGGACGGTGTAGCGCCACGAGACCGACGCCCTTCATAGGTCATCGCCACCCAGAATCCGATCGAGCAGGCGGGCACCTACCGCCTGCCCGAGGCAGTTGGACCGTTTCTGATGAAGACGACCATCGGCTACCCGGACCCGGGCGGCCCTGCCCCTGAATTCTCGCCGGCTCGAGCAATCCGGACCGCTCGACGTCGCTGAGCACCGTCATCACCGCCTCGGCGGTCGCCCAGATGGCGGACCTGGCCGCCAGCAATCACGTGGACGACCCGGTGCTGGACCATCGGCGCGCCCTGGTTCGAGGCCACCGCGAGTCCCCCGACGCGCCTGGGCGTATCCACCCGCAGGGGCCATCGTCATGACCCGCACTGTCCAGTGTGGGCGGCCTCCCAGGGACGCGCCACGCACTGCCCGACGACGTCAAGGATCTCGCCGAGACCGTCTGGGCACCGCCTGGTCATGGATCGATGCTGGGTTCTCCCGGCGCGCCACCGCCCGCGGGGTCATCACCCCGCGCCCTGGAGGAGACGCCCGCGCCCACCACCCGACTCCTGAACCCGGAACACGCCGCGCGACCATCCCTGACGCCCGCCAGCACGCGCACGGAGCGCGGGCAGCGCCCGCCGGCGCGGCATCGCACCCGCGTGGCACGGGTCGATCCCACTGCGGCGCATTATCAACAGGGGTCCGGCCCGGGCCGCGCCCACAGGTATCGTCACCCCACTGGATGGGCCTGCACGGCGCTCCTGGTCGCCACCGGCCTGGCCGCGCTCCCGCCTGGGCTGGCAGAGGCGCGGGCCGCAGCGCCGTGCTCGCCGTCATCGCGGGCACCTCTGGCTGTGGCTCCTGCCGCGCCCGGGAGCACCGCGTCCATCACGAACTCCTCGAGCCGCGGGTGACGGTCGGCGACGAAAGCGATCATCCACCTCTCCGTGTGCTCAACCACTCCCATCACACTTCTGCCGGCACGCATGGAGAGATGCGAGATCGGCCCCAGCACTGCCGTCTTCGCGTCCCACCCTGCGGCCGGCCGCCGTCCTGACGCGACGCGATCACACCGCTCGTCAAGCGTCGTCGCCATCGGCTTGTCGCGTCGCGGTGTCCGCCGATCCCCGTCGGGCGCTGCTGCGCCTGCAGCGCAGTTGCACCCAGGCCCAGCTCGATACACATCCAGCGCACCCACTCGCGCAGGCTCCCTGTGCACGGCCTCGCTGCGCGAACGCTGGAGGGCGCCGTCGCAAAAGGCTGTCCGGCTCGAGCGTCGTTCCACGCCCTGACGCGACATTGCTGCGTCGCCGGCGACCGCCGCAGCCTCTCTACTGGCGCACGCACTGCCGCATCGGCCCGCCTCGCGCGGTCACGCCAGTTTGGCGAGACACACCGTTCAGCCTCCCGGGCGATCCTTCTGGACTGCCTCATCTGACTGACTGGTGGAGAGGACTTTCGAGACAGTGTCGGTGGCCTGCTGCTCGGCGCTGGCCGCCGACCGGCGACGGCGCGAGATCGCCCTGGCGACTCCAGAAGGAGCTGCCGGTGACCGCAGGCGCTGGCTCAATCGTACGCTCAGTGCCTGGTGACACCGCCAGGGCGTAGGCGAACGGTGACGATCTGGCCCTGCCAGGCCTGCGCCCGGCATCCGGAGGCCTCCGTCGTCATCCTGGTCGCGGTCTTGGCCTTGGCGTCCGGAGCCGGACGCTGGCGCGCGTGCACGCACGCGCCGTTGAGCGCTCGCCCTGAAACTCTGCGCTGCAGTTCGAACGCCGCGGGTCGCCGCTCGGTGGGCAGGCCGCGACCAGCGGACTGACCGCCTACGACCTGCTGGACGGGTCAGGTCCTTCCCGCATCATCCGCCGGGGAGGGCGTCGTGAGCGCGCGCCGACAGCGGGAGGGCGACACCGCCGGCCTGCGGGAGCTGCCGCGCGCGCGCGCAGTGCGTCGACTTAGGGCTCGTCGTCGTCGTTCTGGGCTCGTCGCCCGCAGTCCTCGTGCGCCCTTCGGATCCCCGTCAGCGATACTGGCGGCGCCGCCGAGTCGGGGCCGGGCACCGTCGTCGCCCTGGTGCTGCACCGGCACCGCCGCGACCGCCCACCGCGCTGCCTTGCTGGCCGCTAATGCGCTGGTCCGCTGCTGGCCCTGGCGGCCCGTGGGTGCTGCCCGGACGCCGGCGGCGGCCCGGCTAGAGCGGTGCGCGCGGTGCTGGCGGCCACGGTGACGGTGTGGCGCGAGCGCCCTGACCCTGCGAGTGCCGCTGGAAGCGTCCTTCGCCATGACGATTGCTGCCGTGGCTGGTGGGCATGGCCGGCGGGGTCGTGGCCGCCGCGGGCAGCCTGTCAGGGCCGCGTCCTGCGTCGCCGGCACGACGGTGCTGCACAACAGGCGGCCTGGCATCAGCCTGCGATGGCACCACCCTGGCATGCTTCCACTGGGGTGGGCGCGGTCCTGACTGACCGGAGTGCTTCTGCTGTGTGGGCGCTGACGGCCCAGCGCGCGTGCAGCGAACTTGCGAACGCGTCGCCGAGCACGCGCTGGGTCGGGGACGCTTCGGCGGCGTGGGACGCGGGCTACGCGGCGCAGGCTGGCGCAGGTGCTCGCTTGCTCTGACGGTCACCGGCGCGGTCGTCTGCCTGGCCGCTGACGGTCCCCGCAGGCGAGACCGTGCTGCACGAGACCTGTTCGGAGACCGCCTCTGGATCCGACTCAGTACCGCCACGCCGCTGTCCTCAATCAACCGGACCCACGGGAGACGGACCTGGCGTCGACCGCTGATGACCGCCTCCAGGACCGACGGCTCACCCGCATCACCGCCTGGCGGCCCTGTCAGACTCCTACGACGGGCTGTCGGCGCATCCAGCACGCCACGATCGCGGGGCCGCCCGCTTCCAACGCGCGTCGGCCGCGACACCGCTGGCGCCGCCTCCCGACCGCTCGGGTTCTCGCGGACAGACGAGCGTGCGCATCGACAACTACTACCTTCCGTGAGGTGCCCACGGTCTCCGACTCCCCTCGGGCCGGAGGTCTCCGAGGTCCGAGGCAGACGCGGTCTCGCAGAGCGGCACTACGTGACCTTCTCCGCCACCGTATCGCCACCGCCGGCGACCGACGGCGACGCGTCCTGGCCGGAAGCAGGTCGACGCTCGCCGACGGCGCATCGGACACGCGACTGGCGATGACTCGGCGTCGACGACCGATGTCGCCCTGGGACCGGTCGAGCAGGACGTGCCGCCCTCCGTGCAGACCCTGCTGCTTCCACGACGCTGGTCGGGTTTAGGCCTCCGGCTGGCCCAGATCCGCATCCTCCGGCAGGCTGCGCTGGCTTCTGCTACTACCGACGGCACGAGAGCCTCAGCGGGCACGCGCGGCCCATCTGACGGCGATGGTGGAGCCTCGCGCTGGTCGAGGGACAACGAAGCAGTACCGAATGCTCATGTGCTCCTGTGCCGCTCGCTGATCAGCACGCATCGTCATGGGCCGAGGCACGCCATGGACGGCGACGCCTCCCAGCGTCACCGGCGGACGTCAGCGTCCGTGCTGGACGGGTGTCTGCCTTCGCTCGGTGGGGTGCGGATCGCCAGTCGACGTCGTCCCCGACCGCGCAGCCAGGTGCCCAGCTGGCAGACGACCGAGGTCTCAACTGACAGCTGGGTGCTTCAGCCCCTCTGCCCTTGCAGGACCCGGCCGAGCTGCCGCCGACCTACGAGGATGAGGACCTGTAACGACTCCGACGACGAGCAGCCGGCAGCTGCAGCGCCGCTCTCAGTCTGGCCGCGGCCCGGCGGGCTGCAGCCGTGCTGCCTGCCGATCGCGGCGGCGCTGCCAGCGGCCAAAGGCGCGCTGCACGTCGGCGCGGGTGCGCCGACGGCACTGGCAGTGGCCGGCGTGCTCGGCGCCTGGGACGAGGTCAGTGGGTCGGGCGCGCGCGACTTCGGACGCGCTCTAACGCCGCCGCGCGCAGATCTACGGCGCAGGCCGCTTCGAGTCTCGCGCCGCGGTGCCGCCGATCTGGGCCGCTTCGCGGCGGCCGGTCGACGCGCGCAGGTCTTCCGGTCAAGGCGTGCATCATTCGTCAGTACGCTTTCTGTGGGCTGACACTCGGGGAATCGGCCGACGTCGGTCAGACCTGTGGAAGTTTCGAGCGCTCCCGACCGCGACGCCTCGTCGTACGCCTGTCTTGCCTTCACTGCGGCGCTCGGGCATGAATCTACCCGATCCCTCGTTCCGACGATTCGCGAATCAGTCCCCGCGCTCCAGGAAGGAAGCGCCAGTGACCTCGACGCGCCGTCGCCCCGCGGTATCGTTTTGCGCCCGCCGCGCAGTGCGCGATCTTGCATCATCTCGCCGGGGTGATCGATCTCGTCAGCGCGGCGGCGTGCTCTAAACCGTCGTCCTCACTGCTGACCGCAGTCCTCTCAAGGGATCTTCTCGTGTGCGAGGCGCGGCGACCGCCGTCATGTCGCGGCGCACGCTGGTCTTAGCCGCGCCTGGCTGCGCGGCGGCAGCCGGCGCAGTGCGCCTCGTGTTTGCCTCCACCGGCGGTCGCCATGCCCGCAGCCTGTTTCGTCCATGCCGATCTGCACTGTACGCCACGGTGATCTCACGGCGTGCCTGCGATCGCGCTCGCATGCGCGCGTCGGCCGCCGACCCGGAGCGGGCAGCTGGCGACCGCATGTCCGGGATGATGGCGGTGACGACGCGGTCCCGTTCCGATCAGCAGCGAGCACCAGGGGCCATCAGCAGACTCGGCAGTCCCAGGCTGGCAGGCCTGCCCCGGCGTCAGGTGCTGTCGCATCAGGGCGGCACGCGGCTCCTCGGACGACCAGGCTGCCGGGCGCGACGTCTTCGGAACACGTTCTTCCTCGCGAAACATTCCACCGCATCGGACATCGGCTACACGGTCGACACGACGAGCATGGTGGCTCCCCTCCAGCGCCAGCCGTGCCAGCCACATCGACTCCGGTGCCTGGTCGTCCAATGCCGACCCACCTCCGACGCTTCCGCCCACCGGGACTCCTCTGGCATCCGCTGCGGCGGCCTCGCCACCGTGCCAGACGGAACCATCCGGAATTCCGTCGGCGGCGTGTCGTCCTCGCGCTGCACGAGACCTGGCAGATCTACCCTCACCACTGACCACGTCACGCTCATCCCCCATCCACCCATCAACCGAGGCCCGTCACCCGTGTCACACCGTCATGCGAGCCCACGCCCTCCGTCACGGACGCGCAGGCCGGCGCGATCGTCCCACTCATCGCGTCATCACCCAAGCTCATCAGGTACGGACTCCGTCGGTCGCCCCGCCGATGATCTCCGCCTCCTCCCACTGCAGCCGCTCGGGGCCGGCACCGTCACACCGGATCGCGCGCGGGCCGACTGATGCCATGACCGCGCACCTTTCGATCGTGCTGTAGACTCGACGCCGTCGTGGGCCGCGACGATAACATCTCCGGTACCGCGACGCCGCCTGCGTGGCCCTGGGCGACACCGAATCGATCCATCTCCAAGACGCACGCGGCATTGGCGCGCGCTGCCGGGCGGGTTCGTGGATCACCGACCTGCACTCGACCAACGGCAACGGGTCGAGGAGGAGGGCAACTCCGTGACCACGGCTAAGCCCGAGTGAGCCGGTTCCCAGCCCTGGCGCCGATCTCGTCCTGGGCGAGTGCCGCCTTCCCGGTGGAGACTGGCGGCTAAGCAGCAGGCGGCGCTGGGCGGTCCGTACGGTCAGGAGCCGGTCAGGGGTCGGTACGCAGAGTGCGGGTCGCCGCGAGATCTTTGCCGTCTGGCGCAGACGCTGAACTGACCTCGATGCAGGACTGGAGCCCGGCTATGGGCGGGCAGCGATGCGCTCGTATGCCTCCCCGTCGGCTCGAGGTTTCATCGTCCTCACCAGCGACTCATCGCCGCGGTGAAGGTAGGTGCCGGTCCACCGCCGTCCTCGAGGAACCTCCATGTGAGGTGACCCGTCCGTCCGCGCCGAGGCGCCCTCGAGTCGCGCAGTTCGGGGGTTAATGGCCAGGGGTCCGGGCGCGCCGGAGCCAGCGTCGCGAGGACGCGACGCCGGGCGGGCCTCATCATGGACCGGCGTGAGGCGATCACGGCGCCCGCGACCCGGTGGCCAGGTGCACGACGGCCGCCGCGCGCCGATAAGGCAGGCGGGAACCGGAGCAGGCCGGTCCTCGCCCGCCTCCGGCTCCCGCGTCATCGGTCGTTCGGCCAGCGGTACGACGACGGGCTCCTCGACGCGGGAGAACACGCCAGGCGGGTCGCCTCGGGGTCGTCAAGCGTGTCGAGGGCCGGTCGGCCAGCGTCTCGTCCTGCCGTCGTCGTACAGGTCGACGGCGGTGAGCAACTCGAGCTCAGCCTGGATCTGTGGAGAGCCCGTGCGAAGGAGACAGCATCGTCGGGTGGCAACGGGCGCGGGATCCTTCTCAAGGCGACCGTGAGCACCCGCCCGAGGAGGGGCATCGGACCGCCCCAGCGGCAACTTTGGCGTCATAACGTGCGCCGCGCCAATTCGTAGACGCCCTCGAGGCCCCGGGCGTCTCGAAGGCTGTGCCCGGTGAGCATCAGCGTGAACGGTGGCGGCAGAGGTAGACATTTTACGTCGGTCGGCTCAGCGTTGCGGGACCCGATGAGCACTTTCCGGGCGGCGCCCGGGCACACTCATGCCGCGCAGCTCACTTGCCGTCCGGGGCCCTGCGCGGACCTCATCGCCAGCGTCGAAGTCGGCCAGAACAGCGGGCCCGCCGGTGATGAACGGGATATTCGCAGGTTTGATGTCACGATGGATGATGCCCGCTCGGTGGGCCGTCTCGACGCCAGCGCCAGCGGTAGGATGGCCGTATCCAGCGTCGAGGATGGACGCGGCGCCTTCTGCAGCCGCATCTCCAGCTGCGGGGCGGGCGGTACTCCATGACGATGAAGAGGCCGCCGTCGGCGAGACGCCAGCGCCGGCGAACCGGACAGGATCGCCGGGTGGAGGACCTTCGCCATGAGATTGGCCTGGACTCGAAGCGGGAAGCCGAGCTGCAGCGACGATCGGTGTCCTGACCCCTTGACCCGCCACCTCGCGGCGGGGCATCATGCTGCTCGTGGGGTGAACGCGCGAATAGCCGCCCGCCCCGAGCTCGTGCAGGTGGGGCTGCCAGGAATCTCTCTCGGGGTGGGCGGCGCTGGTATCTCCATCACGGAAGATCCTCGAGCACGAGCGACTGGTCGTCGCCGAGATCGAGGATAATGCCAGTGCGCGGCACGACAGGTCGGCGCTGGGGGCTTCTGGGGGCGCGCCATCGCGCATGAGCATGGTACCGTTGCCCGCCGGAGAGGTTGCGCGCGGGGACGGACCATTCGTCGAGTTCGATGAGCACGTGGTTGCAGGAGACGAGGTCGCTCGGGCTGGGCAGCGTGACCAGGGTCGGTTCCTCGTCCTTCAGCAGGCCACGATCTCCGGCGTGGGACGGCGACCGACCAGCACCGGTCGGTCGAGGGGGTAACCTGCCGGAGGAATGCGCGGGCAATGACCCAGGCGGGCGGGTGATCATGCGGGCAGGCTGGGACGGCTCACGCCGCAGGTGCGGCAGCGCACGGCGGTTCGGGTTGGCGTGGCCCTGAGGCAGAGCACCGACTGCAGGGGCCTGACGGCCAACTGCCGGCTCCTCAGGCTCCTCGACGACCACGGCGATGGACGACGGGGTGTCGGTCGAGAGACTCCTGCTCCTATGGGCGGAAGGTTGTACTCCCAGGGGCCGACGGCGCTCACCGAGCTGAACGGCACGCTCCCCGGGGGTGACCAGCTCGACGAGGTCATCGACTGGGTTCTCGGGTAGGGCGGCCTCGTCCAGCCGTCGTGGTCTCCCGGGGCAGGTGACTTGATCCATCAGCGCAACCATCTCGACTCGTCGTCGAGCGGGGCCAGGCGGGCCGATCGTCGGACGCCATCTCGTCCTGGACGGAGACGCGCGGGACTTTGGAGGCCGGGTCGTCTGCGCGACGGGGCCATCGCCTCGGGCCTCAATCGGCCTCGGCGGGGTCGTCCGAGGGAGATGGCAGGCTCGGCTTGGACTGGGCAGACCCCACAGGCTCGGCGGACTGAGCAGGCTCGGCGGACGGCGGGCTCGAGGCTGGAGTCAGGTCGACGGGTTGGACCCTCGGCATCGGTCATCTCGACGACCTCCAGACCACCATCCACCGGCACATCATCGACGTCGATGTCGGGGAGCCCTCGGAGACGAGCTGCTCGTGTCCGCCCGGTCATCTCGACGACCTCGGAGGCGTCGAGGCGCTCACGGCGGGGGCCTCGCGCTCGGCGGGCGTGCACGCCCGCAGCGAGCGAGGACTGCGATGCTGACCGAGGCCAGGCCCCGGAGCGGCCTCGCGCTGCCAGCCGAGCGGAGCGGCGCCGGTCTCGCCACACTCATCCACCAGGGCCAGCGCCGCAGCGCAGACGCCAGGCGACCAGGGCTGCGGACGCGACTCGGCGCGTAGGAGGCGTCGCCCCCGCCGGGGCGTCATCACAGGCCCGGCGCAGCGGTGAACGACAGTGTAGGAGGGTCCAGGTTCCTCCAGGCGGGAGCTCCTCGTGCTGGGCGGGAGCGTCCGTCGTATGCGTGTCCCCACGAAGACGGCGGAGGCCACCAGGACGGCGTCGACCGCGGGCTGGGACCGAGCCGGTCCGCTCGAGGCGCGCCCGCAGGATGACCGTCGGGGAGCCGGTTGGAAGATCTCCGCCACGTGGCGACCCACGGCAGGCGTCGACGGACTGCGCCGTCGATCTCGAACCGACCTCCCCGCAGGCGACACGTGCGCCGTCCGGGGCAGCCGACCAGGGCGAAGTCGCGGGATGTCCGCCAGGCGCCCGCCGGCCCCGACCAGCGCGATCCGGGCCGCCATCAGACTGGCCCGGGGCGCATCTCCTCCCTGGGCCGGTGACCACGCTTCCTCGGACAGGCCGAGGCGGCAGAAGGACGCCGTGCGGTGCGACGACACTCGTCCAGCTCCCTCAGCCCAGCAGTTCAAATGCGACGCCGTGCTCGGACACGGTCTCCTCATCGCGACTCACCCAGCAGGTTCCGGGGCAACTCTGTGGTGACGACGGTGGATTGCCGGTGATCGGTGACTGCAGTGGGACGGGTGGATCGAGGGATCAGGATGGGATACGGCGACCGAGCGACAGCCGCGGCTGTCCCGGACGAGCCCGGCGCAGCCGCTCGCCGGCTCACTCGCCATTTCTGTCTGGGACCCTGTTCCCGTCTCACCGGACACGGCACTCGGCCTCGCCGATATGCCAGCCACCCGGGGCACTGTCTCATCCAGAGATCCGGGGCCGACTCGCAGCTACCGCGGAAATCGACCAGTGGGTCCCGTTCGTGGAGCCGAGATCGGTCACAGCCAGCCCCTCGAGGGGTGGGTTCGAGCAACGCATGCGTCTTGGAACCGTGCTGTGGCGTCGTCGGAGGGAACCGAGACCAGAAGGCGCACCCCTCGCAGCCGGGCCCACGCAAGGGCCAGCCGGGAGCACCGCGGCGTCCGCAGCACTGGGCATAACCCTCCGATGACCAAGAATTGGCAGACCGTCTGCAGGCGCCGGAGACCAGCACCGTCCCCCGAGATCGGCGGTCGAACCAGGTGCGCCGCCTGCCGGTCGCATCCGCGCCGCAACCATGATCAGGGCGCGATCCCCGAACCGCCACCCGCCATCGCCATCGACCCGCGCGTCCCACGGCCGCCGCGGGCGAGCCGCTGTCGTACGAACCCGGGCCAGACACGTACCCACCACAGCGCCGCCGAGCCCCAGCGCCCGTGAGCGGCCTGCGCCGCGACGAACACGACCAGGACGAGCCCGCGCACAGGACCCTGCCGGCCGCGGACACCTGGCAGGGCGTACGAGACTTGATCACGAGCGGGACGTCGATCCCGCGCCGGCGAGGAGGCGCTGCACGGGCAAGCGGGGACGGGCACGGTTACTGCTTTGCTTCACAGCGCCGATGGTGAATCCTACAAGTGCCGACTGTCCGTCGACCATCTTTGAGACCGTCTCGGCCAGCGCGGCACGCGTGTCTAAAAGTCCCTGAGACTGAAGGATGCAGCAGATCACGCTGCGCCGTCACGCGAGAGCCTCGGCGTGGATCGTGGTGCCGGTTCCCCACCGGGCTGGGAGCGCCGGGCGCGTCGCCTGTGGTCGGCGGAGGACCGCAATGACGCCGCCTGGAGGATCTACCATCAGCATGAACGCATCGACGCCGCTCCTCTGGCAGCTGCTGCGTCGGGACGGCGGAGGCGAGGGCTGTTCGCCAAATGTCGATCTGAACTGGTCGTCGTCCACATGACGACGGCTCAAGGAAGACCGCCGCCACTCAGCTCGGCCTGCTGGACGAGAACCTGCAGGCGCCGAGCCGCACCGTGTGCGCGGCACCGCTGACCAGCTACTGGGCGCTCGCCGAGGCGGGGAGATGGGGTCGACCTCAGACCCTGCGCCGTGGTCGTCCTGCGCAGGGGAACGCGGGCTGCCCACGGTGCCGTGAACCCTCCTCATGCGCGTATGGGGGCTTTCCCCGGCGCAGGTGCTGATCCGGCGGGTCGTCGCTGGCCGACGACGTCGCCCCGCCGACCTCAGCGCTCACGCCGACCTGCTTCGGCCCGGTGAGCACCGCCGCGACGCCCTGAGCCCGGGCGGCGGTGAGGACCCGCGACGGCGGCCCCTTCGCTGTACCGGCGCAACCTCTCCGGGCAGTGTCCGCCCTGACGGTTCGACCGGGCCCCACAGAGCGTCGGACCGCCGACCCGACGCGTCGGCGGTCAGGGCGCCCGCGCGCGCACGTCAGCCAGGGCGGGCACCGCGGAAACGAATGGTCGGGCGGAACCATCGACCGCGCGAAGAGCCTCCCGCGATCGCCGCTTTCTGGGACTCATGTCCCAGGAACATCCTGCTGCTTTTGCTCCGCCACGGGCGGGCACATGGCATAATCGGGGCGTTCCCCGATCATGCGCGCGGAGGCCGGCACCATTTGCCCCGCCCGCGATTGGCCGCCCGCCCCGACACCAGGTCAGAGTCATCGCCCACCCTTCGACGCCGTCGACGCCCTCCCGCCTCGGCCCAGCGCCGGCGTCCTTCCCCCGTCGACGACGGCGGTGGGCAACAACGTGCTCCTGCGCGGTCGTGGGGCCTGGCGCCCCTGGTCGTCTTCTTCATCCTCGCCCGACGCTGAGGGTCGCCACCCGCCGGTGCCGCGTCATCTCCCCTATGGCGATCGGCGGCTATCGCGGTGGTCGCCTTCCGCATACCGGTAGGGGATGACGGCGCCATGTCACGCCCTTGAGGGCTGGCCATGGAAGCTTCACGTCCCGGTCGCTCATCATCGTAAGCGGTGTGGCTGTACAACCTGACCGAGACCTCGGAAGACTTGATCAGGACCTCAGGCCATATTCAACACGATCGGCAGGCGATCAGCAGGCGCAGGCCCTCATCATCACGCCTTCTGCTTTACACGCGGTCTGCTGCGGGTGCGTGGTTTCCGAGGCGCGCCGTAGCGTCACCGGCGCTATGCTCGTCACGCTGGGGCTGCCGCCGGTCAAAGGCGGCCATCACCGATCGTGGGCAACGCATCAACGTCAGCTTCAGCGCCATGGCATCCGGTGACGACGGCGGCCAAGCTCCCAACGGCGCCGGTCCGTCATAATCGCCCGGGACGCCGTGCTGACGTGGATCATCCTGCTCGTCCGCAACCAGCCGTAACCCC
>BNJU01004987.1_pt1 | contig 98716 bp, 117 predicted proteins | sample 8539281 | NCBI WGS metagenome assembly BNJU01 (sample SAMD00202456, study PRJDB9452) | human saliva metagenome | isolation source: human saliva | place: Japan | reverse complement strand
TGTGTGCCGTGCAGAAGCATGGCGTCGAGCCCGCTGGCCTCGACGAAGGTGCCGTTGGTGGAGCGGTCGCTGGCGATGGCGTGCCGCCGTGTCAGGCGAGATCTCAGGTGACGGCGTGAGCGCCGCAGGTCGTCGACGATGATGTCCGCCTCAGAGCCGCGCCCGATGACGGTGACGAGGCCGGTGAACGAGTGGCGCTGGCCGTCGTCTCGACGATCGGGTGCGTCGAATTGGCGGTGGCGGAGGCGGCCGAGGGCGGCGGCGCCGCGCCGCGTGGAGGACTCGATCTCGATGGCCGGGGCGTTGCGGGTTGTTGGCTGACGAGGGAAGAGACCTCGACCGGGCCGACGAAGGGGTAGCCCCTGGTCCGCGGCGTGCGGGTGGCGACCTCCTCATCTGACGCACCATCTCGTCCTGGCCCAGGCGGTGATGCGCTCGATGCTCGGTGGGTGTGGGTGGATGCGGAAGATATTGAGAACACTGGGCGGTCGCGGGCGAGGACGCCGCGCGCTTGTCCATCGCCTCGCGGAGCTTCGAGGCGATCTCGATGGGCTCGATGTCGTCCGAGAGGCGGGACGTGGCGCGGTTCGTGATTCTCGACGCCCGCCTCGAACTTCCGAGTCCATGGACGGTACCTCCCCAAATGTGGTGTGGCGGCGGGATGGAGCCGGGTAGGACTATCCGCCTCGCTATGGGCCTGCACGGACCTGCGTGCGAGGCCGATACCGTTCCCATCGTAACGGTGGCGAAAGCCATTACAGGAACGGCCCCCGCTGTGTCAGTGAGTATGTCGTGAGGCAGTCTCACAGCCGGATGTGGCAGTGAGATTGGACGACGGCGGGGCCGGCAGGCTGAGTCATGCTCGCTTCTCGCGCAGTGGCGGGTGGTAGACGCGCACGGTTCGGGTCCGTGTGATCTTACGATCGTGGGGGTTCAGTCCCCGCGCAGAACAGGAAGGCCCGGGCCGCATGGTCCGGGCGCCTTTCTCGCAGATGATGCCGGCCCGTGGACACTGAGCCGCGGATCGGCCTACTCCACAGGGGTGAGGATCCACTGGCCGGGGTTGTGTCCACTGCACGAGGCCCCACCTGCCTGGAGTGCCCCGACCACCACCGTGGCTTCCCACGCTCGTGCAGCCACCCCCACCACCCGGGGACGGGCCTGCTTGCTCCCCGGGACGACAGGCGTTCGTCGCGCCCTCACTGGCTTCCTCAGTCCCCTCTGAGAGGACATCAGGCACTCTGGTGAGCAGTTCTCTTGGAAGGGCGGTGTCGTTCCCGGTGGTGACAGAGTCAGGCGGCGGTCGGAGGTGCCGCAGCGGCGCAGCAGGTACCAGGCGGTCAGGGCCCCAGCGCGAAACGCCGACAGCGTTCCTGGCCGACATTGGCCAGCGAGGGCGCCCGCTCCAGCATGGGCAGAGGGCTCTGCACCTCGGCGCTCCAGCGATGACGCAGCCACAGGGCCCCACATCCCACCAGGACGTCCCGCCAGCCTGCGGGCGGGCGCAGAAGGTGGCCGGTGCCAGCATCGCGGTTGAGGACGTGTCTTGCCCTCAGGAGCTGAAACCCGGTCCATGGTGTCGCGGGGTCGGCGACCTCGACTCCGAGAGCCACGTGGCCGCCACGCAGATGATGGACGGGAGGATGATCGTCACGACGCGGGCGATCCGCTCAGCGCGGGCATGTAGGAGAACGTCCTCGGCGGCTCAGAGCCCGGCGCGGTCGGCGGATGGCGAACCAGCCGGCACCAGTGATGTCTCCCGGGAGGTGTCAGAGTCGGCGGACGTCAGTGCGTCAGGCGCAGGCTGCTGGGCGGGCACGCTCGACGCTACCGCCCGCCCTCGGGGACAGGCGCAGGCGGTGACGATCGAGACACAGGGTGTGCTCCGGGGCTCAACAGCAGCTGGCGTTGATCTCCGTCTCAGCCTGCTTGGCTGCGCGCAGAACTCGCGCGCGCTCGCTCATGAGGGCCGTGCCCAGAACCGTGCCAGAACCGGCTGCAGAGCCCGTGGTCGCCCCCGTGACCGTGGAGGGCACTGCGCGTGCTCGCGGGCGTGGCGCTCCAGGTAGCGGTCATCGGGCGGACTCTCCGGTGCATGTCCCGCCACAGGGCACGAGGCCCGAGCCAGGGCCTGGTGCAGTCGGCTGCGGGTGCTCATGACCACGACCTGCCGGCTGCGGTGTCAGGAGGAGTTGACGTCGTAGACTTCTCGCGTAGGCGCGTGTGGGGATGAGGGCCGGGTCGCCCACCTGCTCGTACTCCCGGGAGACCTTCTTCGCTGGGCGAGGAGGCGATCATCGTCTCGAGGCGCGTAAGTTGGACTCCTGGTACAGGTCCTCCGACGTCATCGTGTCCGGTTGCGGATCGTCTGGACGATGCGGATGAGGCACAGACCATGACGAAGCGACCTGACCAGGAGACGATCGACGGCATCCTGAATCATCGTGTTGCGCACGATCGCGCAGTCTCCTCGATCTTGGCCGGGTCGGAGAGCGTGCTCAGCGACGCCCGCCTCACGATGCTGCTGGAAGTAGCCCACGAGACGGTACGGTGGAAGAATCTTCTGCCACGAGGCCGTGAAGGTGACGGCCGTGTCGAAGTACCAGCGGGATCGCGGGGATCCACACCCGCTTCGTGTGCCGCGCACCACCATGACGGTGACTACTAGCAGTGCCACGGCCGCGATGGGCTGGTTGGCGATACCGAACAACGGGTAGAGCGTCTGAAAGATGCCGCCCGCGCGCGTCGGTGACGCCGCGAGGACAGGAGCCCCCAGGGAGGCGACGACGACCGCCGTTGTCCCCAGGCGCCACGTGCGGACGGGTCCTTGAACCTGGGAGGCGTTGCCCAGGGGCGTCGGAGGCTGGAAGCGGGCCGCGCGGGTCACCAGCGTCGACGGCCGAGGAGGATGAACAGAGCCTCGAGACCTGATGGCGAAGTGGTGCAGAAAGCCCATCGCGGCGACGCTCACGCCGATCTGGTGCGAGGATGTGGGCGATGCCCACCGAAAGGTGGGGGCGCCGCCGGTGCGCGAGACGACGTTGGGCTCGCCGATCGCCGCTAATGGGCGCCAGGGGCCTCATGGCGCCGTGCAGGTCTTGGGGTTGCCGTTGTCGTCCGGAGGTCCCACTCGGGGTGAGCCTGCGGCCTGGGCGTCGGTGACGCCGGGCTTGGCGACAGCGGACTCGGCGAGCTTCTCGCGGTGGTGATCAGGGGTCGTCGGTGGTCTTGCGAGGAGCGGCGGCTACCGTCTCGAGACAGCGAGCTTGTTCATAGTCGCCGTCGGGTGTTCGTGGAGAAGTAGATGCCGGGCTCAGTGGACCGCGGCCGCCAGCGCCATGATGGCCGAAGGACTCCATGGGCATGCCGCCGTAGCCGATCATGCGGACCTGGGTCTCTTCTCCACCATCTTGGGGCTGGTGCCCGAGGGACCATGGCGTGCATGCCGGACAGGGCGCCGCAGAGCGTGGTGATGAACAGGAAGGGGAAGAGGTGCCGGCGAAGGGCAGGGGCCGGCGGTGGAAGCGACTCGGTGACGGCGGACATCACCTGGGGGCGCACGATGATGCCCAGGAGCCAGGATCGTGATGGTGCCGACCTCTCATGAAGGTCGACAGGTGACTCGCGTGGGGTGAGCAGGACCCACACAGGGCGGGACCGCGGCCGAAAGCCGTGAGATGATCGTGGCCCACCAGCGGGTGGTGGACGCAGCGAAGTGAGTGCCCGAGGGACTCAGCCACCCAGCGTCCGCCGATGATGACGGCGATGAGCAGGCCGGAAAGCCGATGAAGGAGACCTGGGTGATCTTGCCGGGCTGGTTGACGCGCCACGGGCCCATCCCGATGGCGATCAGGATGGTCATGCCACCGAGAGACGCCCGGGCGGCCAGGGGCGTTGACGCAGACCATGGCAGGACCGCCAGGACGATCATGAGCGACGGCGAAGACGTGGTGCCACGATGCGCCGATCGCCGATCTCATCCGTAGCATCGGCCCAGGAGCGGCCGCCGCGGCGCATGGAGAAAGACAGGACGGGCATGTCCTGGACGGCGCCAGCCACGAGGACGCCGATGATGCATCACGGTGCCGGGCGGGTGGCCACATCTGGGCGCAGCCAGGACCGGGCGACCAGCGAGCCCGGCGCCGGCGATGGCCGCGAGTGGTGGCCGTAGAGGACGACACGGTGGGTGGGGTCGAAGTCGCGCCCGTTGTTGATGCGCTCGGCCGGGGTGGCGTTGGTGTCGTCAGGGCGCATGAGTGCGCCCTGGATGTGAGGGCGTAGAAACGGTACCCCGATCGCGTAGGTGCAGCGGTGACCACGAACAGATGGTGTTGACGTGCTCGCCGCGCGACCGCCGGCATCACCACCCCAGGCGCGTGAGGCGGGCTGGCCACCATGTGGCGATCCGTACAGGGTATCCATCGATTATCAGGACCGTATGCCGGCGAGGACGCCGTCCGCGTTGCGGATGATCGTTTTCTCTCCTGCTCGGTGTATGTCGGCGGGAGGCTTCTTTCTGGGGCATCGGGTTTCCGTTCTCGTCGTCGAGAAAAGGTGTGACGTCATCGTCTCCGGTGACCATCAGGAATATTCCTCTAGTGGCGGAAGGAAGCGATGGTGGATCGACGGCGGGGCTTGCAGCTACCCTAGCGTCGTGTCTTCTGTCCGTCCTCACTCGGCTCCTCGCGCGGGCGCCGATCCTCACCGTCTTCCTCGTTATCGGCTGGGGACCGCCGTCGGGCGGATCCCGCTGGGACCGATCGCTTCGGCGCGGCCGGGCGCATCTTCGTCGGCCTCGTGGTGGGTGCCCTCGACCCCCGGCTCGGTGCTGATCAGACCCTGCTGCGAAGCCTTAACTGGCCCTGTTCTGCTACACCGTGGGCATAGCCGCCGGCAACACCTTCTTCGCGACCTGCGCGGGCAGCTGCCGCTCATGGCCCGTGTGCGTCGTCGCGCTCGTGATCGCCCGGCGCGGCGGGCGGCCTCTACGCCCACTCAGGCCGGGGTGAGCCCCACACTGGACTCCAGCGCCTACGCGGGCGCCCTCACCTCACCGGTGCTCGACGCCGCCATCGAGGCAGCCGGCACCCCAAGGCCCATAAATCAGCTGCCTGGCCTACCCCGTGGAGCGTCGCCGTCGCCATCCTCATCATCTCCGGGGTCGTGGGGCGCTCCTGGCCCGGGGGCGCGGGCCAGGCCCGCCAGCGCTGACGCGCATCACCGCCCGCAGCGTCTCACCTCCTGCAGCAGGGTGGCCCTCGGCGGATGAAGGCCTTCCAGGAGGGCAGCATCCGCATCTCTACCTGGGCCGCAGCGGACCCGGGTTGTGGCCCCGGTGATGCTGCTGCCCGGGGACAAGAGTCACGTCATCGTCAGGGCGCCATCCGCCGTCGAGTCCGCCGTGCGACCTGGGAACCAGGTTTCACAACTGCCTGGCCAGGACCGCACCGCCGTCGACTTCCGGCGCTGCCGTCTCCTCGACACGGGTGGCCACCGCACCATCGCCAGGTGGACATGCCCGGGCGCTTCCGGGCGTCATCACCCGGAGTCAAGCGAGGCGACCTGGACCTGCTGGCCCGTGAGGACCTCGTCCTGGAGCTCGGTGACCAGGTGCTGGCGGTCATCCCCAGCGACGAGCTGGAAGACCGCCGACTGGTTCCGGCGACTCCGGGCGCTCCATCGCCCAGATCGACGCCTTCTCCGTCGCGGGCCGGCTGGCGCTCGGCGTGCTCCTGGGGCTGGTGGCGATCCCGCTGCCGCGGCATCACCCTGCGGCTCAGGGCGGCCGGGCCGCTCGTCGTCGGCATGGTCCTGGGCGGGTGGGGCGCACCGGGCCCCTTCGTGTGAGGCTGCCGCACCGCCAACTCCACCATCCGTCAGCTGGGGCTGCTATCTCTTCCTGGCCGCGATCAGGATTTCGCCTCAGGGCTGCTTCGCAGCCTCGGCGCTTCTCGATGACAGGACTCAGGTGCTGCTCGCCAGCGCTCGTCGTGGCGGTCAGTGCGATCGTCATGCTGGCCGGGGCGCGGTGGGCGTCTCACGCAGCGCGCCTCCGGCAACCTGGCGGAGCTCGTCGGGCAGCCCGCAATCCTGGCCCTTTCGCGCTGTAAGCGCGATGACGGCGCATCGAGGCCGGCTACGCGACCCTGTTCGCTCTGGCCATCGTCATCAAGATCGTCATGGTCCAGGTTCTCGATGGCGCTATGACGGGGTGACTTGACACGCTGGCAGTGGGCAGTACCTCCGAGGTCCATCAGGAGCGGTCAGTGACCCTGGGTGTCCAAATCCAGTGACAAAAAGCCTGCGGCCCGATGAGGCTGGCAATAGAACCCGCGGAATCATACGATGCTTTGTAGCGGTGTGCACATGGGGCCGCCTTTGTCTCCGTTGGACAGCACGCCTCTTGGCGCCTGCTGAGGCCGCGCGATACAGTCGACGTGGATGATCAGTCGGCGGCGTCGCGTTCGGTGAAGACCTCGCGGGCCACGAAGGTGGCGTTGAGCGCTCGCGGGGAAGCCGGCGTAGACCGAGGCGTGCAGGATCGCCTCGATGATCTCCTCACGGGTCAGCCCACGTTGAGGCGGCCCGATGTGGATCCTCGGCTGCGGCTCGCAGCCTCCAGGGCCGTGAGCACGCCGATCGTGACGAGCTGGCGGCTGCGCGGCCCAGGTCAGGGGCGGGCGTAGACGTCCCCGAGCCGAAGGCCGCGATGTGGTGGCCGAGTGCCGGGCTGATGTCGGCCAGGGGTCGATGACGGCCTGGGCCGCCTCGCCGTCGACCGAGCGGGCGATCTCAGGCCGCGCTCGCGCCGGGCCAGTTCTCGGGGCTGTTGACGTCGTGCTGGGGTGAGTGGTTTCAGTGGTGCATGAGGGTTCTCCTTGTCAGTCTCCGAGAGTGTCGATGTCGTCCACGGTGGTTTGCCCCTCCAGCTCCCGCGTGTGGACGGTGATCTATGTACTCGGTGGCGGACCGGGTGCCAGCCGGAGCTCGTCGATCCGGGTGCGCAGGCCGTCGCGGTGCTCGGTGAGAGCGGGGACAGGCGCTCGGGCACCGTGTCCCGACCGACGCCTCGACCAGCGCGACATAGCGCCGCGAATCGCGGATCGGCATGCCCGGGTCCGCATCCGGGTGAGACACACCAGACGCCGTACGCCGGCGGCGTCGTAACGACGGCGTCAGAGGCGTCGCTCCACCACACTGAGCCCGAGTCCGCTCGTAGGGTAGCGCAGGTGTGGGGGCTGATGCAAGCGGTGGGCGGTGGTCGCGATGTCATCCGGCTGCACCAGGCCCGGTTGCCGGCCCGACGTTGTCACTGGGCGGGACGGCGACGGGCCGCAACGCCTCGCCAGACCGGACGTCGTCGGGCTCGTTGTCTGGAGCAATCGCGCTGGTCGCGGTGCAGACCGTAGGACTTCAGGCGCGCTCGAAGGCCAGAGCGATCGGCGGCGGCCCGGATGGCGCCTCCGGCTAGCTGCGCATGCTTGTCGCCTTCTCCGTGTCCCCGACCACCACTGGCGCGCCCGACGGGTCGATCTCCGGGCGGTGGCCCGAGCCGTGCGCGTGGTGCGCGACTCGGGACTGCCTATGGAGACGACCTCGATGTTCACCACGGTCGAGGTGGGACGAGTGCTGGACGTGGTCAGCGCGGGCCTGCGGGGCGGTCGCCGAGGTGAGCCCGCGCGTGGCGCTACGTCCTCGGCCGACATCCGCCCGCTGGACCGGCCAGATGACGCGAAGGTCGAGCGCGTCGAGGCCCGCCTGCGCCAGACCGACTGGTGGCGCCAGCAGACACACGCAGCCTGCCGCTCTCTGCTGTCGCCGCGATGTCGCGCCCAGACGCGCCGCCGACAGACCGACATTTTCTTCAGAATCGACGCGGCTCCGGGTCATCTATGAAGAAGAGGTTGGTCTGTGAAGAAAATGTCGGTGAGTGCGGTTACGAGACCGCCAGGTCCTCCAGCCACTGCTCGATCGGGCGCGGTCGTAGCCCCGGGAGCTCCTGGGCGCTGCCATCCTCAGCGATGGTGTTGCCGTCCTGCGCGTTGAGGGGCCCGGTAGAGCTCGACGACCGGCGCCGCGGCCGGTCCGAAGAGCGGCGTGATGAGCTCGCTGAAGCGCCTCGGGTGTGATGTCTCGAAGCGGACCTCGCGGCCCAGATGGTTGGAGAAGGGCCGCGGCGGGATCCGGTCCCGTCAGTCCGGGCGGGTGACCGACGCCGACCGTGCCCGTGGTGGGGAGGCGTCCGTGAGCAGGGCGGGCGACGACCTCGGCCACGTCCAGGTGCGAGCTCCAGGAGACCGGGAACGACGTCGAGAGCGGGTAGCGCAGCACGCCCTCCTCACGCGTGGGGGCCAGGACGACCGGCAGAAGAGGTTCTCAGGTAGGAGGCGTGGGGCGGCCACGGCCGTGGGGACGCCGCTGCCGGTTGCGCCGTCGATGAGCGTCGTGATGGGGGCTGTCCGCGGGCGCCTGCAGCGGTGATCCCGGCTGGTCGACGATCTGCCCGCTGGTGGAGATGACGACGACGACGGGGCGGGCCCGTGACGGCCTCGACGACGGCGGGCCTGGGCGGCCGCCGCCTCGGGTGCGCCCATGGGCAGGTGGACGAAGACGCCGTCGGCGCCTCGCAGAGCCGAGGCGAGTGAGTCAGCCGAGGCGAGGTCGACCTGCCGGGCGACGACGCCGGCGGGGACCGCCTCGGGATGGCGGACCGCAGCGACGGCGGAGCGCCCTGCGGAGGTCAGAGCGGATAGAACGGGAGAGCCTTGAGCGCCTGTGGCGCGTGAATGATGTCAGCCATGACGCCATTAGATGCATACGGTGCACCAGTTACGTCAACTGTTCTATTGGGGTGGGTTTTTCGATGTCGCTGAGTGAGGTCGATCTTCCCGAGTGCGGGGTGGCGAGGTTCCTGCTGCTGTTCGACGGGCCCTGGGCGACGCTCATCGTGCGCGAGCTCATGCACGGCCCGCAGCGCTTCGGGGAGCTGCGCGACGCCCTGCCGGGGATCAGCGCGCACACGCTGACCAGCGGAGGCTGCGGATGTTCGAGTCGCGCGCGATCGTCAGCGACACGCCTGACCGGAGGTGCCGCCCGCGTCGTCTGCACGAGCTCACCGACTGGGCAGGAGCCTGCGGCCGGTGCTCGATGCGATGAACGAGTGGGGCGCCAGCTGCCCGACGTCGACGCCTTCACACCAGCAGCGACTCGCGCCGGTGAGGCGCCGGGCGACGACGGCCGTGACGGTGCGTCCGGTTCAGGCCAGGAGGGCTTCCCACCAGTCGCCCGAAGGTGGGGCGGCGCTCCGGGACCGCAGGGGCCGGCAAATCGACCAAAACTTCAGAACGACGCGGCTCCGGGTCGATTCTGAAGATTCTGTCGGCGAAGTGTGGGTGGGGAGGGAGACGCGGGCGGCGTCAGCGACTCAGCCGAGCAGGGGCCAGGACGACCGCGGCGCTGCGGGCGGCGGCCTCCTCGGCGGCGATGTGGAAGTCCTGGCCAGCCTCCGGGCCGCACAGGTCGGACACGCCGCGCACCGAGACGAAGGGATGCCGGCACTCGCCGCCACCTGCGCCAGAGCCGTCGACTCCATGTCGGTGCTCAGCGCTGCGGGGAAGACTTCACGGGTGTCGGCCACGTTCGCAGCCGTCACGAGGAGTTGCCGGCCAGCATCTGACCGACGTGCAGCCGCGCCGAGCCCGACGACGTTGTGGCGCCGCGCAGGCCTCCGGCCCACCTGCTCCAGGCGCTCCAGCAGAGCCGGGTCCCCGCCGAAGGTTTCGGCTGGCCCAGGTCGGCCGTGGGCGTAGCCGAAGGCGGTAGCGTCGGCGTCGGTGAAGGCCAGGCTCGTCGAGGCGCACGTCGCCGACCTCGACCTGGCGGCCGAGCCCGCCGGTGGTCCCCGCCGAGACGACGGCGTCGGGGCGGACCTGGGCCAGGACCGTCGCCAGCGCGCTCGCAGCCGCCCGAGCCCGATACCACGCGTACCAGGATGAGCTCGCTCGTCGCCGGGGAGTTGGAGGGACCAGGCGTGCGCGGAACCCGGCAGGTTCAGCGCCTTGGCCGCCGCGCGCTCGGGCAGGGCGTCCAGGAAGGGCTCGGCCTCCTCGGCCATGGCGCAGGAGACGATGACGGGCGCGGCACTGGTGCGACTCACACGCCGAGCTCTACAGGGCAGCCGAGCCCTGAAAGTGTCCAGAGGGACGGCTGACGGCCGATCGCATCCACTATTAAATAGAAACAAAGTGATGACCTGGGCTTTTACAAACCGCGATGCGGGCGCTCCGATTCAATGTCGTCCCATACGGACAGAATCGCTGCATGGTGACTCTTTCGGTCTCTTTGCTCGAAGACATGCTGCCGTCATACGTCCGCGGGTCAAGAGCTGGGAGCGTCTGGCTCCGAGGGCGGGAGCAGATGCGGCGGCTGCGCCCGCCAATGATGATCAGGTGACGGTTCCCCCGGTTCGTCTGACCGTGCCCGTCGTGTTCCGGAACCTATCGTAATGGGTGCCTTCACCCGCCTGGAAGCGGATGATCAGGGTGATTCGCATACTCATGGCGATGGGGTGACAATCTCGACACGTGCCGTGCTGGAGGACCTGTCGGCTGGTCAGACGCAAGTGGAACGTGACTCGCGGTGATCGCGGGCATGGTCGCGCAGGTGGTCGTGCTCCCAGTCGAGATGGGAGGGTGAAAGGTGCAGCCGTCCGTTTCGATGAGAAGCGCTGGGCTGACTGTCTGATCAGGCGCCTTGGTGTCGGGCGTGAGACCGGGGGTGAAGTCGTGTGGGTGAGCTGTCAGCGCAGATCCACCTCTCCAACGCCGGGGACGAACACTGCCGTCGCCGAGCCGGTATCCGGCCTCTTCTGCTCATAACGAGCGATCGTCTCCGGGAGAGCGAGGCATCGGGGAGCGACCGTGACACAAGCGTGCGGGAGCGGTGGTTTCGCGGACTCCCGTAGGAGGCTCTCAAGCTGAGGCGGGTCGTCAGACCAAGTCGAAGGGCCGCATCGAGTGCGATAAAGGTGCATCAAGCTCGTCCGCACAACGTGGGTAGCAGATGAGTGCCTGTTCCACGGAAGCCACAGTGCCGCATCACGGCGGGAGATGAGATCGCCCTAAAACGGTGGGGTGACGACACGCCCGATGCGTCAGATATGACACCCGGTTCCAGGGGATGGCGACTGCAACGTTGTGGGTGCCGACTGCGGTGGGGAGGCCGTGGTGCTTCGTGGCGTGGGCGCGAGTGATGACACCCCGATGCGTCGGCAGAGGATGAAGCGAGGATCGGCGCTCTTCAGCGCAGCCACGCAGTTCGGGTGAAGTAGTAGGCCCGTCGGCGGCGGCTCGGGTGGCAAAGACGCCGTTCGGTCCGCGTGCTGCACAGCGTGCTCAGGCGCGCTGCTCCCTGGTGAGCGGCGAGACGCGCCAGCTCCTCGATTCTGGATGACTTATCATACCCGTAGTGTCAACATCATCAAAAGTGTGTCTCGCTGGAGTGGGTGCTGTGGATTGAGGTGTGTCCGTTTTGTCCAGATGGGACGGCTTTGACGGTTGATCGAATCCGGTATCTGTGAGTAACAGGGCGATGACCTGGGCGCTGTAAACCGCGATTTCGCTGCTGGATTCAAAGTCGTCCCGTACGGACAGATCTCGCTGCATAGGTGGCTCTGTGGGGCGCTATAGAGAGCGTGCAGTGGGGATCGGCTGGTAGCTGCTGGCCTTCTGTCGCCGGGGATGGTGTCGATGTGCACCTTGTGAGGGGCGGGATCTAGCTTCGACGGGAGGCGGGCTCTGGTGCGGGCGACTCAGGCGTCGTCGGCGTTCGTCGGTGTGCCTCCGGCCGATGATGACCGCCTCGATGGGTCGCGCGGCCTGCTGCCGTCGATGTTCTCGGCGATTGAGTCCATGAAGAGCAGGCTGACGAGGTCAGCCAGGCTCGGCGTGAAAGGAACGAGTGAGGCGGCGCCCCATGCGGGTGAGGACCTTCTCGACCGTCCCGGACGAGTCTGGCGGTGAGTCGGCGCGAGCCGTCCCGAGGATCGTCGGGCTGTCGGGGGTTGCGCAGCTGGAAGAGGAGTACTCCGTGGTGCAGTAGGTGGATGGTGCGGGCCTCCGCGGATGGCCTCGAGCGAGCTCCGTGAGCGAGTCCATTGTGGGAGCGCCCTCGAAGGAGTCGATGGCCTGCGTGACCCGTGACAGCAAGAGGTGTTGGGCGCGTGACGATGGCCTCGGTCAGGATGTCCTGGAGCGAGGAGTAGTTGGAGTAGAAGGCGCCCCCGTGAAGCCGGCCTGCGCGACGACGTCGTCAATACGAGTGCTGGCGATGCCCTTGGGTGATGATGTCCGCAGCCGCCTCGATGAGACGGGCACGCGGTGTTCTCCACTGCGCAGGTGTGCGCTCGGCGCTGGCGGGTCGGTGCTCGGTGTCATGAGGACCGCCCACCTTACCGGCGCTGTGGGGGTGCAGGAGTCACCGCGTCCTGGGTTTCAATACGCATGTATCCAGTACGTTTGCGTATCGAATTCGATCATCGCCGTACCTTCTGAAAGGGCTGCCGTCAGCCACTCCTATCCCTGGGGCGATGGGTGCGCTCGTCACGCCACCCGGTCCCTCGCCGCCTGGGCGCTGCTCATCGCTGCCCTCGGTGGCGTCGTCGCCACCACCGGTATCCAGCTCGACGACACCTTCACCATCTCCGGTGACTGAGTCGATGCGCCTGGAGGTCCTCGACCAGCTTCCCCAAGCGGCCGGCACGAGCGAGCAGGTCCTCATCACCAGCTCCAGCGGCCGCATCGAGAACCACGCCCCAGCCGTCAACGCCTTCGCCTTCGGGCCTCGCAGATCGACAGCGTCGCCGCGGTCTCCCCGCCCTTCGGGGACAAAGGCCACCGGGGTGGCGTCGACCGTCTCCGCCGACGGCACCCACGTGCTCGTCCAGGTGCAGGCGGACGCCTCGGTCGGCTCCATCACCACGGAACCACGCCGAAGGCCAGACCGTCGCCCAGACCTCGATACCCTCGCCGAGCGCACCGAGGCCATGGACTCGTCTCTGACGGTCCAGCGCAGCGCTGGCAACATCGACCAGGAGGTGAGGGATCGGTATCTCCGCCGTTGAGCTCGTCGGCGTCGCCATCGCCGCGATCGTCCTCGCTCATCTCGCTTCGGTTCCCTCGTGGCTGCGGGCACCGCTCATCGCCGCTGCCGTCGGTGTGGGAACCGGCATCCTCAGCATCCTCGCGGCGGCATCTACCGACATCAACTCCACCACCCCGGTCCTGGCCGTCGCGGTCGGACTGGCGGTCGGCATCGACTACGCATTGTTCATCGTCTCGCGGGCGCGTGAGTACCTCGCCGACAGCGTCGGGGCCAGCCGAGGCCGCAGGGCGGGCCACCGCCACCTCCCGGAGAGGCCATCGTCTTCGCCGAGTACCACGGTCATCGTGGCCCTTGCGGTTTGAGCGTGGCCCGCATCAGCTTCCTGACCACGATGGGACTGGCCTCGGCGGCGGTCGTGGCGGTGGCCCGTGCTCGTGGCTCTGACGGTCGTCCCGGCTCTCATCGGCATCCTCGAGAAGCGTCTGCTCCCGCGCCGCGGCAAGTCGCTGCCAGCGGCGCGGACGCGGACCGAGGCCGGCGTCCCGCTGGGTGCGCGCAGTGACCCGCCGCCCTGGATGACCATCGGCGCCGTCGTCGTCCTCCTGGGACTGTGCGCCGTCCCGCCAGCGGCCTGCGCCTGGCCCTGACCGGCAACGGTTTCGCCGAGAAGGGGTCGCAGCAGCGCTAGACCTGACGCTGTCGCCGCGGCCTACGGCGAGGGCTGCAACTCCCCCATCGTCGTGATTAGCCGACGTCTCTCAGCCCTCCGGTTCCGTCGCCGCGGTTCAGGGCCTGGCCCGTGACCTCTCCCAGCTCGACGGCGTTGAGGAGTCCCCTGTGCACCCCCAACGAGGACGGACCCTCGCCTTCGTCCAGCTCCGTCCCAAGAAGTCGCAGGCCGGCCCGCCACGATGGAGCTCGTGCGTAACATCAGCTCCCACGCCGGCGACTATGAGGCCGCTACGGGCTCGACAACGTCATGGTCACCAGCCAGACCGCCGTCGCGATCGACGTCGCCGAGGAGCTCAACGCCGCCCCTCATCCCTTCGGCATCGTGGTGGTGGGCCTCTCGCATCCTCCTCATGGTGGTCTTCCCGCTCCGTCGCCGTTCCTGTGACCGCGACCCTCAGGTACCTGCTCGCTGGGGCGGGCACTGGGCGCGGTGGGCGCCGTCTTCGGTTGGGGGTGGGCGGCCGACCTCCTGGCCGTCTCAAGGTCGGCGCCGTCATCTCCCTTCCTGCCGGTCATCGTCATGGGAGTCCTGTTCCGGGCTGGCCATGGACTGGAGGTCTTCCTCGTCTCGCGCATGCGCGGAGGTGGAGCCGGCGGCGCGGTGACGCGACTTCCGTGACGCCCGCGGCTCGTCGTGAGGCGGCCGCGGCGGCAGTCGAGACCGGATTCCTGGGCAGTGCGAAAGTCGTGGTGGCGGCGGCCGTCATCATGGTCAGCGTCTTCGCTGGCCTTCGTTCACACCGACAACGTTTACGTCAGGCCATCGCCCTCGGTCTGACCGTCGGGATCGCCGCCGATGCCTTCCTCGTGCGCATGACCTCATTCCCGCGCTCATGGCGGCGCTGGGGAGAAGACTTGGTGGCTGCCGGCATGGCTGGACCGGCTGCTCCCTGTCGTCGACGTCGAAGGGAGGCCTGGAGCAGGCACTGGAGCAGAAGGAGGTCGACGCCGGCCAGTCGGCCCGACCGGAGACGGACTGCGCGGACAATCAGGCCGAGAACGCTGAGGATGCTGCGGATGAGGAGGCCCGCTGTCGTGTCCTGAGTCCGGTGCTCGCGGTGGCCGGCGAGGCGGGTCAGGCGGATTTCCGTCGGCCCGCCCTCACGGGTGAGACATTCCGCGCGGTCGGGCGCGTGTCGTTCCGGGCAGGGGGCCTTCGACGCCGTCGGGGACCGCAATCCCGTCCCCGCACGCGCAGGATGTCCCCGACCGCGAGCAAAAGAAATCCCACGCACACAGGGCGTCCCCGGCCGGGAGGCGGATGCGTCGAGCCATGACCTGCGTCCACTCCTCGCGGGCGGCGAGGAATCACGCACCGCCTCCTGGGCGGCGGCCAGCGAGTGGTTCGCCCCCAGCCGCACTGGACCTCGTTGGCCGCCAGCACCTCCTCGGCGGTGAGGGATGTCGCGGAAGGTCGACTCCGAAGCGGCAGGAACTCCTCGGTCCCCACCCCAGCATGAGGGGCGTAAAGCCGGTCTGCGCCAGCATGGGGGAGAGTCGATGAGCCGGTCGGTGTGGTTGCGCATGAGCTCGGCGCTCAGGTGCTCGATGGAGTGCGGCCTCCATCTCCAGGTGGGTGCAGTTGGGCTGGCAGAAGCGCGCACGTCGTACTTGACGAGCACGTCGCCGGGCGGCTCCTGCGGTCGGCCACGCGCACGTGGGCGCGCAGACCCTGCTAGTGGTCAGGTTGAAGGACTCGACGTTCATCCTCGGCGTGCTCTGCTCGCTCGTCTCGCTCATGGGCCCAGCCTACAGGGGCGGTCACGAGGCAGGATGGGGGCATGACTTCACTGGCGCGCATCGTCACAGGGGCCCGACGGCGCCCCACCCTGGTCCTGCTCCACGCATCACCGGCTCCGCGGTCTCCCTGGCGGAGGCCATCGACCACTGGGTGGAGCGCGGGTACCGGGTCGTCGCGGTCGACGCCCGCAGGCACGGCCTGTCCCGCGGTGGACGCAGGCCAGCTCGAGCGCGCCGGGAGGTCCTCGTGGAGGACCTCATCGCCATCCTGGGAGGATCTGGAGGCCGCCTCGCGCGCGCCGGGCCGCCCTGGGACTGTCGACGCCGCCCGCCCCGGTCGTCATTGGCCACTCGATGGGCGCGGCCACCGCCATGAGTCGCCGCCGGCCGCCGCCCGACCGAGTCTCCGGCGTCGTCCTGAGGACCCGGCCCGCTTCGGCACCGCAGCCCGCGAGGCTCCTGGCCCGCGGTGCCGCCCGGGGCAGGGCCCGCGCCGCCGAGGTCGCCGACCCTGCCCGCCGCCGTCGGTCGCGCGCTGGAGACCATGCCTGACGCCGAGGCCCTCCCGGGCGTGTGGGCCTCCCAGCGCACCGACCCGGGCCTGCTGCTCACCGGCGTCGTCGCCCCGAGGTCCCCTGGGACGAGGCCATGGCCGCGCTCGACGTCCCCGCCCTGCTGCTCACCGGTGACCGGCCCGGCAGCGCCCGCGTGGGACGCGAGGGCCTGGAGGCCGCCGCCCACGCAATCCCCGCATCTCGCCGGTCTCGTCCCAGGGGCGGCCACCAGTGCGCCGCAGCGACCCGCAGGCCTTCTACCGCGCCGTCGACACCTGGCTGGCCGAGGTCCTGCCGGTGGGCTGAGACGGGGCCGCGGACAGTCGGAGTGCAGCCGGACTGCCACCGGAGCGCCACTGCAGGCCGTCGCCGCGAGTGAGAAAGGGGAAGGACTCTCACGGCGCGCAGGGGCCGTGGCGTCGGGATGCGCCGTCGGTCCGTGGGAGGATGCGCTCATGGCAGCTGTCGTCGGAAAAAAGCTCGGAAGGCCTCCGTCCCCGTTCCCGGGGAGCGCACGCAGGGGAGACCGTCGCCTACCTCCTGGCGGCACTGACTATTGGCGCGGTGGGGACTCTACCTCATCCAGGACCTCTTCGCCCCGGCCTTCTTCGCCTCACCCTCGTGGTAGACGGTCCGCCGCTGGTGTCCTGGATGACGCGCCACCGAGTTCCGCGCGTGGTCGCGGCGACGGCGGCGATCCTGCTCATCTTCACCTTCGTCGTCCTGCTGTTCGCGGCCTGGCCGTCGCGGTGGCCCAGCTCGTCGACACCCTTCCCTCAGTACGCCCCAAGTTCCAGGCGATCTGGCGCCAGACTGAGACCCAGCTCAACGGCATGGAGTCGACCAGTCACGGTGCTCAAGGAGGTCACTGACGTCCTCGACACCTCCCGACTCGTCATGGTGGCGCAGACGATCCTGGGACAGCTGACCTCGGCCAGCGCGATGCTCGGCGTCATGGCGATGGTGGTCGTCTTCCTCATGTTCGACACCGCCAAGATCGAGATCCGCACCGCCGCCCTCGGCGTCCTCAGCCGGGCATGGCCTCAGCCATGAGTCTCCTTCTGCAGGCGGTGCGCTCCTACTGGATGGTATCGACGGTCTTCGGTCTCATCGTGGCCGTCATCAACGCGAGTCACCCTATGGTACCTGGACGTGCCGATGGCCATCACCTGGGGCGTGGTCTCCTTCATCACCAGCTACATCCCGAATATCGGCTTCGTCCTGGGCGTGGTGCCGCCGGCGATCCTGGGGCTGGTGGACTCCGGCCCCTGGACGGCGCTGGGTGTGATGCTGTCCTACGTGGCGGCCAACTTCGTCATCGAGTCCCTCATCCAGCCCAGTTCACCGGTGACGCGGTGAGGCTCAACGACGACGACGTTCCTGTGCCTGCTGTTCTGGTCCACCGTCATCGGGGCGATGGGGACGATCCTGGCGGTGCCGCTGACCCTGTTCGTCAAGGCCCTCCTCATCGACTCCGACCCGCGCTCGCGCTGGGTGGGGATCTTCCTGTCCGCCGGCGACTCGCCCGTGCGCGACCCCGATGAGCTGGACCAGGAAGTGCTCGACGAGCTCGACAAGCTCGACCTTGACGGTGACGGCGTCGGCGAGGGGGACCCCGACCACGGTCGGCCCGTCGTGGAGCAGTTTACCGAGAAGGCTGAGGCGGCACAGAAGCCTGAGAAGGCCGGGAAAGCCGGGAGGTTGAGAGAAGGCGGTCAAGGGCGCTGACGACGTCGATGGATCCATGCCATCCGGCAGCCATCAACGCTTCCAGGCGGACTGATCGTCTGAGGGTTCGCCGGTCACCTCAGGGAATCGGCGACTGCGCCTTGCCGCGAGAACGCAGTCCTGGCGGTAAAAAGTAGTCCTCGACCAGGATCAGTGCATCAGGTCGCGGGTCAGGTCTCGTTCCAGGTGCGGAGAGCCTCGACGACCGGTGGCAGATTGACTAAGACTGTCTGTCGGACGATGGCGTCGTCGATGAAACCGTAGTCGTGAGCGATGCGGTTACGCATTCCCGCATCTTCGGCCACTGGCTGCCAGAAGGTGTGCGCGGATGTCGGGGTCCAATGCTCCGAGTGCTTCCACCCCGGCCGAGAGTCTCATCGCGATGGCATCGATGACGATCTGGTCGGAGAGATCCCTCTCCGAGTGACTGATGGCGATATCAAAATGCTCGAGGGCTTCCGTGATGAGTCTCGATGACGTTCTACTGAAGGGGCTCATAGCAGGGACCGCCTCGGAGATGATTCGCTCGCGCATCGTCGGACGGATATTGGTGTCGGGCACCAGATCGACGTCGGTGTCGAGCACCGATCCCAGCTCCATCTCCAGCCCGGCCAGGTCGCATGGCCCGAGTGGTTGGTCCATGTGGAAGAAAGCAGGGTCGATGTCGGAGCCCTCGTGCTCTCGGCCGGTAGCACAGGGCCGAAGACACGGACATTCGAGCCGCCGGCAGCACTGACCGTCTCGATGACCTCGTGCGCGCGGACCGCAGGCGCCGGGCCAGTGGCGTGGTGCCGTGAAAGCGCAGAAGGCGGGAGACCTCCGGCTGGCTTCGACCGATCTGTCGGGCGATCTCCTTCTGGGACATGCCGTCTCTGGAGGCCTTGCGCACGGCCGTAACCAGCCGCTCCGCGCGCCTGGCGGACCGCCCTTATCCGTCTCCTGGGCGACGGCTGCAGGTTCTCGGCCGGATCAACGACAGACAGTGATCTCATCATAGCAAGTGCTATATCAGTGTCATCGAGGGTGTCGGAGCCCTCGGGCTCAGGCCTCGGCGCGGCCCTGGCGCCAGTAGCCCATGAAGGCCACAGAGCGCCGGTCGATGCCGCGCTCGCTGACCAGGTGGCGGCGCATCGTCCGCACTGCAGCCGCCTCCCCGGCGAGCCACGCGTACAGGGTGGTGCGGCAGGCGCGTCCCGCCCCTGGCGTGGCGCGGCACGTCCCACAGCAGCTCACGGTCGACGTCGTCTCCTCGACCTCCTGCGGCACCCCGACCTGGCTCCTCGGCGGCCCGGCGCACACCCCTCGACGAGCAGCTCACCGTGTGCGCGCCCGTTGCGCCCAACCACCCGCACCTCGATCCCGGGATGCACGGGCAGGTAAGGAGCATCCTCGTCACCGGGCATCTCGACGACGGCGACTCCCCGGGCGCTCGACGGCAGGGTCCTCCAGGATCCGGGCGATCGCCGGTGCCGCCGTCTCGTCCCCGCCCAGCAGGTAGCGCTCGGTCACCCGCGGTGGCACGAAGTCCACGCCCCGGCGTCGCCGTCCCACTGCCGGTTCGGTCCCAGCAGGACCGCCTCGGTACCGACCTCGGCCTCGAGGATCCACCGCGCGGCCGGGCCGAGTGGATCGTGCACCACCATGTCGACGTCCACCTCCGCACGCGTTCCGTCCGGAACCTCCGCCTCGTGGCGAACCGTGCGCGTCGTGTAGGTGCGGATCGGGCACCGGTGCTCCTCAGGGCAGCTTCATCAACCAGCCGTACCAGTCCTCGCCGTCAGGCAGCTGCTCGTAACCCGACGCCGGCGCCGGCAGCACCAGCTGATCCGCTGGTCCCCAGCCCGGGTCGGCGTAGTGGACCAGATCATCCCCGATGAAGGTGAAGCGCCGCATGGACGGCGTCGCGTCGCGGACTGCCGCCACTGTGACATGGAAGAAGCGGAACGGAGATGTCGGTGAGGCGGACGGTCTGGCTGGGCTCATTGATGCTCCTTTGGGTCAGCTGCCGTGTGAGGGCCTCGCGTACGTGGTGGCGGCCTTGGGCAGGATAGAGAGTTGCCGGAGACCGGGTCGGTGATGACGTCGGGTCCAGGTCGAAGACTGTCGCCACCAGGTCCGCGTCGATCACCTCCTGCGGTGGTCCCGCGGCCACAACCTGCCGGCGCGCATAGCGATGATGTGGTCGGCGTAGCGGGCCGACAGGTTGATGTCGTGCAGCACCACGACGACGGTGGTGCCGCGCTCGCAGTTGAGTCGGTGAGCAGATCGAGGACCTCCACCTGGTGGGGTGAGGTCCAGGAAGGTCGTGGGCTCGTCCAGCAGCAGCACCGGTGTGCGCTGGGCCAGTGCCATGGCGATCCACACGCGCTGGCGTTGACCGCCGGAGAGCTCGTCGATGGATCGGTCGGCCAGTTCGGCGGTGCGGGTCGCCAGCAACGACTCCTCTACGATCCGACGGTCCTCGGCGCCCGTGGAGCGGAACATGGACTGATGTGGGTGGCGCCCGCCCCACGAGATCGGCCACAGCGATCCCTCAGGTGCGATCGGCTGCTGGGGTAGCAGACCGAGTCGCGTTGCCAGCCTTCGGGTGGGGATCTGGTCGATGGGCTCGCCGTCGAGCAGGACCTGGCCCGACGTCGGCGCCAGGATCCAGGGCCATGGTCTTGAGAGCGTTGACTTCCCACAGGCGTTTGCCCCACGATGACGGTGATTCTGCCGCTGGGGATCGTCGCGTCCACGCCGTCGACGACGATGTACCGACCGTATCCGGAACGCTAGGCCCTCTGTGGCGAGCTCGGGGACCGGGGAGGGTGGAGGTCGCAGAGAGGTCATGCCGATGCGCCCTGTCTGTTGATGCGGATGAGTTGGCTGATGAGGTAAGGGGCGCCCATGAGGGCCGGTGACCACGCCCACGGGCAGTGCGGCGGACAGAAAGCACTGGGCTACCAGATCGCATCCCAGCACGATGACCGCGCCCGCAGGTGCCGCTGGCACCAACATGCTGTGGTCGGTCTGCCCGATGAGCCTGGCCGCCATTGGCCCGGCCAGGGAAGGAGACGAAGGCGATGGGACCGGTGGCCGCCGTGGCGAGGCCGACAGCGCCACCATCGTGATGACAAGCGCCAGGCGGGCCCGTTCCACGGGCACGCCCAGTCCGATGGCGGTCTCCTCGCCCAGGGTCAGGGGCCCCAGGTCACGGCCGATGACGAGCAGCAGTGCCCCGCACACCGCCATCGCCGCAGCCAGCACCGGCACCTGGTTCCAGCTGACCGAGTCCAGTGAGCCGCTTAGCCAGCGCATCGCCTCGATGGCCTTGTACACGTTGCCCTGAAGCTGTAGATAGGAGATGAGGGAGGTGAACATCGCTGACACGCCGATGCCGATAAGAATGAGCCGCCCGCCCTGGGAGCGCCCCTGACCGGACAGTAGGAAGATGGTGAGCGCGGTGCCCAGACCGCAGGCGATGGCCGGGATGTTGACGCCGATGCCGGCGGGGAGACCAGCCCAGCACCAGGATGGCGAAGACCGCCGAGGCCGAGGCGCCCGAGGTGATGCCGATGATGTCGGGGCTGGCCAGCTGGTTGCGAAGCATTGTCTGGGAGGTCGTTCCGGCCATTCCGAAGGCCATCCCGGCCAGCAGTCCGATGATCGCCCGGGGCAGTCGGATCTCTCCGACGTCGAAGGGCTCCGGCACGATGTCGCCGGAGAGCACCGCAAGCACCTCATCCGGGCTGTACCAGGTCTCGCCGACCAGGATCATGGCCACCCACAGCGCTGCGGCTGTCAGAGCCAGGGCGATGGTGACGGCTGCAAAGCGGAGGTGCGGCGTCGGCGACCGGCGATGGAGAAGCCCGGATGCAGAGACTGGATGTTGGGAGCGCTGGTGGTGGCCTCGGTGATGCTCAGGGTGCTCTAGCTCGCGCACCTTCGTTCCACGGACGATCATGATGAGGATGGGGGCGCCGATGAAGGCGGTCACCACCGCCACCGGCAACGCGGCCGAGGGGCGGAGACGACCCGCCCGATGACATCGGACGGGGTCAGCAGGTCGGCTCCGCACAGGGCGGATAGCGGCAGCAGCCAGCGGTGATCGGGGCCGCAGAGCATGCGCACCGTGTGGGGGACCATGAGTCCGACGAACCCGATGGGGCCAATGACGGCGGTCACCGCCGAGCACAGGAGCACGCCGGCGCTCGCCGCCGCCAGGCGCGTACGGGTGACGTTGACGCCCAGCCCGATGGCCATCTCCTCGCCCAGCGCCAGTGAGTTGAGAGGGCCTGCGACCAGAAGCGCCAGGGACGGTAGCCACGGCCAGGAAGGGGCGATCGTCGTCAGGGAGCTCCAGTTGCCGCGCCCCAGGGAACCCATCTGCCAGAAGCGGTAGTCGTCGAGGGCCCTGAGCGCGCGGAAGCATGACGGCGCTGATGGCGCAGGACAGGGCGGCGCTCGTGGCCACACCTGCTAGGGCGAGCTTGACCGGCGTCGGACCGCCCGGACCCAGGGAGCCGACGGCGTGAACGAACACCGCCGTCAGGGTCGCCCCGATGAGGGCGAACCACAGGAACTGTGAGGCCCCCGAGATGTCGAAGAAGGCGACACCGATGAGAATCGCCAGCGAGGCACCGATGTTGACGCCGAGGATCCCGGGGTCGGCGATGGGATTGCGGGTCACCGCCTGCATGAGGGCGCCGGAGACCCCAAGGGCTGCCCCGGCCACAAGGGCGACGGCGGTGCGCGGCAGGCGCTCGGCGACCACCAGCGCGCCGATATCGGTGCGCGAGCCGGACAGGCCTCCGACGATCTCCCAATCCCACGACCCGAGTACCGAAGGCGATTGAGCACAGGGCAGCGGTGACGGCGAGCGCCGTCAGAAGGATCAGGGCGGTCAGGCACCGGCGCACCTGCCTGCTGACGCCAGTGCTTGGATCGGTTGTCGCTGTTGAGGTACTCACCGGGCCCTGGACTCACTTCACCTTGCCCGCCGCGGTGGCGATGAGCCCCACGTACTTCTCGATGCCCCACGGGATCGACAGCGGGCCGGGGTTGGTGGAGGCAGCCATCGGATCGCTATCGCCCACGAAGGCGACTGCGCCGTTCTTGATGGCGCGCACCTGGCTCAGGAGGCTGTTGGCCTGCATGGCGGCCAGGTCGGACTCGGTGCCGTACATGACGATGAGGTCGAAGTCGTTGAGCGAGTCCGCGTTCTCGGTGGAGATGTCCACATTGAAGGCCGAGGCGTTCTCCTTGGAGGCCTTCTCCACGGAGGCCGGCACCTTCATCCCCAGGTCGGACAGGAAGGCGGTACGAGGGTCGGCGGTGGTGTAGTAGCCGAACTTGGTCGCATCGCCTTCGGCGGTGTAGCAGAAGGCAGCGGCCTTGCCCTTGATCTGCGGGTGCTTGGCGACTGCATCGGCCACCTGCTTCTCCAGGTCAGCCACAAGCGTGTCGCCCTCGGTCTTTTTGCCGACGGCTGTGGCGTTGATCGCGATAGTCTCGCGCCAGGGTGTGCCCCAGGCGACCTTCGGTAGGCCACGGTGGGGGCGATCTTGCTCAGCGTCTCGTACTCCTCCTTGGACATGCCGGAGTAGACGGCCAGGATGACCTCGGGCTTGGTGGCGTTAACGGCTAGGGGTTGATCTTGACGCCACCGTCGTCGTCGAAGAGCTTGGGCTGGGCGGCACCGTTAGCGGTCAGCTCGTCGACCTTCTCCTTGGTCCAGGGCAGCATGCCGGAGCCGTCGGTCACTCCCCAGGTCTGCTTGGAGAAGCCCAGCGGCATGATGCCCAGCGCCAGGAGGACGTCCTGGTTGGCCCAGGCAACGGTGGCGACCTTGGTGGCGTCTGCGGGAACCTCGGTGGTGCCGTAGACGTGCTGATCGAAATGGTCTTGCCGGAGGTGGTGGACGATGCGCTCTTGGAGCGGCCGCAGGCCGCCAGGAGAGTGTTAGTGGACAGGGACGCGGTGCCAGGATGAATGACTTGCGTGAGACGGTCACGAGGCCTCTTCTCTGGTAGAGCCGATCAGAGAGATCGGTCGAACAGGCTGACGCTAACCGAGGTAAAGCCATACCTAACAATGGGAGGGTCGGTGCAATAGCGCACGCTGACGCCCCGTCATCTCGCGAGGTTCCCGTAAGAGCCCGGATGGCTGCTGGTTTCCAGGCCGACCCAAGGATGGTGCCCGGGTGTTTCAGGGCTGGCGGGCCAGATCCGCAGCGCCGACGAGCCCGGCCTCCTGGCCGCCTCGGCCAGGACCACCGGGATGGCGGGGCGGTGGGTGCAGGCCGTGAGGTTCTCATCGAAGGTCTTGCGCGTGAGGGCGAGCAGGATGTCGCCGGCCTCAGCCCAGGCCGCCGGCGATGACGACGACCTCGGGGTCAGCAGCGCGCACATGTCCGCCAGCCCCACTCCCAGCCAGTGGGTGAGCTGCTCGTAGCACTCCAGGGCCGCCGGGTCCCCCTCACGAGTGGCCGCGGTGACGGCCTTGCCGGAGATGTGCTCCGGGTTGCCTCCGGAGAGCTCGATGATGCGGGCCGCGTAGCCGGGGCGGAACTGCGCCAGCTCCCAGGCGTTGACACCCAGGGCCGTGCCGGCGCTGTAGCGCTCCAGGCACCCGCGCAGGCCGCACCCGCAGAGCGCCCGCCGGGGACGACGGTGAGGTGCCCGATCTCCCCGCAGATCCGGCAGCCCGCGCAGGAGGGTGGCCGTCGACGATGATGCCCCTGCCCACACCGGTGCCGATGGCCACGATGAGGGCGTTGCGCTTACCTCGGGCCGCCCCGAAGCGGGCCTCGGCCCAACCGAAGGCGTTGGCGTCGTTCTCGACGACGATGGGAAGGCCCACACCCTCGGAGATGACGTCGCCGATCCGCATGCCGGTCCAGTCCAGGTTGGTGCCGTGCGCCATCGTGTTGCGGTCGGCGGACGACAGCCCGCCGCCCCGATGCCCACGGTGGCTGACGTCGGGGAAGTCCTCCGCAGCCGGTGCACCACCGTCGTGATCGTGTCGATGATTGCCTGGCGGCTGAAGGCGGGGAGTCGCGCCGAATCGTCTGAAGAACCTTCCGTCGTCGTCGACGACGCCGGCCGCGATCTTCGTTCCGCCGACATCCACTCCGATGCTCAGTGCCATGCTCGCGCTCCTTGGTGAGACGACCGTTGGTGACGTTGCGGTTCGCGTCATTGCCCGTCAGACGATCGATGGACGGGTGGTGGAAGAATAGCCTCCCCGGCCCGCCGTCGTGGCGAGTCGAGGATGAGCCCTGCACGGGGTGGGCGCGTGCGCCGCCCGCGCCCCTCGTTGTTCTTCTCCGCGTCGTGGTCAGTTCGCCGACGCCGGTGCCGCGGGTGCGTGGCCCCTTGGTTCCCTGGCCTCCTTGGCCTTGGCGGCCTGGCTCTTGACGACGGCCGTCATGTAGTCGGCGTCCTTGTAACCGCTGATGTGGGTCTCGCCCACGATCATGAACAGGGGTTCCTGAATGCCGATGGAGTGGACATGGTTGGTGGACTCGGAGACGGCCTTGACGGTCTCCGCGGCGGTCATATCGGCGCGGAACTTCTTCAGGTCCGGCACCCCGGCCTTCTTGGCGAAGGCGACCAGCGAGTCCTCGGTGTAGGTCGGGTGGCCCTGGGGGTCGGCGGCGGCGTAGACGGCGTCGTGGAACTCCCAGAACTTGCCCTGCTTGCGGCGGCCCGCCCGGCCTGAGCGGCCAGGGGCGAGGTCTCGCTGATCTGAGCCAGGTCACGCCATTCAACGCGCAACGTGCCCTGCTTCACCAGCTTGTCCAGCTCGGGCTCGACCTTCTGAGCGAACTGGGTGCAGTAGGGACAGGCGAAGTCGGAGTAGATGACCATGACGACCGGTGCGTCGACCTTGCCCTTGGCCTGGCCATCGGCCGGGTCGCGGTGGGTCTCGGAGTGGATGAGCTCCAGGGTCTGCTGGTCGACGACCGGAGGAGCCGGTACGGGCTCGGGGGCCGCGGTGGCGGAATCGGAGGCGGAGGCCTGGCTGGTGGCGGCGGCGCCATGGCGCCGGGAGGCGACGTTGTGCAACAGCGCCGCGGCGAGGACGCCCAGGATGACGGCGATGACCACGAGGGTGATGACCGTGGCGCGGTTGGTCCTCGACCGAGTCGGCGTCGAAGAAGACGGCTGAACACTCATGGCAGCGAGTCTGTCAGAGGAGGTACGCCCCGCAGTACGCCACATAAGTCTGGTGAGAGCACAGTTCGTCACAGGCGTCTCAGGTTGGTCTCGGACCGACGTCGACGTGAGTCGGGGTTCCCGGCCGGGAACCGCCCTGGCGCAGTGCTGCTCCGGCAGCCAGTCCGAGTCCGACGGCACCCAGGGTCGCCGCCGTCGCGAGGGCACGCGTGCACGAGGCCGGCCCCCACCGCCCGCCAGCAACAGACGCGCCCCCTCGACACAGGCCGTGAGAAGGTCGAGTAGCCGCCCAGGAACCCGGTCCCCAGCACGGTCAGCGCGGCGGCGGCCCAGCTCCCGGAGCGCGGCGGGCCTCCCGCCCGGCCCACGAGCAGGCCCATGAGGAGGCAGGCCGTCACGTTGACGACGACCGTGCCCCACGGCATCCGCAACATCCAGGGGGTCTGCGGTATCCGCGGCGCCCGCACCCCGGGACGACGCCGCTGCCAGGCGCCCGCTGCGGTGTCCTGGACGACTCGGTTGCTGAGGCGGCTGACGGAGGTGTCCACGCACCAGCGGCAGGCCGCCCCCACCCCGCCGGCCATCGCCAGGGGAGCCAGTCGACGAGCCAGGTCCCCAGTCCTGTGGCAGCGGTCCCGCTCATGGCACCTCCGGGAGGATGCTGCCGTCCGGGCGGCCCGGGCGGTGCAGCTGACCGGCCAGCCACAGCCCGAGACCGGCCGTCCCCAGTCCGGCCGCCATCGACCCCACCAGGTAGACGGCGCCGAGGGCCGGGTGGCCGGCGTCCCCGCCGGAGATCAGGAGCCGATGGCTCTCCAGGATGAAGGTCGAGTGCGTCGTCAGCCTCCCAGCACCCCCGTGCCCAGGGCCAGTCGCAGGCGGGGGCGTCCCTCGCCGAGCGCCCCGAGCAGCAGCCCCAGGGCCAGGGGCCCCGACCACGTTGAGGGCCAGCGTCGTCACCGGTAGGTGCCCGGGCGCTGCGGGCCAGGCCCGCTCCAGAGCCGCGCGCACCAGAGTGCCCGTGCAGCCGCCGGCGGCGACCAGGGCCAGGGAGGCGGCCACGGACGGAGCCCGCCCGACCACCGGCGAGGGAGCCCTCAGCGACCGTAGGTGAGGGCTCAGCCCCCGGATCCGTGTTGATGACAGCCCCGGTGGGGGTACACATTCGGCCTCGGAGGCGTCGTGGGTCCCAGCATCGGCACCGGGGTCCGTCTCAGCCATTGCGCTTGGCGATCTGGTAGCCGTCCTTGTTGAAGATGAGGGAGTAGTCGGCCCCTGCTTGAGTGCTGCTCGCCCCAGGTGGCGGCGTTGGTGGTGCCCCACTGGCTGGAGCTGTTCCGGCTCATGACGATGTACTCCTTGTCAGGGGCCCGCTCGTGCCCACCCAGGAGACCTCGGCCCGGGGCACCAGGTAGGCCAGCAGCGACAGGTCGGTGACCACCGTGGCCCCTCGGGGATGGTGGCGATGACCTCGCGGGCGACGGCCACCCGATGCGTCTCAGGGTCTCTTCGCCTCGTCGGTCTCCTTGGCCTCGGCGCTGAGCGGGTCGAACTTCTGGTCGGTGGCCTTCCACAGCGGGAGGTAGGGACTGGTCAGGACCCCGGTGGCCACAACGATGAGGATGCTCGTCGCAACCACGAAGCGGTGCCGCAGCGGCACCGTGAGCCAGGTGGGGAAGGCTGCCGGGTGCCGGCGGGGACTGTCGACGTCGGACTCGTCGGCTCCGGCGCCCTCGTCTTCGGCGGCCTCGGCTGAGGAGTCCATGACCGCCCGGCCGTCGACCCCCACCTCCTGACGGGGCGGTCGGCCGAGTAGGAGCCGTGCATCCGGCGTCGGGCGACGACGTCGAGCAGCGCCCCCAGCGCGATGGGCATGAGGGTGGCGTTGTAGTGCCAGTTGTCCCACACCCAGTAGAACTCCACCGACCCTAGGAACCGCCACGCCAGCGTCGGCAGCACCACGAGCAGCCACGGTGAGGTGACCCCGATGATCCCGCTGGTGAGGATCAGCATGACGACCACCTTGGCCTTCTGGGTCAGGGCGTCCGGCGACGTGGGCTTGTCCTGCGAGCTCAGCCCGTAGTCCCACACCCCGTTGATGTTGAAGGCCGGCAGGAACACCAGGATGGAGAAGAGGAAGGTCGCGATCCCGCCGACGATCATGCCCACGCCCAGGCGCAGTCCCCGACGCCGGTTGCGGGCGGCATCGGCCTCAGCGGCCTCAGCGGCGTCGTCGGGGTCGTCGGCTCCGTGGACACCGGGCCGGATGACCGTGCACGTGCGGTACCAGGCCGGGACCAGCGAGGTGAGGATGACGGCCACCCCGACCATGAGCACCGTCAGCCCCATGTCCTCCTTGACCAGGACCAGGGGCGCCGACCAGGCCGTCACCGCCACCCAGCGCCGCTCCACGAAGGCCACCGAGGCGTAGGCCAGCATCGGCATCGCGAGGCGATCTCGTGGAACTGGGCCTCCACTGCCCCCTGCATTCCCCAGGACAGGACGTAGACGAGCCCCAGCGCGCCGGCCACCCACTGATTCGTCAGCCGGCTGGCCAGACGGGTCAGCGGCCAGGCCGAGACCGCCAGCAACAGGTCCTGGGTGATGAGCAGGCTCAGGGGCGTGGGGAAGAGCCGCCAGATCGGCCCGAGGAGAAGGAGGATCGGGTGGAAGTGGTCACCCAGGAGGTTGTACCCATCACCCTTGACCGGCACGATCGGGGCCTGGAAGTGGGCGTAGGCCTTGGCCAGCTCGGAGAAGATCGCCAGGTCCCAGCTGGGCACCGGTTTCATCGTCTCCCACTGGACGATCGAGTAGTAGATCATCACCCAGGCGCCGATGACGACGACGATCACGGCTGGAATCGAGTGGCGGATCTGCTCCTTGAGGTTCACGGCGCCGAGCCTACCCGTGTGAATCGGGGATGAACCTCGTACCGCTAGGCTCGTGGCGTCACCCACGATCAGGAGACGAGATGCCCACACGCCGCCGCCCGCCGATTCCGCCTCGGCGGTCGAGCCCTCAGAGTCGCCTCAGCGGCCTGACCTCGACCAGATGGTGGACCACGACGCCGAGCCCCGGCTCCAGCGCCACCTCACCAACCGCCACGTCCAGCTCATCGCCATCGGCGGGGCAATCGGAACCGGGTTGTTCATGGGGTCGGGAAAGACGATCTCCCTGGCCGGCCCCGGTGTGTTCCTCGTCTACGCGGTCATCGGCGCCATCCTCTTCCTGGTCATGCGGGCCCTGGGCGAGGTGCTGTCCAACCTGTCCTACAAGTCCTTCGCCGACGTCGCCCACGACCTCATCAGGGCCGTGGGCCGGCTTCTTCGTGGGCTGGACCTACTACGTGCTGGCTGGTGACGGCTGTGGCCGAGGTCATCGTCATCACCGGGTACGTGAGGTACTGGTGGCCGCACCTGCCGCTGTGGATCACGCCGGTGGTGACCGTGATCCCTGCTGTTCGGCCTCAACCTCGCCACCGTCAAGGCCTTCGGGGAGATCGAGTTCTGGTTCTCCATCATCAAGATCGTGGCCATCATGGCGCTCGTCGTCGTCGGCGTCCTCATGGTGCTGCGCGGGTTCACGGCACTCAACGGCGCCACGCCCAGATCTCCAACATCTGGAGCGGAGGGTTTATTCCCCAACGGTGCGAGCGGGTTCTTCAGGGGCCTTCCAGATCGCCATCTTCGCCTTCGTGGGCACCGAGCTCGTGGGGACCGCGGCCGCCGAGGCCAGGACCCGGAGGTCACCCTGCCCCGCGCCATCAACGCCATCCCGGTGCGCATCGTCCTGTTCTACCTGGGGGCCCTCGCAGCCATCATGGCCGTCACACCGTGGCAGGAGATCAACCCCGAGGAAAGCCCCTTCGTGGCCATGTTCGCCCTGGCGGGGCTCGGCGTGGCAGCCAGCGTCGTCAATTTCGTGGTGCTCACGGCCGCGGCTTCGTCGGCCAACTCCGGGGTCTACTCCACCTCCCGGATGCTCTTCGGCCTGTCCTGGGCGGACAACGCCCCCCACATCTTCCGCAGGCTGACGACCCGTTCGGTGCCGGGAGTGTCCCTGGCCGTGACCTGCGCCAGTCTGCTCACCTCGATCCCGCTGCTCTACACCTCCAAGTCCATCATCGCGGCCTTCACGACGGTGACCACGGTGGCCAGCGTCCTGTTCATCCTCGTGTGGTGCATCATCGTCGTGAGCTACCTGCGGTTCCTCACCCTGCGGCCCGAGCTGCACCGGGCCAGCACCTTCCGCCTGCCCGGTGAGCGCGGGGCGGCCTGGCTGTGCCTGGCCTTCTTCGCCTTCGTCATCTGGACCCTCACCCAGGCCCACGACACCCGCATCGCGGTCTTCGCCTCGCCCTTATGGTTGGTGGTTCTGGGGGTGGCCTGGTTCGTCCACAGCCGCCGACTCGCCAGGCAGCAGGAGCCCCGGTCATGAGTGCCAGTGGCGGCGGGTCAGCGACCCCGAAGCCGTCAGAGGGGCCGACGACGTCGGCCTCCCTGGAGGAGCTGCTCGCCCGCGGGGTGGGTGCGGTCCGCCAGGCGGCCGCCTTCGCCCTGGATCCGGGTGAGGACCTGCGGGTCGAGGCCAAGGCGCACCGCAACGACCTGGTCACCCAGGTCGACCGCGGCGTCGAGGAGCGCATCGCCGGCCACCTGGAGGCCACCGGTGTCCCCATCCACGGCGAGGAGGCGCACCGCGTCCAGGACTTCGAGACCTACCGCGGGCGGGCCTGGGTGCTCGACCCCATCGACGGGACCCTCAACTATGTGGCCACCCACCGCGACTGGGCCATCTCCTGGCCCTGGTCGACGACGGCGTACCCACGGTGGCGGTCCTCGCCGACCCCGTGGCCGACCGGCTCTACACGGCCATCCGCGGGCGGGGCGCATGGGTCCAGCCGCTCCGGGCGGAGGCGGCGGGTACCGACGGTGCGGCGCCGCGGGCTCTGGGGCGGGTGGAGGACCTGCCCTTGAGCGAGGGCATGCTCATCGCCCACTACCAGCTCACGCAGGACGCGGGTATCGGAAGGGCTATCGGGGCCTCACGCGGGATGCGCTGCTACGGGGCGGCCGCCCTGGAGATGGCGGAGGTGGCCGCCGGTGGCGCGGTCGTCTACGCCCAGCCGCGGCTCCATCCCTGGGACGTCGCGGCCGGTGCGCTGCTGTGCTCCGAGACCGGCGCCATTCTCACCCGGATGGACGGGGCGCCCTTCGACGTGCGCCGTGCCGGCTCGCTCCTTGTGGGTACCCCGACCGCCCACGCCGAGGTGCTGGAGCACCTGCGCGCCGTCGGCGACTGAGGCCCGCAGGGGCGGGCAGGCCGCCCGCCTCGGGCCCCTACACTACCAACATGCAACGGTTCAGCCGCTGCGAGCTGGCTTGCTAAAGACGGTCTCGTTATCCTTTCTGGACCACAGGTGATGTGGTGGTGATAACATCGAGGCATGGACTTACCTCGCCTCGTCAATCTTCGCTTAGGGAGTTTCAAGAGTTTTAAGAATCAAGAACTTCCGATCTCGTCACTGACGATGCTCATAGGTCGCAACGCCAGCGGAAAGTCGAACACGCTTGACGCGCTATCGTTGCTCGCTCTTCTCTCCTCGGATCGCACTCTGACGGATCTTGATCGCGATGATCCGGAGGTCGCAGGACTTCGTGGTGGCCTTAGTGGCTGCACCCCCTTCAATCAGGGCCCAATCGATGTTGGGGTGACCATTGATCTTGGTGACGATACCAACGCAATTCTTGACATTGAGCTCGATCCGCAGCGCTTTGAGGTTGTTCGGGAGCGCTTGCGGTTCGGCGGGGAGCGCAGTCTCACGCTTATCGAAGCGGAGCGGCATGACGTTGGAAGTGGGCTTATTAATGCGAAGGTTTATAGTGGGAGAGCGCCCAAGACTTTCTCTATGCCAGCTAATCGCATGGTGACTTTTCAGGCCATCACTCGAGTTCCTGAGGATACAAAGTCGCGCAGGCTGGTAGTTGATGTCGCTCGTCGGGTTATTGAAGCTTTGTCGGGAATTTTTGTTCTAGATCCCGTCCCGTCAAGTATGCGATCCTATGTGCGCCTCGGGGCCTCGCCGGACCGCACCGCCTCGTCGCTATCTGCGCAACTGCATAGTCTTCGTTCCAGCCCTCAGCTCTGGGGTCGTTTGGTCGACTTGGTGCAAAACCTTGTTGGTGCACGAGCGACTGACCTAGCATTTGCTGAAGGTAGATTTCCGGAAGCTCCGTCGCCTGTCGATAGTATGTGGTTGCGCTCAAAGAGGTTGGTCCTGATGGAGTTCCTTATTCCTGCAAGTACGATGAGTGACGGAACGCTGCGCTATCTCGCTATCCTGACCACCCTGCTTGTAGCGCAGGACACGGATGGCCTTCCTCAAGGGAGAAGAACCATTGTGGTTGAGGAAATTGAGAACGGGCTCTTCCCTGATCAGGCCTCCCGCATCCTCTCTCTGCTACGAGAGGAGGCGGCAAATCAACATATTACCCTCATTACAACAACGCACAGCCCGGCGTTGCTCGATGCGGTTGAACCAGATGATCATGAGGGAATCATTGTTGTTCGTAGGGACGAGAACTCTCGAAGCTCTCTCACTCCTCTCGTCGACCATGAGAACTATCTCCAACTTGTCCAGGCTGGTCGACTTGGGCAAGAGGTTGCCCGCGGGTCTCTTACTGTTACTCCGTCTTTGACGTCAACGTCGCGTTCAGTTAAGGACTTCATCTCATGAATGCTTCGATATCTGTTCACCCCAGAAGACTGGAACTACTTGATACTAGTGTTCTCCTGGAAATTCTCGAAGTTCCACACGAAAGTGATCATTCCGTGGATGTCCTCGAAGAGTTTCAAGCCAAGTGCGACGCAGGTGTTAAACTGCAGATCCCTATGGCGACGGTTCTTGAGACAGGGGCGCACATCAGGAAGATCAAAGTTCCTAAGAAACCTGAGGTAAGAAAGAATTGCGCAAAAAAATTCGCTCGTTTCCTTGATGCAGCGCTGAGCCATGAGGCTCCGTGGAAGTTCACTTCGTTCTCCTGGAATGACGAGGTGATCCGTTCCCTCTTGGATGGTAAAGATCATGGCTACGGTCTCGAGCGCTCCATCGGGGACGGCGTGTTTGAGATTGGAGATCTCACAATTGTCGAGGAGTGGCGTCTTTCGTGGAGGAACGTGAGCCCTAAAGTATATGATGTTGATGTTTGGACCCGCGATGCCGTACTACGGGGTGTTATTGACGATCTTCGTGGGTGCTGACAATCAGGTTTAAGAACTGCTGCAAGTGATTCGAATCTGGACAATCTAATGGGGTACTGCGTCCTCTAGACTGTGTGCGGCTCCAGCCCTGGGACGTCGCGGCCGGTGCGCTGCTGTGCGCCGAGACCGGAGCGATCCTGACCCGGATGGACGGGGCGCCCTTCGACGTGCGCCGCGCTGGCTCGCTCCTTGTTGGCACCCCGACCGCCCACGCCGAGGTGCTGGGGCACCTGCGCGCCATCGGGGCCTGAGGCTCTCTGCGGCGGGCAGGGTGCCTGCCTTCGCGCGGTCGTGCCTTATGCCTCGAGATCGAGGGTTCAAGGGTGCGACCGCGCGACCTACCCTACGACCGCGCGGTCGTGCAGCCGGATGAGCGCTGCGCACAGGTGGTCGCCCCGGTGTTAATCTGTGTGGCGGTCGTTTAGGCTCTGGGGTGCGTGCCGCCACCCGGGAACCCTCGCGAAAGGTGCGCCATGTGAGGCAGACACTCGTCTTGCTGCTGATCTGCACCGCCAGCTTCATGAACGTCCTGGACGTCACGGTCGTCTCCGTCGCGCTGCCTGACATGGGGGCCGCGCTGGGGGCGTCGCTGAGCGAGCTCCAGTGGGTCGTCAACGCCTACACCCTGCCGCTGGGGACACTCCTCATGTCGGCGGCGACGCTGAGCGGGTCGGTGGGGCGGCTGCGCCTCTTCCGCTGGGGCGTTGTCCTGTTCACGGCCGGCTCCCTGGTCTGCGCGCTGGCACCGTCGGTCGGTGTCCTGGACTGGAGCCGCTTCATTCAGGGGGTCGGTGGCGCGATCTTCCTGGGCGTCGGCGTCCCCATGATCTCGGACCGCTACCAGGCCGGCCCCGCCCGGGCGCGGGCGATCGGTGTCTACGGCGCGGTCTCCGGTGCGGCGATCGCCCTGGGACCGCTCCTTGGCGGAGGGCTCGTGCTGATGGCGGGCTGGCGCTCGATCTTCTGGGTCAACGTCCCGGTGGGCCTGGCGGTCTGGCTCGGATCGCGCTGGGTTCCCGAGGTTGGCGCGGACCGGGGCGGCGCTGCGGGCCAGGCGGCATCCAGGAAGGTCGACTGGCCGGGCACGGTGCTGTGCGTCGCCATGACGGGGGCGCTCACACTGGCGCTCCTCCAGGGCAACACGTGGGGATGGGCCTCGCCCGTGATCGTCTCCCTGCTGGCCGGTTCGGCGGTGCTGCTCGCCGCGTTCTGCCTCGTCGAGAGACGATCGGCCAGCCCCATGGTCGACGTCTCGATCCTCACCGAACCCACCTACGCGGGCAGCGTCCTGGTCGGCTTCATCATCCAGGCGGCCCTCATTGGCCCGATGGCCTTCCTGTCCCTGTACGCGCAGAACATCTACCGGCTCACCCCGCCCAGACCGGACTGTGCTTCCTGCCCTTCAGCGCCTCCGCCCTCATCGTGGCCGCCACCTCCGGGGGAGCGGTCAGACGCCACGGAGCCAGGGCGAGCCTGCTGGGAATCGTGCTGGGCGGCGTCATCGGCTCCTGCCTGCTCATGCTCCTGCGCGGATCGAGTACCTGGCTGGTCCTCATTCCCGGGCTCGTCCTGGCGGGGGCCGCCACTGGGGCCACCGGGACGATCGTCAACCAGCTGGCGGTCTCCTCGGCCGATGAGGACACCGCAGGGTATGACCTCAGGATTCTCCGCCTCCGCTCGGCAGCTCGGCATCGTCATGGGGGTCGCGGTCATGGGTGTGAGCTATGAGCGCGTCATCCGGAGCGTGATGACGATGGCCCCGCAGATCGGTGTCCTGGGGCGGGCTGCGGATCGGGAGCGTCTCATCTCCCTGGTGGCCTCCGGCAAGGGGCTGCGGGCCCTGGACGGCCGGCCCACCGCCACGCCGGCAGGGATGCGCTCCCACCTGGCACCGCTGGTCCGCTCCGCCACGGATGCGGGGCTCAGCGTCAGCCTGGGGGTGGGGGCCGCGGTGATGCTCGCCGTCGCGATCTACCTGGCCCTGACCGTCCCCGGACGGCGCCAGAAGCGAGAGGTCTCGCACCTGTTCGCCTCGTGATCGTGCTCCCGCGCTGTCGAGGGTTATGCCGCGAGATCGAGGGGTAAAGGGTACGACCGCGTGACTTACCCTACGAACACGCCGGGCATATGGGGGACACAGGTGGCCTTCGTAAGATGCCGCGCATGACAAGAACACTAAGGCGGCGCCCGGTCGATTCAGGGCGCGCCATCGCGGCGCAGGCGTCCGCGCAGTCCTCGATGGCAGGCGGTGCGCCGCGCCGTCGTCGCACGGGCATCGGTGTCCTGGCGGTCCTCGTCGGCGGGTGCCTGAGCGCCTGCGGGACGGGACTGGCCCCCGCAGCGGGCGGCTCGGCCACCGTCGCGGGCCCGATTCCCTCCGGCCTGGAGTCCTTCTACCGCCAGGCCGTCACCTGGTACCCCTGCGCCGCCACCGACGGCATGGAGAAGGCCTCCGAGAAGACCGCCCAGGCGAGTGCCTCACGACGGCCGCCGCCACGGCCTCGGCGCCGGCAACCGCCACCCCGAGCTCGGAGGCGCGACCGACGCGACCGGGACGGCCGGCTCCTCCGAGGAGACCGACACGGCCACCTTCAGCTGCGCCGTCATCACCGTTCCCTCGACTACGCCAACCCCAAGGGCGAGACCATCTCGATCGCCGTGAAGAAGCGCGCCGCCACCGGCGGCTTACTCGCAGGGCGCCCTGTTCATCAACCCGGTGGCCCCGGCGACTCGGGGTCTCCTTCGCCGAGCGGGCGAGCAACGCCTTCAGCCCCGATCTGCTCAACGCCTACGACATCATCGGCTTCGACCCGCGCGGAGTCGGATCCTCCACGGCCATCACCTGCTCCAGCGACGACGACTCATCCTCCAGCACCGCCGAGCCGTCGGCCTCGGGCACGCCGTCCGCAGGCAGTACGCCCTCCGCAACGGCCTCCGCCGGGACCGCCTCGGGTACCGGCTCCTTCGAGGAGTGGGCGGAGTCGACCCGGCAGTCCTTCCAGGAGCTGTCCGAGCAGTGCGGCTCCAATACCGAGCCCGCCGCCCTGCTCGACCACGTCGACACCGTCTCCGCGGCCCGGGACCTCGACATCCTGCGGGCGCTGGCCGGTCAGGAGAAGCTGAACTACCTGGGCTTCTCCTACGGCACCTACCTCGCCTCCGTCTACGCCGAGAACTTCCCCGGCAACACGGGGCGCATCGTGCTCGACGGCGCCATCGACCCCTCCCTGTCCCTCGCCGAGCAGGGACTGGGGCAGGCTAAGGGCTTCGAGCAGGCGCTGCGCACCTACGTCGACTACTGCCAGTCCTCCAGCGGCTGCCCGCTGAGCGGCGGCACCGACGTCGGAGTCCAGCAGATCCGCGACCTCATCACCTCCAGCCAACAGCACGCCCCTGGCGACCGGTGACCCGAACCGCACCGTGACCGGCTCGGACATCGTCACCGCCCTGAGCGAGTACCTTTACACCACCGAGCAGAACTGGGAGCCCCTGAACAAGGCCCTCGATCAGGCCATCAACCACCGCGACGGCTCGGCCTTCGCGGCCTCCGAGGAGCAGGACTCCCCCTCGAAGGATGACGGCGGCGGCGCCTTCCAGGCCGTCACCTGCCTGGACTACCCGGTGGAGGGTGACACGACGACCTGGGCCGCTCAGTACGAGCAGGCCAAGCGCGAGGCCCCGATCTTTGCGGACTCCGCGGTCGGCATGGACCTGGTGTGCAGCGTGTGGGGGCACAACGGGACCCGCAAGCCCGCGCAGATCCACGCCCGCGGCGCCGCGCCGATCCTCGTCGTGGGCACCACGGGGGACCCGGCCACTCCCTACGCCTGGTCGAAGTCCCTGGCCGAGCAGCTCGACTCCGGCCAGCTGCTGACCTGGGAGGGCAACGGGCACACCGCCTACGGCGGCGACGCCTCCTGCGTCAACGACGCCGTCGACGCCTACCTGATCTCCGGCACCATGCCCAAGAAGGGACTGACCTGCCACGGCAACGAGTAGGCGCGTAGTCATCGAGTCAGCGGGCGGGCCGAGTGCAGAGTGCACTCGGCCGCCCGCGCTCAGGCGGCGCCCTTGAGCTCGGGCCGGGCGGGGTGCCGCCGTGACCCAGGACTGAGACGGGTGTGCTCCACGGGCCTCGGGTCGTACCGGCCGGGGGTTGTGCGTACTGCACGAGCCCCCCACCTACGGGGAGTGCACCCGAGCCTTCCCCAGTAGCCCCCGACCCTCGTGCGGTACGGGTGAGGTGTTCGCGGGACCTGGCTGCGGCTCGGCGCGCTGGTTATGTATGGCGGGAGCCGAGTCTGAGCCCCGTCGCCGTCGGGCCTACAGGTCCCCGACCTTCTGGAGGCGCTGGAGCTGAGCCAGCCCACCGGGATCGGGATCCAGAAGGTCACCAGGCGGTGAGACGATCGCCGTGGACAGCGCCACCCCGTAGGGGACGCCGGCGGCGACGAGCCCGGCGGTCAGGGCGAGCTCGACCGGCCCGATACCACCGGGGGAGGGCACGATCGAACCCACCGTGTTGGAGGCCAGGTAGGTGATGGCCAGGACCGCGAAGGGCACCGTGTAGCCGAGGCCCACGGGCTCGCGCTGAAGGACAGGGATGTAGGGACAGGGTCAGCATGGGCGCGCCGCCCACGCCCAGAGCAAGACGCATCGGATTGGACATGACCCACACGAGCCGCGGCCACACCTGGCGGTAGGTGGGCTCGATCTTGCCCACGCCCAGGTGCGCGCCTGGGGATGGTCAGGATGACCGCCGCCACCACGACGACGGCGCCCGCCGCCACCAGGACCCAGCCCGACGGCAGGGTCAGTCCTGTGGACTGGCCGGTCATGGCCGCCAGCACCACGAGCAGCACCACGGTGACGACGAACTGGACCACCTGGACCAGGGCCACCGTGGCCACGCCGACCGCAGTGGGCACCCCCTTGCGGTTGAGGAAGCGCAGGTTGATGGCCGCGCCGCCTACACCGGCCGGGGCCACGAGCGAGACGACGGCGCTGGCCAGGTGCACCTCGGTGGAGCGCCACAGGGAGAGCCGCTCGGGGCTGAAGGCCACCAGCGTGAGCCCCGCGCCCACGTAGGTCGCCACCGAGAAGGCCAGGGCCGCCAGCATCCACCAGACATTGGCCTGCGAGACGGCGGTGGAGACCTGCTGGAAGTCCAGCTGCGCCAGCAGCGTCCACACCGCCACCAGCGCCACCACGGCCATGAGGACGGTGCGCGTGGAGAAGCAGTTGAGGCGGGCCGGCTCGGCGTCAGCCGTGGGGGTGAAGCGCCACGAGGGCGTCACGCAGGTCCTGGAGGACCTGTCGGTTCGCCGCCGCGCCGCCCCATGACCTCGCGGGTCTGGCGCGGCAGCACCACCCGCTGAAGCATGGGGCGATCGAGGCCAGCTGCGCGGTGGTCAGTGAGCGGGAGGCGGCGTCGATGGCCCGCTCGGCGCCGACCGTCAGCGCCGTCGGTGCCAGTGCCTGAGCCAGGGTCCACGCGGCGGGAGAGCTCGGAGGAGATCGTCTCGCCCGAGGCCCAGTCCAGGAGCCACAGTCGCCCGGCCGCATCGACGACGACGCTCGAGGCGTCGATGCTCCCGTGGGCCAGACCTGCGGCGTGAGCGCGCTGGAGCTGGCTCCACAGCTGGTCCAGGACGTCGTCGTCCACCTCGGCCCCCAGGTCACTGATGGACCGGGCGCCGACGACGTGATCGGTCACGAGAAGCACGGACTCGGCGGCCTCGGCCATACCCAGCAGGCCGGGGGTGCGCACGCGGGCGCGGCGGGCCTCCATCGTCATGAGGGCGGCGTGCTCGGCGGCCGGGCGCAGGGACAGGTCGCGGGTGGGGGACAGGCCCCTGACGCGGATCTGGTCCCAGATGTTGGAGAGGAATCGGCCACCTGCCGGTCGGCGTCGAGGAGGGTGACGTTGCGGCGCTCGCCGGCCGAGTCCCCACGGCGTACATCCGGTGGACCGAGGCCCGCTCCTGGGACAGGGCGTCGCTGGAGGCCTCGGCCAGGGACCGCGGCCAGATCGACGTCGGCGGCTGGCCTGATCGTGTTCGCGCCCGCTGCGCCGCCCGGGCCCGCCGTGTCTGACGGTGTCGGGTCGAGGGGGGAGGCGGGCGTCCCGCTCGATGGACCAGTGGCCGCGTCGGTGACCTGTCCGTCGGCGGGGGTGGAGACGTCCCCGGTGGGGTGCTCGAGGTTCGCCGGCTCCTCCGGTGTCGGGTCCGGCGGGTTCTCGCGCGCCTGCTCGCGCACCTGCTCGGTATAGCCCAGGGGGGCGTCGGTGGTGACGACCCAGGCGCGCGCCTCAGGGGCACGGTCCATGCGGACCACGCGCACGGCGTCGATCCCGGCCCGGCGCAGGGCGCGCACGAGTGTGACCCCGTGGGCGCGGCGGTCCTCCACGCCGAAGACGTAACGGACCAGCAGGCCGACGACGCGGCCCAGCAGCAGGGACAGCACCGCCCCCGGCAGGGTCAGGGCGCCGCGCAGGACGGCCATGCCGAGGACCACCAACAGGGCCGCCCAGCCCGAGCGCATCACGGTCGAGCTGTTGCGGTCGCCGGCGCCCGTGAGCAGCCCCGCCATGGAGGCGAAGACGGTGGAGACGCCCAGCTGGGCGGTGCCCGAGGCGGTGACCGTCAGTCCCATGACCAGGGCGGTGGGGCCCCAGGCCACGAGACCGGTCATTGCGGCGGCGGCGACCGAGTGGCCGGCGATCCCCGACAGGACGGCCTGGCCGCAGGAGCGCCAGGAGCGGCGCAGGAGGCGGTCCAGCAGGACGGCCAACGGCACGATGAAGGTGGTCAGGCCCTCAATGGTCTGCAGGGGGAAGACGAGGATGCGGCGCAGCACCACCGCCAGGGCGTTCTGGACGTCCTGGGTGACGCCGGTGGTGGTCTCGCGGGCGTAGATGGCCAGAACGAGGACGGCGAAGATGCCCAGAAGCGTCAGGGTTCAGGTCGAGCAGGTCCTCGGTGCGGCGCAGGCGGTGCGCGGTGGTGTCCACCAGGAGCGTCGTCGAGCGGGGCGTGGTGTGGTCGGAGGTCGGGGTGGGCTCGGCCATGGGGGCGACCCCGATGACGGGGAGGCCGACCGGCGAGGTGGAGGCTGACTCGGCCGAAAGTGCCGAGGTCGCGGAGACGGCTGACGGGCTGGGGGCCGCAGGTTCCTGCTGGACGACGGCTGTGGGGGGCTCGCTGGGAGGCTCGGTGACCGTCGAGGCGTGGTCGAGGTCGCCGACCGGCGGAGGCGAGCCTGGTGCCGCATCTGTCATGACGCCGATTCTAAGGGGCGTGCCTGTGCAAACCCTCGTACGCCGGAAGGAACCGCGCGGCAACGGGTGTCCTACTCGAAGTAGTTTGCGATGCAAACTAAAGAGGGCCGTTTACCAGAACAAGACCTGCTCCGGGCGCAGTCCTGCCACCTACCTGGCGCTGACTTCCGAGGGGCGGGTCGCCTTCGAGCGGTACGTGCGCAATCTGCGTGCCCTGCTCGACGGCTGAGCTCTCGGGGAGCGGACCTAGACAGGGGTATTATTAACCGCTTGGTTGGCGTATAGTGTGAATCAGGTCTCATAGGTGGGTGCCGATGGCGGTGCCTTCGTGAGGCCCTGTTGCAGGGTCGGCTGGTGTCCGTCGGCCGACCGGACCTCGGGCGGGCGGTCCGCCCCGCCAATCCCGTCACCGTCGACCACCCAGGACACGCCATGCCTCTCAGTGCACAGACCACACCCACCGACCCTCCAGCCCACCTCCGGCCCGACCACGTCTACGCCCACCGGCTCAGCCGACGGACCCTGCTCAAGGGGTGGGGCAGGGCTCGCCGCCGCCTCCGTCATCGGGGCGGCGCCGTCATCGCCGGATCGGCCCCGGCGCAGGCCGCCCTCACCGTGGCCGAGCACGAGGACCACGGCCGCATGCAGTACTACAAGCTGGCCACGTCGTCGGTCGGCTTGCTGCCGAGGGTCAACGTGCTGCTTCCCGACGGCTACGACATCTCGCGCCGCTACCCGGTGCTCTTCCTGCTGCATGGCGGCGGTGAGAACTACTCGACCTTCGACACGAAGTACGACATCCGCAACCACACCGCAGGCCGCGACCTCATCGTCGTCATGCCCGACGGCGGGGCGGCCGGCTGGTACTCCGACCCCGAGTCCTCCAACGTGGGGCCGCGCAACTGGGAGACCTTCCACATCAAGGAGCTCATCCCCTGGGTCGATGCCACCTTCTCCACCACCGGGCAGGCCTCCGGCCGCGCGGTCTCCGGCTTCTCGATGGGTGGCTTCGGGGCCTTGAAGTACGCCGCGAAGCACCCCGAGCTCTTCGGGTCGGTCTCCAGCCACTCGGGGCCGGCCGACCTGCGCATCCAGGAGGGTGCGGTGGTCCACTGGGCGAACTTCACCGCCGGCGCCACCGACCTCAAGGGCGGCACCATCTACGGGATTCCGTGGGACCAGGCGCGGGTGAGTGCCGACAACCCGGTCGAGCACGTGGAGAGCTACCGCGGCAAGCGCGTCTTCCTGGTCTCCGGTACCGAGAGCGATCGCTACGAGAGCGTCGTCCTGCCCAGCCAGCAGCGCTTCGGGAAGGCGCTCGACGACGCAGGCATCAGCTACGAACGCTACGAGGACACTGGCGCCCACGTCGTGCGCTGGGGCCGCATACGACAGGACATCGACTCCCTGCTCAACCACTTCGCCAAGGCCGGGTGAGAGCTGGGCGGGTGCGCTGGGTCGCTGCTAGGGCCTGTTGCGGAAGGGGTGGTGGTTGGCGGCGTGGTGGCTGGGTGTGGGTGAGGCCTCCGGGGTATCACGGGTGGTGTCAAGTCATCACGTGATCAAACCGGAGGCCTCAGGTGCCCAGGATAGACGCACACGCTGGAGGTCGTCATGACCTCACCGACGCGCAGTGGGGGCTGCTGGCGCCGCTGCTTCCCGAGCTGCCCACCACCGGCAGGCCGCGCACCTACGGCCTGCGTGGCCTGGTCGACGCGGTGCGCTACCGAACCAGGACGGGTGCCCGTGGCGCGACATCCCGGATCGCTACGGGCCCTGGTGGAGGGCCTACGCACTATTCCGCTCCTGGCAGGGTCACCGGGGTCTGGGGAGCACCTGGGCGTGAGCTGGCATCCGCGGTGGTCACCGCCCAGGGACCCGAGGCGGTGTGGGACGAGGTGTCGGTGGACTCCACCGTCTGCCGGGCCCACGTGCACGCCGCTGGCGCCCGCCGCGACAGCCCCCGCACGGTGGACGGCGAGCCGGACGATCACGCCCTGGGAGTGTGCCGGGCGGGTGGTCGACCAAGATCCACGCCGCCGTCGATGCGGGGTGCGGGATGCTCGCCTGCGTGCTCAGTGCGGGACAGGGTTGCGGACTGCCCCATGATGGTCCCGGTGCTGGAGGCGATCCGCCTGGCGCACCATGGCCCGGGCAGGCCCCGCCGGCGACCGCGGCGGGTGCTGGCCGACAAGGCCTACTCCTCACGAGCCAACCGGGCCTGGCTGCGCGCCCACCACATCCGCGCCACGATCCCCGTCAAGGCCGACCAGGCCGCCCACCGCAAGGCCAGGGGCCCCGCGGCGGACGCCCACCAGCCTTCGACGCCGCCGTCTACAGGACCGCAACGCCGTGGAACGCGGCTTCAGCCACCTCGAGCACCACCGAGCCCTGGCCACCCGCTACGACAAGCTCGCCGTACGCTACCGAGCAACCATCTACATCGCCAGCATCGACCACTGGCTCAAACGACTTACATAACAGGCCCTAGCGCACGCCGCCGGTTCGGCGGGCGACGAGGACCAGCAGACCCCACATGACAGCGCCCACGCCGACGGTGGAGAGCAGGAGAGGAAGCGTGCTCGCCGCGTCCAGTTCCCGGCCGTCGTCATGGCTGTCGATCCCAGAGACAGCGTCATGCTGATAAGCCCTTGGGGAGTGGCGTAGGCCAGAGAGCTCTGTGCCGCTAGCAGGCCGAACCCGATGACGCAGCCGACGAAACCCAGTGCCACCGGTGCGGCGAAGGACCGCATGAGCATGCTCAGTAGTGACTGCAGGGCGATGAGCGGGATGATGCTGACCACTGCCAGCAGATTTGAGGCGACGATGGTGCCGGGCATTGCAAGACCGAGACCCATCACGAATGCCCCCGAGATCCAGGCCAACACGATGAACGCCACCTGCATGGTCAGCACCGGAAGCAGAATGACCAGGGTCTTGGCGAGGACGACGGACACCGGGGTGCGCGGAGGTCCGCATGGCGTTCCAGCTCGTGCCCCGGTGCTCCATCCGCCAGGGCGGCGGAGGCCAGCAGGGCCACACCCAGCGAGCAGAAGAACATCGAGTAGAACAAGGATATCTGGGATGTCAGAACTCCCCATTCCGCGGAGAAGAACCCCTGATTTCGGTAGAAGTTGAAGGTGCCGGTGACAACTGCGAGCAGCGGCAGCAGGACGGCTACCACCCACACCGAGGAGCGTTTGAGCTTGATGATCTCGGCGGCCAGCAGGGACGGGAAACCACCGTTGCCCGCGCTGCGGGCCGTAGCGAGGTACGTGCAGGAGTGCTCACGGGGCTACCTCTCGATCCTGTTGAGCCGGTGGGTGACAACGGTGAATATGAGGGCCGTCAGGATGAGGAATCCGGCGATCCACCCCGCCGGGACGTCAATGTATGTGACGGCCGTTTGAGAGCCTGTGGAGGCGCTCCTGGCGGCGGGAGTGATGAGGGCGTAGTACCCCCAGGGGGTCCATCGGACTATCTCCGGTGGTACGAGCAGGGTGAAGATTCCGATGAAGCCACTGAGCAATCCCGTGCTCATGACGATCAGCTGGTTCTCCACCACGGCTGCGAGCCACAGAAAGTAGGCGCACGTGGCCAGGTCCACGCAGATGAGGAGGGTCGTGTAGGTGGCCCAGGGGCCGACATCGAGCGCTACCGACAGTCCTCTGAAACGGGCGAGCATGATGATGCCCAGACTCTGAACCGTCACGGCTGGGACGATGAGGAGTGACAGAGCCGCGAGCTTTGGCCCGGCACTAGGGTCCCCGGTGTCAGGCCGGAGGTGGCAGCCAGGTTCCAGCCGGGCCGGTGTGCTCGATATCCGTCTGCCGACTGGCGAGCACCGAGACGAGGATCGGCCCGATCATCGCGTTGTAAAAGCACGTCATCAGTAACAGCCGTGCCCACGGCATCGCACTCGGGTCGTGGAGGAAGGCCGTGAACGATGCGCTGAACAGGTTCATGCTGCACAAAGCCGCCGATGTGCCGACGATCAGCGTCGTGATCAAGGGCGTGCGCAGCCGACGCATCTTGAGGATCTCGACGCCCACGGCCGTCAGGAAGCCAGGTGCGGATGAGGTTTGGGAGCCCGGAGAGTGGTGAGACGACGTCGGAGCAACGACGGCGGGTGCTGACGAGAGTGCGGCGCTGGTCGTCACAGCACACCTCCCCGGCCGGTGAGGTCCATGAAGACGTCCTCGAGGCTCTGGGCCTCGCGTCGCACCTCGTGCAGCTCGACGCCGGCAGTCACCAGCCGGTTGATGAGCTCGGCGACCGCCTCCTTCGACATCCCCGGAATGCGCACGCCCTGCGGCACCAGTGCCGGACCGCTCGGCTGACCGGACGCGCCGGGAGCCTGAGCCGGCACGAGCCCGGCCAGGATCTGAGGGTTCAGGACGGCTTGCGGTGTCGGGGGTGACGACAAGAACGTCCGGTACCGAGCGCTCCATGAGCTCGGCGCGCGTGCCCTGGAAGACGAGGCGGCCGGCGGACAGGGATGCCGAGTGTGGAGGCCATGCGGTCGATCTCGTCGAGCAGGTGGCTGGAGACCATGACGGTGACGCCTTCGTCGGAGAGCTCGACCAGCAGCCGGCGCACCTCCTCGATACCGGCCGGGTCCAGGCCGTTGGTGGGCTCATCGAGGATGAGCAGCTCGGGCTCTCCGGCCAGCGCCAGCGCGATGCCGAGGCGCTGTTTCATGCCCAGTAGTAGGTGCGCACCAGGCGGTCCTTGTGCTCGGTCAGACGTACGAGCGCCAGGGCGCGGCTGACCTGCCGCTCGCTCAGTCCCTGCATCTTCGCCGCGATCCGCATGTTCTCCGCGCCCGTGAGATGGCCGTAGCCGGGCGGGTTCTCGATCATGGAGCCGGTGCGTGACATGATCTTGGCGCGTGTGGCGGGGCTGAAGGGCCGCCCGAGCAGGCTGATCTGCCCGCGGGTGGGCGCCAGGAGCCCCAGCAGCATCTTCATCGTGGTCGACTTGCCCGAGCCGTTAGGTCCCAGGAAGCCGTAGACGCTCCCGCGTGGCACCACGAGGTTCAGGCCCTCGACAACGGTGCGCTTGTCGAAGGTCTTGGCGAGGTCGTGGGTGAGGACGACGGCGTCGGAGGCCGCCGCTCGGGGTCGGTCCGTCGGCCTGCGGGAGGGGAACCGGAGGGGCGGTCCGGGCTGGCTGAGACGGCGCTGAAGGCGCTGGTGGGATGCGATGCGAAGTCGTCATGAGAACAAGGCTGCTCGTACCGGGTCGGGCGATCATCAGCCCGTGGTCTGCTTCTGGAACCGGTGACATGGCGAGGCTCATACCCGGGTATGAAATCCCGGCGGCGCCCCCTGGGGCTCGCGATCGCGACGGTACGGTTCAGGCATGAGAAAACGGCTGGGTCGCGAGGCGGCGCGGGCGGACTCGGCGGCACCCGCGCCGACGTCGGCCGGGCGTGTGCCCCGGCGGGTTCGATCTCGGCCGCCTGGCGTGACCTGCGCTCGGCTCCGTGGACGACGACGTCCGACGTCATCATCGCGCTGGCCTTCTTCTTCCTGCTGTGCATCGGCCGGCCCGACTCGGCTCCATGGCTCATCGAGGGGGCGGGGCCGGTGCTCCACTCCCCTGCTGGTGGGGGCCTGCGCCCTGGCTCTGTCGTCCGGCGCCACTCCCCGCCGCTCTTCGTCCTGGTGGCCGGCATCTGCCTGAGCGCGCACCTGGTGCTGTTCACGGAGTTCTCCGTCTTCTTCGTCGTGACCGGCTTGATCGCGGTGGAGACGACGCAGTCCCGCCTGGAGGCGCCATGGCGATGGGTGGCGCTCGTCCTCGAGCTCGTGGGCGTGGGCCTGGCGACAACGCGCGTGTACCACCTCATCGGTGGCTATATCCCACGCGGGTGAGCGCGGATGGTCGTCGTCGTCAATATCTGGCTGGTGACGATGGTGACGGCCTTCGTCGGCGCTGCGCAGCGCCGCAGCCGCGACCGCTGCAACCGGGCCCTCGAGCGGGCCTCGGTGCTCGAGGCGCAACAGGCCGCCGAGCGGCGCCTCGCGGTCATTGAGACCCAGCAGCGCATCGCCCGTGACGTCCACGACCTGCTGGGCCACAGCCTCACCGTCATCGCCATGCAGGCTGAGGGCGCCCGCGCCATCCTGGCTACTGACCCGGCCGCCGCCGACGAGGCCCCTGGCCGTCATCGGGAGACCTCCCGCCGCTCCGTCGACGAGGTGCATGCCCTGGTCGACATGCTGCGTTCCGACGTCGATGCCGGTGCTGACCCTGACGACCGCACCAGCAGCGACAGCGACACCGGTTCCGGGGCCACCGGCACCGTCGAATCTGTCGATGCCGGCATCAGTGCCTTGGCCGGAAGCGGTGTGGCGGCGTCGGGTCATGAGGATCGCCTGGAGCTTGTGCGCGAACCGGTGCGTCAGGCGCAGCGCGCGGGACTTCCCGTCACCCTGGAGACCGACCTGGATGGTGAGATCCCGTCGACTATGGCGCAGGTCCTCCACCGGGTGGTCAGGAGTCGCTGACCAACGTGCTGCGCCACGCCCCCGGGGCGGACACGAGCGTCTCGTTGCGCACCGGGGCCGGCCTCGTCGTCCTCGTCGTCGAGAACGCCCCGGTCCCGGAGCCGCCGGCCGGAGACACGGACCCTGCGCCGAGGACCGACGACCGTTTGTATTGTCAGGACATCGGGGAGCAGACGGACGCCGTGCCGGCGGAGGCGCCGCCCGGGTCGGCCACTGCGCTCCGCCCCGCGGCGAGCGTCTCCGAAGGCACGAGGCACCGCGGCTTCGGCCTCATCGGTATGCGCGACCGGGTCACCCAGCTCGGAGGCACCTTTCACTGCCGGGCCCCACCCCGAAAGCGGATGGAGGGTGACGGTGGAGCTCCCCTCTGATCCAGAATGAGAGCCGATTCCGCCCATATGGTGAACCTCGCAGGGCGTCGTCGGCACTTCGTCAGTACAAAACCGCACAAGCCGACCCTGAAGGGCGGATACTTCCGGTGAGTTGATGTCAGGAAGGGAGGTGCCTGTGATCCGCCTGGGTCTGGCCGATGATGAGCCGCTGTTCACCATGGGGCTGGCCATGCTGCTGGGGGCGCAGCCGGATATGGAGGTCGTCTGGCGCGCCATCGACGGCAACGACGCCCTCAGGCGCAACGACGACGACCCCGTCGACGTGCTCCTCCTCGACGTCCAGATGCCCGGGCTGGACGGACTCGCCGCGACCCGCGAGCTCATGGCCCGCGGCACCACCGGACGGGTCGTCATCCTGACCACCTTCGACACCGACGGCTACGTCATGGGTGCCATCGAGGCCGGTGCAGCCGGCTTCCTGCTGAAGAACACCCCGCCCCAGGACCTCATCGCCGCGATCCGCACCGTTCACGACGGCGACTCCGTCATCTCCCCGGGGCCCACGCGCCGGCTGCTCACCGCCGTGCGCACCGGGCGGGTCAGCGGCGTTCTTCCCGGGGACGGCGCTGGACGCCACGCCTCCGAGGACTCGGTCGAGGCGGTTCGGGCCGCGGAGGCCTCCCAGCAGGTCGCAGCCCTCACCCAGCGCGAGCGCGAGATCTTGGCGCTCATCGCCCTGGGGCTCACCAATCAGGAGATCTGCGACCGGGGTGGCTGTCCATGCCCACGGTCAAGACCCACGTGAGCCACCTGCTGTCCAAGACCGGCTGCCGCGACCGGGTCCAGCTGGTGCTGCTGGCCCTGCGCGGCGGCGTCGTCGCCCTCGACGACGTCCTGGGCCGGGCCTGAAGGCGATCACTCAGGCCGTCTGCCGCTGCACCAGGACGGCCACGGTGCGCGCGGGCACCGAGATCGTCCCGCTGGTGCGGTCGAAGCCGGTGCGGCGCACCACCTCATCGCCGCCCCTCGGCCTGGATGGGGGAGGCGGAAGTCCCAGCCCGCCAGCTCGGGCGGCGGCTGGGTGAGCGTCTGACCGAGGCATTGAAGACCACCAGGACGGCGTCGAGCTCCGGGGGTCCACGTCGCTCCCGCCCCGGGGTGTCGTCGATGAGCATGACGATCACCCCGCCGGCGCTGAAGCCCGCCCCCGGGAAGCTCAGCTTGTCCTGGATGAGGCGGGCCGAGCCCAGGCTGAACAGCGGCGTCGAGGCGCGAAGCCGCAGCAGGTCCAGGGCCTGGGAGCGGGCCGCCGCGATCTCCTCGGGCGAGGGCCGCAGCCAGTCGTCCTGCAGCAGCGGACCCTGGATCGCCCAGGGAGCCCTCGTTGCGGCTGGCCGGTGGTGAGCCCGCCCGAAGCCGTTGGACTGTCCCGTGAAGTCGATGGCGTTGAACCAGTCCCCGGAGTTGTAGGAGTCCCGGTCCAGGGACTTGCTGCGCAGCAGCTCAGTGCCCGCGCTCCAGAAGGCCGGCGACTGCGCCAGCGCCACCGTGGCCAGGCACACCGTGTTCATCCGCACCCGCTCGGCCACCGGCATGCCCTGGGGCAGCTTGCAGGCCAGCAGGGTCGTGAGAGCGTCTCGTTGTCAGTGGGCGTCGACGTAGTTGACGTTCTCCTGGGGGTGGAGGCGAGGCCGCCGGCGCCCCGTTGTGGATGAGGTCGATCCCGCGGCGCACCGACCCGTCCGAGATCGTCATGACATAGTCCCTGAGATTGCCCGCCAGCCCCAGGCGCACCAGGTCGGTGCGGTGCGCCAGGTCCGCCGACTGATCGTTCCAGCCGCGGTGGTCCAGGCCGCTGGGCTGAGTGAGCAGACCGGTGCCGAAGCCCTGGAAGACGCGGTGGTCGGAGTCGAAAGCGCCCCCGCCGTGGACCGCGTCGCGCAGGCGATCGTTGAAGGCGCCGATCCCGGTGCCAGTCGAGCTGACCCTGGGTGGCCTGCACGAACAGGGCGTTGCCCGCGACCTCCCCGAAGTTCCAGCCCTCCCCGTACAGGTAGATGGAGCGGCCCGTCGACGCCGTCGGCCTCCAGCGTCAGCTCGTCCAGGCCGCCCGCACGCGCTCCATGACGGCGCGCGGGTGATGGCCCATGAGGTCGAAGCGGAAGCCGTCGACCCGGTACCAGCGCGCCCAGCGCACCACCGAGTCGACCATGAGGCGCGCGCACAGGGCGTTCTCCGTGGCCGTGTTGGCGCAGCAGGTCGAGCTCGTCACCGTCCCACGGCGTCGAGCCGGTAGGTAGCCCGGCACCACCGGTCCAGGACGCTGCGCGGGTCACCAGCCGCAGGCAACCGTGTGGTTGTAGACCTGATCGAGGACCACCTGGAGGCCCAGGTCGTGCAGGGCCCCACCATCTCGCGGAACTCGACGACGCGCGCCCCGCCGTCCTGGTGGCCCTCGGTCGCGTAGGGAGCCCTCGGGGCACCCCAGTGGAGCGGGTCGTAGCCCCAGTTGTAGGCGTCGTGGTCGGCCACCTCCGCGATGGCCGCCTGCTGGTCGGCCGAGGCCGGGTGCGCGCCGGCGGGGATGCCTCGAGCGCTGGGAGCCGCGGTGCTCGGGGATGGTGGCGATGTCGAAGGTGGGCAGCAGGTGGATCGTGTTCATGCGCGGCCCGGGCCAGCTCGGCCAGGTGGTGCACGCCCGCCGAGCCGGCCACCGTGAAGAGCCCGGTAGGTGCCGCGCAGCTCGGGCGGGACGGTGCCGTCGGCGGCGGAGAAGTCCCGCAGGTGGAGCTCGTAGATGCTGCGGGGCCGAGTCGTTGCGCACCGCCGGCGCCCGGGTGGCGCCCCACCGCTCGAGGCCAGGCGCGCGGGTCGGCCAGGTCGACGGCGACCGAGCGGGTCGAGTCCGTCGTCAGCGCCGTTGAGTAGGGGTCGGTGACGATGTTGGTCTCCACGCGCCGAGTGGAGGCACGTAGACCCGCACCTCCCACAGGTACTGGCAGCCGGCGAGTGATGGGGGCGTCGGGGCCGGCTCGTGCCGCCCGGCTCGCCGGGGTGCTCGTGGTGGTGTCGGCCGAGTCGGGCCGGCTGGCGACGACCCAGCGGCCGTCGCCCGAGCGGATGGCTGGAGTGCGTCTCGGTGGGCCGGGGACCTCGGGCACCGAGCCCAGTGGGTCGCCGGTCTCCCAGGTCAGGAGGTGACGGCCTGAGGCGGTGGGGCCCACAGGGCGAAGGAGGAAGACCGCCTGTGAAGGTGACGCCCAGCTCGGCGCGGGTGGCGGCCTCGGCGTAGAGGTGATCCAGGAGGATGGCGGTCTGCACCCCGGTGAAGGCGTCGAGGTGGGCGCCACTGAGTGTCGGCGGCCTCGGTGGTTCAGGGCTCGACGTACTGGGCGATGGCGACCCTGGCCGGTCAGGGCGGAGGCGACGGCGCGGTCGTCGAGCAGGGTGTGCGCGGCGGCGTCGGTCGCTCAGGCGATGTAGCCCCTCAGGTGGGGGTGGGAGGCGAGGACCTCGCCGGGCGTAGGTCGCCGACGATGCGCAGGGGCGTGAGCGTCGGGGCGGGCATGCCGTCCGCGCCCAGGATCTGGCCGTGGACGGCCGCGGCGCGCGCCGTCGGGCGCCGTGGATGAGGACGCAGGGCGAGGCCGGAGCCAGGGGAGGGGGTCGCCGGCGTCAGTGACGACGACCTCGCGGTCCATCCCCTGGGCAGCAGCGACAGCAGCCACGCCAGGATGGTGGTGACCCAGTAGGCGCGCTGCTCCTCGCTGCCGGCCACGGGCGGGAGGGGCCGCGGTGGTGTCAGTGTGCAGGTGAGCGTGTAGGTGAGGTCATGGTGGTGTCCTCCCGAGTGGAGGCGCCTTGGTGAGACGCCGCCGGTCCTGCCGGTCGTGTCGCGTGCGGCCCCGTGGTGCGGGATCGGCAGATCAGGGCCGCTCACCTCGTAGTCTCCCCTGGGCGGTGGGGCCCCTGTCAGCCCGATGGCGGGGATGTCGCCCGGCCTGCGGACGCCGGACCGGGCACCTCGAGCCCCGGCTGCGGTGGCCGCCTCTCGTCTACTTGCTGGCCGCGGCAGGGGTCGACGGCCTCCGCGTGGCTCGGCGGCGCGGTGCTCGCTGCCATCCTCCCCGCCGTCGTGCGCGGCCGACCCTCCCGCGCATGGGGCGGCCTCGGCACCGCGATCCGGCGTCGTCGAGCGCGCGGGCGCAGCGGGACCTCGATCTGGGCGCTGACCGAGCGCAGGTCGTCCGCGCCCATCTGGCGATGGCCGCGTGGACAGTGGGATCCAGTCGGACAGGACCCGCTTTGCGCTCTGCACGGCACGGCTCAAGCGTAGAGGATCCGGTGTTGACGACGGGCTGGGTGCGCTGGTCGAGCAGAGCACCTACCAGGAGGTTGGATACCATCTGAGGCGGCGCCTCGTCCATGGTGACGATGTCGTCCGCCTCGAGGCGCTGAGGGCCTGGTCGACCATGGACACGCGCCCTCGACGATCTGTCGCGGGCTGCGATGACGGCGCCGGCCTGTGGCGCTGGAGCATCGCCTGGGCGATCTCGGGGGCGTAGGCCAGCGAGGAGATGCGAACCTCGACGATCTCCAGGCCGGCTGGCGCCACCGGGCCTGCGACCTCGGCCGCCAGCTCGGCGGAGACGACGTCCGCGCCGCCGCGCGCAGGTCTCGCGCGGGCCCAGCCTCGTCGTAGGGGTGGGTGGGTGGCCACGTGTCGCAGCGCGGACTCCGGCCTGGGCCCTGATGTGAACTGCTCGTAGGCCTCACGACGGCGAGACGGCGCGGGCGGTGTCGGCCACCTGCCGCACGACGATGGCGGCGATGTTGGCGGGTTGCCGTCAGGTCGTTGACCCTGAGCTCATGAGTCTCGAGTTGTGGACCTTGATGGAGACCCTTGCCCGGTGGTCAGTGGCGGAACGAGCACGAACCGCAATGGGCGTGCGGTGCCGATGTAGCGGCCGAGGAACCGACACGCTGGTCTGCCCGGGCACCACGATGGTGAGCTGCTGAACAACGGGAGGCGAGTGAGGCCGACGCTCCCGGCGACGATGCCCAGCACGGCTCCCGGCTCGCCCGCGTCGGCGGCGGCGCGCTCGACGATGAAGGGATCGATCCGGCGGTGAGCGCCGGGATGAGGGAGCGGAGGCGGGGCCCGAGCCCGCGGCCAGGGGCCGGCTTCTCCCGTGATGTCGACGCGGCTGGAGGTGGCTTGGGGCGTTGGACGGACTGGTCAGGGCGTCAGTGGGGAACGGCAGTGGGGGACTCGGTGGGCGGAACGAGGGACGTGGACATGAGAACCCTCCTTGAGTTAGCAAAATGATATCTATTTTTTGAAGAGGTGCAAGCGGCACTGTTTATGCGACCTCGCTGATGGACCGATCGGGGTGGTGCGGGCGGAGAGTCGACAGGCGTGCAGCCGGTATTGATGTCACGCCAGGTCTACGTCAGGGCATGGCTCGTTACGCGAACTGGACTCGCCCTCGTTGCTCGATGCCGCCGGTCCCGTGAAAACCGGCCTCGTCGACGGCCGCCCGCTGGCCCGCCGGCTGCGTCCGCGGACGCTGACGACGTCGTCGGCCAGGACCATCTGCTCGCCCTCGACGCCCGCTGGGCCGCGCATGGTCGCCTCCGGCCGCCTGTCCTCGATCATTCTGTGGGGTCCGCCGGGCTGCGGTAAGACGACGGTCGCCCGGCTCCTGGCCGACCGCACCAGCCTGGTCTTCGAGCAGGTCTCGGCGACCTTCTCCGGCGCGACTACCTGCTGACGGCGTTGAGCGACAGCCCTCTACGAGCACCGCCAACGGTCACGAGCGCCGTATCCCGTGAGCGTCTGGCGCACTGGGGAGGGCCTGCGGGCGCGCAAGCGCGACCTCCCGGCGGGTGGCGGGCGGATACCCGCCTCTCGCCGCGGCGCACGGCCTCCAGCATGAGGGTGGCCACGTCCGTGACCCGCACGTCCGCGCCCTCGGAGCGACGCCGTCAGGAGAGCATCGTGGTGCAGAAGGGGCAGGCGGTCGTGACCTGCGCGCCGGTGCCGATGGCCTCGCGCGAGCGCTCCGGCGATGCGCGCGTCCCGATGGTCTCCTCCGCAGGAGACGCCCCACCGCCCCCGCAGCAGAAGCCCGCTCGTGGCTGCGCGCACTCCACCGTGGTCGCGCCGGTCGCCTCCAGCAGCCTCGCGCGGCGGGAGTGAACCTGGTTGTGGCGGCCCAGGTGGCAGGCGTCGCGGCTGGGGTGACCGTCGGGATGACCCGCTCGCCCGCCACTGACACTGGCTGCCTCGGTCCGACGGCGCCGCCGAGGAGTCTCGGCCTGAGGGTGCAGTGGTCTCCATGCTCTCTGTCAGGTGTCCCAGCCCGGTGAGTCGCCGGTCTCCCGGAGACGGGTGTCAGGCGTCCGGGGCCGGGGAAGCGGGTGGGGCGTCGGACGCAATCGAACCGCCCGTGGCCTGCGGCGGCAGGGGGCGCAGCCGCCCTCGCGCACGAGCCGGTTGAGCAGCTGGGTGTGTGGACGACCTCTGGCGGCCCCGATCTGCGGGTACTCCCGCGAGATCGTGTGTACCAGTGCGCGAGGTCACCACGATCCTCTGCGCTGACCCTACCGCAGGGTCTCCACGTTCTGCGCGGCGAGCATCTGGTAGGATCTCGTTGCCGGCGCGCCGGGCCGGGTCACCCGGTGCAGATCTCGGCGTCGCCGAGGACCGCGACTCACCCCGCGGTGTGCAGCAGCTCGGCCACCGCCCGTCGTCTTCTTGGCGGTCCTCGTAGGCGCCGGCGCAGCCGCCCAGAACAGGTAGTCGACGTCCGCGGCGCTCGACGTCGTCGCCGATGACCGGCACCTGAAGTCAGGTTCTGTGGCCCAGTCCATGCGCTTGCGAGCCGGCAGCCCCCACGGGTTTCCCCTTGGACTCCATCTTGCGGAACATGCCACCGGCTCGCGGGAGGCTGACTCGCAGAGCACCTGCTGGCGGCGCCGTCGACGCCGTGGTCGACGTGCTCGATGTCCACCGGGCCTGTCACGAGGCCGCAGGTGGTGCAGGCCCATGGGACGTCGGCGAGGATGACCTCCGGCCAGGGGCGCTGCCGCGGCAGCCCGTATCAGTAGGGCGCCATGCAGTGGCCAGCAGCGCGCTCGAGCACGTCGCCGGTGTGGGGCGGTCGCCCGGCTCCAGGCCCAGGTTGGTCTCGCGTGCCAGGCCGTCGGCATGCCCAGCGCCTGCCGACCAGCGCCGCGAGTCGGGCGGAGGCCCTACTCTCCTCGGTGACGTCATCGGGCTCGACCCCAGGGCGCTCGGCCGCAGGCGAGACAGCCGCCGCGTGGTGGTGCGCAGCTGCGTACAGGGCGACAGGACGCGCGCGATGTTCACGCCGGGACGCACAGGTCCTGGCGGCGACGACCAGCTCGGTGCGAGAGTCGCATTCCAGGTGAAGTCTCGGTGGCCCACGCCCAGGCGCACTCGGGGCCTCGCGGGTCGGCTGCCTCCATGGCCTCCTAGCGCGTCCATGCTGCCTCGGTCAGAATCGTCGCCGACCATGAGCAGCTGGAGGCGGGCCCAGGGCCCTATGGGACATCCGCCTCGCGGCGCGCGGGACGCTGAGGATCGCCAGGAACCGGTGCCAGGCCACGCTCATCGGGGGCTGCACCCAGGCGACGACACCAGGTCATCGACGCACCACCCTGATGGTGGCGACGACGAGGACTCGCGCTGGTCAGGGCGCCGGCGCTCGGGAGCGAGGAGCGGACCGGTCAGGCCGTCAGCGGGAATGCGTCGAGGCCAGGGCCCGCTCGCCGGGTCGGGGAGGCGGTGAGAAAGCGCGCCAGCATCGCAGCGCCAGCACGCAGGCGACCACGCCGTGATGGTGGCCTCGACGAACTTTACAGCCTGGGCTCGACGTCAGCTGGCGGGCGCAGGTGCGCGGTGCCCACCGCCGTCGGGTCAGGGGCGCAGGGCAGGGCCCGCCAGCCGGCCCAGGTCGGCGCAGCGCAGGATCGTCAGCCCCACGATCCCGAACGTGACAGCCTAGCGATGAGCTCGACGATCCAGGCCCACCAGGCGGCGTGCCCGATGAGCGGCAGCAGTCGCCTGCCAAAGGACCCGTGAGCCGGCCACGAGCGTGAGGAACAGCAGCGGGAAGGACACCGCAGCCAGCCGGTGGGCGGCCTTGATGAAGGGGCGGCCTTGCGGCAGTGTAGCTCGGGCGCACCCAGCGTGAGCACCAGGCGCCGACCGACCGGGCGCAGACGCTCCGGCGCGGCCGCCGCCCCACACGCCATGCGGCGCCAGCTGGTGAAACAGGCACGTGCGACTGCGATACCGATCGTCGTGGCGATGACGATGACGGCACAGACGATCTGCACGGCACTCATCGGGGTGGGCCCCTCAGGTCTCAAAGGCAAGGCGGAAGCGCTGGGAGGTGGGCGGTGGCGCGGAGGTCGCCTGCGCGCACTCGTTGGCTCCCGTCAGCCTACCCGAGGGGCGGGCCGAGCCGTGACCGGGCGGGTGAGTGGAGGTGTCAGACCTGGGGCTGAGGCGCGACGGAGGAGAAAGTGTCGAGATTGGCGACTTTTCCGAGGCGGCCGACGGCCGTGAGCTCGACAGGAACCTCGAAAACTGGCTTTGACCTGCGAAGATGCTGTGGTGTCCGGTGTGCCAGGCCCCTCGCGAACGGTGTTCGGGCGGGAAAAGTCGCCAATCGTGACACGGGACCGCCAAAAAGTGTGCCGACCCGCAAGGCCGGCACGGACGGAGTCCTCAGGCGCTGATGGCGCGCGCGCTGCGCGTAGAGCCGGGGCGGCGGGCGCTGTACCGCTTGGCGGCCTGGCGCGGTCCGAGCTCGCGCACCAGGGTGACGGTGGCTCCGGGAGATGATGGCGAGAGCGCACGATCTCGGCCTGGCTTGTAGTTGAGGAGCTGGTCTTCGCGCGGGGCCGGCTTGCGGAGACCACCCGCCAGCCGAGCGCCACGACCTTCTCGGCCACGAGACCCGGAGGCGAGCGTGGCCACGGCCGCGTCGCCTTCCACATGCAGTCGGTCGGTCTGGCCGATCTCGGCGTAACCTGTGCGCTCATTTGGGAGTCCTCCTTGCGCCCGCCGGGCGGTGTCGTGGGTGCCTGCGTGCTGGCGGCGGACCGATGGTGCTCGGTCCGTTCCGCCCCGATCGTGCACGTGCGGGCCGACGAGCGCAGCCGGTGTCCGCCGCGTGCGCCGCGCAGCCGATGAGCCCTCTCTGCGCCGAGGGCCAGCAGCGGCTACAGCACGGCGAAGACGGCATGACGGCACCGCAGGCGGCGATTGCGGCGCCGGTAGTCGTCCCGCGACGGCGTACGTACGCGCAGCCAGGCGTTGACGATGCGAACCAGGCCGTGCGCGCCGGCGCCACCGCCCACGCTGCACGTACGTCGGAGGCCGGGATCGCGGTGCAGCACCGCGTGAAGCGAGCTCGTCACCAGCAGCACCTGCGGGTCGACCCATGCCGCGCCCAGCCAGGAGGTCACAGGTGCAGGAGATATTCGTGCGGGTCGTCGTCGAGGAGGTCCTCCAGGAGGATCCGCTCGGGCTGGCGGGATGCCGCGGGCGATCGCGTAGTCGGCCGCGGCACGCGCCTCGCCGATCGGCTCACTCGACGCCCTGTCCACCGCCTCGCGAGCCGTGCAGTGGTACGCCTGGGCGTGCGCGCGCCTCGCGCCACGGGCGTCGATGCCGCCGGCGATCCGCGAGCCCAGCGGCGACGCGCTGATGGGCCCGGCGCCGTGGCGGACCGACGACGATGCCGGGTGCGGCGCAGTCCAGCGCCGCAGATCCGCTGCACCACCGTCTGCCAGGAAGATGAGGAGGAAGACACGAGGTAGGCGCAGGCGCAGGCATGAGAGCGGCGACCAGGAGGGCCCAGGGGTTGGCGGTAGTACGAGGGGCGGCGGCGTGCGCTTAATCGGTGCGGCGATGAGGGCCAGACCGGCCGCCAGGCGCAACCAGGTTGCTCATCCGCTGCCCTTCGCGGCGGATGCCGGACGACACGCTGAACATGAGCAGGAACGGTCATGAGGGCGATATGGGCAGGAAGAAGGCGACGCTGCCCGCGTCCCACCAGACCTTGAGGGCGGGGATGAGTGAGGCGGGATGGAGCAGAGCTCTCCTGCGGTAATACCGGCCAGGAGCAGGACAGGAATTCCGTTGCGCAGCCGGCGGTCGTCGCGGCGATCGCGAGAAGCTGAGGAGCACCACAGGGCCAGGGCGGCGACGTCGATCAGTGGCACGAGGAGGAACCAGGGGTGCCTGCATGGTGTGGGTTCTCTCGTGGGCTGGGACTTGAGTGTTTTTCTTGGATGCGGGAGGTGGGCTCTTCCCGGCATGGCGCGGGTGGTGGGTGCCGGCGGGCCGGCACTCATCACTGGGGCTCAGGGCTGGCTGGGTGCCGCCTCGCGCTCTGCGCGAATCAGGGCCGGGAGGCTGCGTGCGGTGAGCGAAGCGTCGTGGTGATGATTCGTGAGGAGACGGCCCTCCACCTACTCGGACGAGGTCGCGCGCCCTGGCTCCTCCCACAGGGTGAGATCGGGTGCCGCGCCCGCGCGAGGCTCGCGCGCCATGATCGAACGCATGGGCCTGCCCGGGTAAGGCGCAGGTCGTAGTCGGTCTGGGCCTGGGCGGTGTGCTCCCGGTGCGCCGGGCGACCAGTCGGGCTGAGACCACTCAGCAGGTGCGTCAGACTCGCCCCATCTCGGTGAGCCGGTAGTCGACCTGGGCGGGAACCATGCATTGGGCGTGCGATCCACGCCCATCGCGCTCCAGACGCCGCACCGTCAGGGTGAGCATTCGCTGCGAGATTCCGCCGACGGCGCTGCAGCAGCCGGAAGCGCAGCGACCGCGCGTCGCCACGATGACCAAGCAGGGACCGCGATGTCTCAGTGGTCGTGGGACCGCTCGGATGCCGGGATGCGCGGTGCGCGCGCGGGTGCCAGCGCTCCCAGAGCACCGGATCGGGGATCGCCGGTGGTCACATCGCGCTGTGCGTCGGTGACAAGAGACTGCCTCCTTGTAGAATTGCGCGCACGATGCCTCAGGCTCATGCGGCAGAAAAGCCGCTGGCTGCGGGAGCCGGACGCCGGAGCGCGGTTGAGTCTGAAGGAGCCTAACATCGCCAGTCACTTGGTGACCGGTGCGAGCGGACGGTTCTCCTCGGCCGTCCTGCGGCGGAGCTGCGCGCTCGTGCTATTCCGGCGGTGGGCGCAGCCGCACGCCGTCGGCGGGGCAACGGCATGTGCGACTTTCAGCGCGACAGCCTGGACTTCACCGGCGTCGACACTGCTGCTGGTGTCCGCCAGGGCGCAGGAGGACGACCGGCAGATCGCCTTCAAACCCGCGTCGCCGCGAGGTCGCGGAGGACGCGACGGCGTCTCTCACGCCTCGTCTACACGAGCCTCACTGGCGCGGGCGACCACCCATCGATGGCGCTGCCGCACCGAGTCACCGAGCGATCATCATGGTCCCAGCGGTGCGAGCATGGACCAGCCTGCGCACCTTGGCGTCTACGCGGGTCTCCTGCCCCACTGTCGTGGGAGAAGCAGGGGCGCGGGAATCGTGTCCCTTTGGAGCAGGCCGTCGCTGCAGTGGCGCGGCGGACAGCGCGCGGCCGCTCGGTTCTCAGAGACCCAGGCGGGCACAAGGGAGGTTACGAACTGGTGAAACCATTACGGTGACCGTCGCCGACATCGCAGACGCCTGGCCCTGCGAGGTGGGGACATGAGCCTGGGCGACTACCGCCTTCTCGCCGGGGGTGAGATGCCGGCCCGCCTGCCGTCAATGCTCTCGATCGCCAGCGTCGCAAGGCGCGGCCCTGGCGGAACGGGTGACGACCTTTCCCGTCTGCTGGACAGGGGATCCCATGGATCCACTCTCCGTCACCGGCGGGTCATGTAACCAAGCTCAGCATCACCAAAGACGGCGTAAGTCAATTGGGTCCCAATGGGACGGCTCAAGAAAGCCGGTCCCGTGCCGGGAGGTGACGGAAGTGGTGCGCCAGGGCGATGGGTTTCGTGGTGCCCAGGCACCGGGTGAGTGTCGACGGGTGGCCTCCCGAACTACAGATGAAGCCTGCAGCAACGACAGAGGCGCCTCGTTGTCGGCCCAGCACTGGCTGATGGACCGCCGCCGACGGCGTAAGTGCGAAGCCAGGAACCCTCGAACCTGCTCCAGTTGGTACCAATGAAGGAGATCGAGACCATCTCCCCGGCGCGCCGCAGACGGCGTCGAACTCGAGGTGTCATTTGTGAGCATCCAGTCCACCGCCGCCCCGGCCGGCCCTCTCCCGGCCCTCCGGCCACCGCGCCCTGCTCGCCAGGACCGCCGCCAGCAGGCCTGAGCCTGACCGCCTGCAGCCAGGGCAAGAAGACCGGCTCCCCAGGCCGGCTCAAGACCGTCTTACGTGTGCGACTCCCTTCCGTCTCGGAGGACCTCAGAAGGCCTTCACCTCCGGGGCGGCTGCACCCTCAGGTCGCCACCTCCGGGGTTGCCAGCGCCCTGGTCAGCAAGCTCGTCCTGATAGGGACGCCCCCTGGGCAATGTTCGGCATCGACAACACCACCGCCACCGCGCCCTCGACCAGGGCGTGTCGACACATCACCGCAATCACCCACCCAGGGGCGCCGAGGCTTCGTCGCCGACGCAGCCTCGCGCCCATCGACGTCAACGACGTCTGCCTCAACATCGACACTGTTTCCTTCACCGGCAAGGGCCTCACGCTGACCACCAGCCGAGGACCTCACAAGCCCGAGTACAAGGGCCTTATGGTATCAACTTCCCAAGCTCTCCCGGCATGGCCAGCTGCTGTACATGTTGCTGGCTTCGGCTCCTTCGTAGCTACGACAGCTCTGGCAGCAGATATGGGGACTGGGCGCCGCCTACAGGACAAACTTCTCGGCGGCGGCAGGGGCACCTATCCATCTGTCGTCTCCTACGCCTCTCGCCCCTCCTTCTGGTCTCCGGGACCGGAAATGCGTTCCTCCGCCCTGGACACGGCCTTCCGCAGGGGTCAGTGCGCCGGTTACTCGAACGCCGAGGAGCAAGGCCTTCGTGGAATGGATGCTTCAGGAGGCCGTCAGGAGGACATCCCCGGCAGATGTACATGTGCGGTGCGCGGGCGCACTTCCGAGACTCACCAGGTTCGGGCGGCTGTCGAAATCGCCGGTGAAGATGAACAAGAGGATCACCACGCTGCAGTGGCTGAACCCACTGGACCGAGGCCGTCGGCAGGTAGGCACGCCAGGCGGTGCCCGCCGCCGCTGCCCGACGCATGGCGGCCCGTGACTGGGGACGACGCGCCGGCTGGACCCTAGCCGTCGTCGGCCCGCTGGCGCTCCTGGCGTCTTTACTACACCATGCCTGGCCCGGCAGCCACCTCGCCGGGCCACTGGCCTCTTCGCGGCGCCCTGGACCTGAGCGGCTTCGGCGAGGGTCCTGGCCCGCGAGCGCACCACCATGAATCCTCCGCAGACCCTCTCCCGGGCGGTGCTCGGCACCGTGTGCAGCCCTCCAGCATCCCGGGCCTCGTCCTCTACCAGCGCGCCCCCGGCGGCCGCGACCTGCTGCGCCAGTTGGTGACCGTGCCGCTCGTGCGCAGCGTGTCGTTAATCGCCTTCCACGCACAGGTCGCAGCGGTCCCTGGAGCCCTGGGCGCGGACGGGACTGACCGCGGTCGTGCGCTGGCGCGCGCCAGCTACGGGCTCGTGGTGCGCACCGTAGGGCACCATGTGGTCGCCTCGCTCCGCGCGCCGTGGAGGCCGCGCGGGCGCTGGGGGCCTCGCCGATGCGGGCCTTCGCCGCCCTGCCCGCCTGGCCCCCGCCATCGCCTCAGCGGCCTCCCTGACCTTCCTGTTATTCTGCCTTGCCGCCACCACAGGTGGTGCTCGTGCTCGGCAGGGTGGGGATCAGCACCACATCGAGACCGAGATCACCGGCTGACCGCGGTACCTCGACGCGGGCGCCGCCGTCATCCGTCATCCAGCTCCAGCGTCATCGCCCTGGCCACTGTGGTGGCAGGCGCGCCGTCGCGGGCGCCGCTGCGGCGCCTGCACGCCGGTGCCGCCCGCGCACGCGCCGCCGACGCCCCGCGCTCGCGATGCCGCGGTCTGGTGTTGCTGGTGGCGCCGATGGCGTGCTGATGCGCGCGCTCACTGCAGCGCGACGGCGCCGGACGCTAGCCCGCTTCACCGACACAGGCACGACCGGCGGGCGCGCCTGCTCGTGACCGTGTGGGAGAGCGACCGCGAGGCTTTCGGTGAGCGTGGCCGTTAACGGCCGCAGTATCCTTCCACAACCCTGGGGTGGCGGTGTGCACGGTGATATAGCGCCGACCACCGCGGCCGGGCGCTGGCCCGGAGTGTCACCGGGCTCGACGCCGCCTTCATGCTGCCGCGGGCGTCTCCCGCCGTGACGGTCGACGCGGCTACCTCATCGCCTGGCGCCCGCCGCTGGCCTGACCCTCGCGGTGGATGCCGCTGGCGCAGCGGTCGTGGCCATCGCCGTGGTGCACCCTGCTGCCGGCTTTGCGCATCGACCGCATCAGCGCGAGGCAACCTCCGCCACAGGGGCCGGGCGGCCGGGTGCTGACGCGGACGGTCCCAGCGCCGCGAGCCGGCGGGCTGGCCGGCTTCGCCTGGCGACGTCGCTGGGAGTTCGGGGCGACGTCGTTCTGGCCCGCCCCAGGCCGACGCTGCCGGTGGTCATCGGCTCATCAGCCAGCTCCAGAGACGGGGATGGCGCGGCCGAGAGGGCGTGGTCTGGCGGTGGGCAGCGCCGCAAGTCATGCTCCGCTGCAGTGGCTCCAGACCCGGCTCCGGCCCCGGGCGGGGCGCAGGCGCGCGGGTGCGATGTCGAGGTCGGGCGGGGCGTCGGCATCAGCCGACGCAGCGCGCAGCCTCCGCGAGACCAGCCGGCACTCGGCGGGTACCACGGGCGAACAACCGCAGGTGGCCCGGGCTCGCGGGCCGGACAGACAGGCAGGCGGCCGCCAGGCCCGACACCAGTGACGCAGCGCTTCTGCGGGCCTGTCGGTGCGCGGGCTCCGCCCGGTATTACGGGGACCTGCGCGCCAGAGTAATCGACCTGGGTGCGCCGGCGGGTCGTCGCCCTCCTGGGGGCCTCGGGCTCGGGTGAAGTCCCTCCCTGCAGACGTTGGCCGGTCTGGAGGACGTGGCCGCCGGCGAGGTCGCCTGGGACAGGCGGAGCATGGTGCGCGTGCCCGTCCTGGCGGCTTCGGCCTCATGTTCCAGGACTGGCCAGCTCTTCCAGGCCACCACGGCAACATCACCTGAACCATGACCTGCCGCGTGCCAGCACGCAGTGAACGGGTGCGCGAGATGCTCGAGCTCGTCAGCCGCGGCTTCGAGCGGCGTGACCCTGTCCGGCGGGCAGGCAGCAGGTGGCGCGGCGGGCGCTGGCCCCAGCGCCAGGGCTCCTGCGCTCGACAAACCCTGTCCGCCCTGGACCCGGGCCCTACGCAGGCAACTGGCACCGACAGCGCACCATCTTCCGTCAGGGGCGGCACCGGCGCTCTACGTCACCCGGTCAGGACGGAGGCCATGACCGTGGCCGACCGGGTCAACGTCTGAACCGGTCGCTTCTGCCTGGATACCCCCCCAGCGCCTGTGGGCCGGCCCGGAAGCAGCGCAGGTGGCGCGGTTCCTGGGCTTCGACGTCATCGGCGAGCTCGCTCTCGCCCCCGGCGCGCTGCGCATCGTGGAAGGAGCCGTAGCCAGGGCCAGACTGCGGGGCCGGGTCCGCGCAGACAGAGATGCCTGCGACACGGAGACCTGCTGCCAGCCACCGTGCTGGCCTCCTGCGCCTTGAGTGGGGGTCGAGGTCGAGCAAACTGAGCAGCTCGCCGAACAGCTGGGCCGGCCAGGCCAGGAAGACCGGTGTCGCACCACAGTACTGCATGCGCGTGAGTCGTGCCACCGCCAGCCCAGCGCCCCGCTCCCGGTGCACGTCACCTGAGCCTCGACATAACCCGCACCGCCCACCTGTGGACAGCAGGCGGGAGCCTCGTGCCGTCGCGTTCGTACCTTGGGTCGATGCGATTCGAGGTAGAGGTACGAGCGCGCAGCTTACGTGCCACGGTTGGAAGGGTGTTTCAGGTCACGGAAAGATCTCGAGGTAAGTCATGACAGACCGATTTGTGTCCTGGCACACCGTGATCCTGTCACCCGCGGTGTTTCCAGGCCGCGGGCACGACCCCTGCAGGACTTTTCTCCTGTGTAGCATCGCCGTTGTGGGCGGAGGAAAGCCGTGGGTGACGGAGGAATGGCGAGAATCGCGTCCGGGCCGGGCGCTGCGCCGTCAGAAGATCTGAACAGGTCGCAGTTGAAGTCTCAGTTGAGTAGCATCCACAGTGCTGGCAGTCGATTGCCTCTGCGCCAGGCTCGCGTCGGCATTGTCGCCGACCAGTCATGTCCACAGCCTCGGCAATCGGCGCCTTCCTCAGTGATAATCCCGATCCTCACCGCAAGGGAACTGACGTAATCACTTCGTCCGCCACCGGCGGCTTCCAGAGGGCTTTTCCTCAGCGCTGGGCACTACACCTGGACCAGTTGGGCTCGCGCCGAATTCGGCGTCAGCTCGGCCCCGCCTGCGCGATGGAATCACGGTCACCGACCCGGCCTCCGTACTCAGCCTTCCGCTCGGAGGTCAGGCCAAATCATGTTCCTGCACACCCAAGGCCAGCGGGTCTTGTAAACACGCCGCCTTCTGGACATCGACGCCGACCTGTCCATCGAGGAAGACCGCCAGCTCTCCGCCCGCCTCCAGGACGCGAAAGCCAACCTCATGGGCGGCTTCGAGGTGCGACTGCACGCTTGTCATCAGTCTTCGCCCCAGCCGTGCGACGGTATGGTGAACCGGGCGCGACCGACTGGCGCCGACGGTTCTCCTTCACCGCCGACAAGTGCGGCGACCCGGTGCCGCTGCGGAAAACACCACATGCCGGTGTTCATCACCTGCCGCGCTGCAAGTCGCGCGGTAGCCTTCCAGCCCACCCCCGGCCATGGTGGCCCACCACCCTGGGCCAAGGAGGTTGCAAGACCACCTGCTACGCCGAGTGGCGAAGTCCGGTCCGAGCAGTCCCATAGGGAGGAGTGGGCCTGGCCTTCTTCTGCCGTCGACCACGCCATCGCCCTGCCTCATGATGAACCGTCTGCTGCCTTCTACGGCGTGCGCTCCGAGGCGGCCAGGAGGCTGCGCACCGCGACGTGCACAACGCTCTGGAGACCACCCACCAGCTGCGCCCGACAGGAGTCTCCCCAGTATCACGCCATAGGTACGTCAACTTCGCTTGGGCGCCTGGGCCGCTCATTGAATCCTGGGCAGGAGGAGGGCCTCGACGATATATCGCTCATCACTCCAGACGGTGCGCGACATCATGCGCCCCGACGAGCCTGGCCCGCTCATCCTGGGCAACACCTTCACCGAGCTGTGGAGCCAGCAGGCCCACATACCGACCAGCTCTCCTGCAGGTGCCCCCTTCAAGTTCCTACCCCTCATCCTTGACCCCGACTCGCAGGCGGTGCCGAGACAACCCCAGCGGTCGACAGACACCTCGTGACTCCTTCGCCGTCCCAATCAGTAATGTCAGGTCTTCGTTCCCGTACGGCCCGACGCCGTTCGACACCATTCGAAAGGACCACCAAAACAGTCGCTTCCGCAAGAAGTCCCAGTTGGCTCCTCCCTCCCGGTCATCCGCTGCCAGGGCGGACGGGCGAGCAGGCGCCGCCGCCTCTGGCGCTGCCCAGCGCACCCGCGAGCGCAACGAAACCCGTGCCCGCACTGGCAAGGACGGCAGGCCAACCGCCAGCCGCCGCGGCTTCAAGACCTCCCGAGCAGATGGACTCGCCTTGCCTGACCCTGGCCGATCGGCCTCCAGGTGTTCTGGGCCGCTCCCCTGGACCAGGCGCTGGGGCGACTCCCGGACAGTCTGGTGGCCCACCGCCTCCGCAGGCCGCCGGACCAGCCGGGCCGCCAGGATCGGCCGGGGAACTGACCCGGCTGCCGTCAGCACCCAGGCTCAGCTAGGGGCGGGGGGCATCTGCAGGTAGCGATGCGCAGCGCTGGATTGGTGCCAGCGAGTCGACGCAGAACCGCGGACATCGCCTCCGACATCGAGTTCTGACGGCTCGTCCTGTGCCACCACCGGCCCTGGGCGGACAGCCAGTCGCGCCGCACCCCGGGCGGCGCCATCCGCACCGAACCACGCCGCGCCCGTACGGGAAGGGCCGAGAGATCCATGAGCGCGCAGCCGGCTCTGACCCTGGACAGGGTGGAGACCTGGCTGTCCAGCATGTCGCCGCCAGCCCTGAGGAGGACGGCGCCGTCTTCATGGGCCCGGGCTGCGTGTCGGCGTCTACCTCCACGACGAGGCCACGCCTCGTCGTCAGCCCGGCATGGCGCGGACGCCCGGAAGCCAGGCGCCTCGATGAGATGCGCATCGACGCCAGCACCGCTCCACCTGCAGCGGACCTGGCGTCACCCCGCCATGACCACGTCTGCTCTGCTGGCTTCCAGATGGTGACCTACGTCGGTGCGGGCACAGGCGAGGCAACTCGACACCTTCATGGACATGGGGCTGGGCGCGACCCGCGCCTTCTTCTCGCCGTGGAGGCGCTTCCTGACTCGTCACTGGGAGGAGGACTGGTGGCCTGGTGGATAAGCCGGAGGGTCGGTGACGACCGTGACCCTCCAGGCGGCTCGCCGCCTGGATGGCCACCGCGCGGTCACCGCGCTACGACATCGACCTGCTTGGCGAGGTGGTGCCGCTCCTCGATGTCGGTTCGACTTCCGTGCTCGCGGTGGTCGACCGCCGGATCCTGCATCGTGCCGCCCACCACCGGCACCGCCGCGCCCTCCTGGAGCCGCGGCGCTCTCGCGGGTGCGCGCGTGGCCAGGAGGGGTCTCCGCGGCCGGCTTATCCCGCCCTCAACGGGGTCGACGACGCTGGCCTGGCCCTGTGCGCGGGTTTCACCAACATCGGGGCCGGGCTCGTGACAGCTCGCCGCCTGCCCGGACCTTCATCCTCGAGAATGAGCGGCGCCCGGCGAGAGGTCCCTTCAGCCTTCTTGCGACCGAAGATGCGTGCCGACCGAGTGTGGCCGCCGTCGGGCCGGAGGCTGAGACCGAGGTCGAACGGGCCCCAGGCTGAGGCGGCTCGGGAGACCGGACTGCTGGTGAGGGGCGATTCCGAGCGACTGTCATCGTACCGCTGCCCCAGCCCATCCGGCCCACCAGTGACACCGGCACTGCCGCGGCGACGGGAGGGAGCCGGTGCTGCGAGCGCGCGAACTTCTGCGCGATGGTCGAGGCATGCCCGCTGGATGTCGGATGCGACGGGTGGAGATGGCGGCCGTCGTCGACGGGCCAACGGTGCTCAGTGATACTGAGCGGAACCGTGCGCTGAGACAATGACACCCAAGCCTGCTCGTGTCGCACGCGCGGGTCTCGCGGACCTCATGCCGCGGCACCCACTGGACACCGAGTGGTGGTCGCCGTCCGGGTGCGGTCCTGGGCAAAGCCGGGCGGACGTTGACTCCGGCAAGACGTCTGTGGCCGAGTTGCCGCTGGCCGTTGCAGTAGCGGATTTATAACTGTTCGGCACACCGGACGTCGTGGACGACCGCCTCTGGACGAAAGGAGCCCGATGTCACCCATGCCACCGTTCACCGGTGAGCCGTGCGGAGACGACGCTCCTCCACGGCGTCCCTGGGGTGGCGGATCGCATTCTGTGCGTTCTGCAGCACGACGGTGGAAGCCTTCGACTCGCGGCGGTGCAACGTCGGGCTCCGCCCGGAAGGACAGACCTCCCATGACCATGCACGCGAGGAGCATCACTCCGAGCGTCTGGCTCAAGCTGATGCCCTCGGCTCGCACGTGACCTCCAGTCTCATCGCGGAGGCCGTCAGCTGGAGCGGACGCGCACTGGGCGAGGACGAGGACCTGCGGATCATCGCCACGCTGGCCCCGACCGGAGGCCTACCAGCGGGGCAGCGAGGCATGGAAGGCGCGGTTCGCCCTTCGCGTGGAACCCCGGCCGCCACCAACGCACGCTGAGGGCCTTCGACGGCGCAGGGCACGCACCACCACTGGCGCCCAAGCGGGCGGTGGCCGTGGCCGGCCCTACGTCTCCTGACAGGTGCGGTGCCAGCTCGAGGTGCCAGCCTCGAGGAGTTCTACCGGCGCCGAGGCGCCTCCATGCACTGTCGCACGGCGAGCGCTTGCCTCGGTCGCCGGCCTGCTGGGACTCGAGGAGGAGGCCGCCGAGGAGCTGGCCGCCTGGCAGGGCCACCCACGCACGAGAACGCCGATCTGCGAGACTGCTGACCACGATGCGCCAGGTCTTCGCCTGCCACTGCACCAGGCCTGGGAGCTGGCCGTGCCACTGCCATGTGCCCGGTAGCGACCGGCGCTGTCAGCTGCCCGTAGCGCGGGCCACGCAGTCCCTCAGCGCTGCTGCCCCTGCTGGCCTCCGGTCGTAGCCCGGGCGGCCTGGGAGGCGCACCTGCTGCTCCTACCCGGGAGATCGCCGCCAGCCTCCCAAGGCCCCTCACTCCCCCTGGCCTACCACCTGGAGTACTTTGGCCCTCGTGGGGCCGGGTGGACCGGGGCCTGGAGAGTCCTGCGCTGTCACCTGTCCTGGCTGGCCCAGACGTTGAGTCCTGCACGTGCTGCTGTCGGCCTGCGCGCGGCATGGGCCTGGTGCTGCGCGAGGCGGAAGCGGGCCGGCCGCGGTGAGAGGGCCCTCGGCGTCGAGGTCCCGTCCGCCGACCCGTGGTACCCGCTGCCGGGTCTGAGCCTCCACCGCCATCTCGCGCGTCTACGCCGAGATGACGCTGGGCTCAGCGCGCTCAGCCAGCAGTTTGACGATAGCGCCCTGGCAACGCTCCACCATCTCCGAGCCACCTCGAGCGCTCCTGGTTCCAGGCCGCCTTCGACGCCGCCCCGGGCGCGGTCACGGGCTGGGCGTGAGGTCGCCTCCGGCCCTCCGAGGAGCTGCCGAGGCGCCCGAACGAGCCTGACCGTGGACGAGGACGGTGCCGCACCCGACGTCGCCTCCCTCCTGCCTCGTGACCGACGGACAGCGGCCTGGGTCGGAGCACGCCCTCCCGCACGACGTCGCCGAGCCAGGAGGCGGCTGGCCACGACGCGCGCCCGTGCCGGACGCACCGCCACCAGCCGCCATGGGCGGCGCGACGACTTTTCTGGGTGGACTCCGCGCGCGGCGACCGGTGCGCAACGGGAGTGAGTGCGGTGCGCCGCTACGTCGACCACCGCCCGTACCATCGGCTCCCTCGACGCATGGACTACTGGTACGTCGTCGACCAGGTGGCCACCCGCGACCCGCTGCCCCCGATCGGTGAGGAGATCAGGCCTGGAGTACCACACCCGACCGCTGCGCGCCGCCGCCATGACCTGCCGCACCGAGATGCGAGGCTACATCGCCGAGCGCCCGCCGATTCGCATCGAGGCTGGCCTTCAATGCGCTGCATCCCACTACGTGGACTGCTCCAGCCTCGACAATGAGATCACCGCCGACTCCATCGCCGAGGCGCTCCCGGGATCGAGCGCGACCGGCAGCTTCTGCAGCTGAGCCACCTTTCTCATCGGGCAGATCCAGGCCCAGTCCGTGACCTGGTGTCCACCAGAGCTGCCTCGACTGGGCGCACCGACTCCCTCGTCCTGGCCGCCGACGCCCTGCTCGTGGGGCCTTCGACTCACCGACACCTGCACGCCAAGGACGAGGCGCCTCAGGAGCGATCCAGTCGTCGCCCGCCGCCGACGCCGTCCCCGAGGACCCGCCACGCCAGGCGGATGGGCGACATCCTCGACATGGCCCGCCGGAGGTCCTGGCCGAGTGCGGTGATCGTCTACGACGGCTGCCTCCTGGCCGGGGAGGTCGCCGCCGCCACGAGAAGGTCTCCCCGGTCCTGGCGGCCGCGGTCGGCGCCTGCTGGGCATCTCACTCGATGGAGGTGGGCCAGTTCGACGAGGCCATCGCCCGGTTCCGCGAGCAGGCCAACATCATGCTGGCCGCGCCGGCATCACCCCGTACGCCGTGTGGCCTCCCCTGCCGTCCCTGGGCTCTCGGCGCTGGACGCCTGAGCGCTACCCGGAGAGCGCCGAGATCCTGGAGTCACGCGCTGTCCCTGGCCCAGCGCTCTCCGCCGAGGAGCATCGCCCTGTACCTGCACTGGCTCCTGGCCCAGACCGGCAGCCACATGGGCGAGGAGGAGGCGTCGCCGAGCACTCGCTGGGCGTCGCCCGAGGTCACTGCAGGACCAGCGCCGGGCGCTGGCGGCGGAGTACCTCTCGCACGCGGCGATGGCCGCCTCCAACCTCAAGGACAATGTAGCGCGCCGCCGCCTGTTCCGCCAGGCCGCCGACCTGGAGGACACCGCCCGCACCGACCAGGGCTGCCTGGACCGCGGGCGCTGCGCGCCACGCTCGGCCAGGAAGGCGCTGGTGGACGTACCCGCTGCTGCCCGCATGGCCCGGGAGCGGCTCGACGAGGGCCCGCGGATCGGCGATGGAGGCCGCACAGGCGCGCCGTAGCGTGGCCGACACCGGAGGGCTACTCCTCGGCCTGGGAGATCGGCGACTGGCACGATGCGATATGGCCTGGGTCCCAGTGGCGCACCGGCGTGAACTGGCAGGCCGTCCAGCACCGCGAGTCCGCCTACGACGGCTGGCATGGACACCGAGGACCGCGACTCGGCCTCGCGCCCTGTGCATGCTGGCTCGCCTGCACGCCGAGCGCGGTGAGCGGACGAGGCCCTGGTCGCCTGCGCGCGCTGCGCGACCTGCCCGGTGAGCCGCACTGGGACGGTCACGACGCCCTGGAGTTCCGTGGCCTCCATCGAGGAGACGTTGCGCGATCTCGGGGCGCGGTCCGGCCCGCGATGCAGCCCCTCCCCGGCCCGTGGCCGGGGCGTTCGACGCCGCCGCGGCGTGTTGTTCCGGCACGGCGTTCGACGCCGTCAGACAGGAATCCTCACCCGAACGCGCAGGATGCCCCTGCTGAGTCGGAATGTCCTGCAGGTGCGGAGTGAGATTCCCGCGTGTGAATCGCACGGTGGCCGACGCGCAAGGAATGACAGCCTTGGGTACCACGACCCCTCGACGACCCTCCCGGGAGGCACCCTTGGCCATCGCATGGTCTCACACCGATTCGTACCCAGCGGCGACCTGCCCGTGGAGGCGGGGGCGCCACGACCGTGGCGTCAGGGCTGCCCGTGGTGCACGTCCTCATCGCCCGGCGCCTGCTGGGCCTGACCGAGGCGATCCCCGTGTCCTGGACCCACGGCAGGTGCGACGAGTACTGAGCTGACCGGTCCCGACGGCGAGCCCGCGTCGACCCGAGCTCGGCGCCCGCTCGCTGGCCGATGTCTGCAGACCCCCGGCTACGCCTCCCCACCGTCCCGGCCTGGTGGACACCACCACCGGCGAGGTCGTCAGGACGACTCCGGCGACCTGCTCTTCGACCCGTCCACCGCCGCGGTGACCTCCACGCAGGGCGCCCCGGACCTCTATCGCTCAAAGCCGCCGTACTCCACCGACGCCTGGGACAGGGATCGGCTCGCAGATCAACGTCGGCCCACGCGGGTGGCCACCCACCCCAGGACCCGGAGAAGGCCGCGGCGGCGGCCAACGGCGTCCTCGTGGCTTCGACGTCATCGACACCCTCCTGGCGCCACCCGGATGGAGGCTCTCCCGCGAGGACGGCCTGACGATGCTCGACGGGCCGGCCCTGTCCGCCGTCATCGCCATCGGGCAGTACCTGTGCGGCGACGGCCCGCGCAGCGACATCCGCCCGTTCACCACTGTCCAGTCCTCACGAGTACGGCGGGCGCCAGCACCACCCGGTGGCGAGGCGCACGTCCATCTCCTTCGGCCGGCGCTGGCCCGCTGGTTCCGCGCCCTGGAGGGTCGCTCGGGCTGGGTAGGCCGGAGGAGCGCAGCGCCCTGGGCTGCTGACGCTGCTGGCCGCCGAGGCCCTGCTTCGCGCTCGCCAGTGCCCACGAGCCTCAGGTGGCGTTCGTCCTCGATCGAGCGAGGACGGAACGCCACCTGAGGCTGATGGAGGAACGAGGTCAGCCCATGGCGGAAGACGGCGGCGGGTGGTGGGCGGCACCCAGGTCGACAACGACCTTGACGTTCTTCCGCCCCTCAGCGGGCACGACGAAGGCCCTGTCGACGCTCACCGACTCACCCTGCAGCCAGCTTGGCGGGCACTCGCTTTGAAGCCGAGGGACCTCGTTGGCAGGTGTTCCATCGCCTCGCCGTAGCTGGCCGAGGTCGTGAAACCGCTCAGAGAGATCTCGGTTCCCGAGCTGTTCGTCAGCGTGACTGAACGACGATCCGGAACCAGCCACCTGCCGGGCCTGCCGGTGAGCTCCTCGATCGGGGCTGTCCCAGGGAGATGGACACGCCATCAACAACATTGACCGTCTCGCCCAAGAAACCTCACCGTACTGGTCCTTCGAGGTCTCCATTCTTCACGGCGTTCGGATCACATGCCGAGGGTCCGGTGTCGCGCTGTTGAGGCGGTGTCCTCCGGCGGCTTGGTCCCGTCGGCCCGGGGTCTCGGCCGGTGGGCTGCTGAGGGGCGGCTGATGAGGGCAGAAGGGGCAGGGGTAGGGGTAGAGTAGACGAGCTGCTCGCACTCGCGCTGCACTCGCACTCGTGCTCGCGCTCGCACTTGCCCTGGTGGATGGGATGCAGATGGTGAGGAAGAAGGACTGGCAGCAGTGCTGCCGGTGGACTCCGCCGCCGCAAGCGACCGGTCCCAGTCCCAGTACCAGGGCGGTGGGCAGGATCAGCATCTGAGCGCGTGGCGCATGCGACGCATGCGACCAGCACTCGATCGGATGATCCGCTCATCGGTAATAGACTCCGGAACCAGGTCCGTGAGCGATTCAGTCGATTGTGATCGTTCACCATCCGTTGGTTGTTGTTTCAGCCGTCGTAAGTACCGTTTCTTTCGTCTGTATTGGTCCTCCCACTCTACGTCATTCAGTCATCTTCAGGATCGCCCCAGTCGTTCTTGTCGTCATTCTTCCCTTTTTCTTCCTCCGGCTTTACCTCGTTCTTGTCCCTTCTTATCTTGTATTTATCTTCCTTCACATATATTTTCCCCCTTCTTATCCTCTTTTCTTGTCGCCTTTCAGTGAGAAGCAGAACGAGACCTTGCTGAAATTGGGTTGACGCTACGACCACCGCCGCCGTAGGGGTGATCATCATTTCCCTCAACAGTCCAGCTTCTTTGGGCAGTGTACTCACTCATTCATGAGCAGGAAAGCTCGTTGTACTGGGTGGGGGGCAGGTGACCAGCAAAATCGGCGTAGCCGTTAGCGATCGTGGTTCCTACTGTTCAGTGGCATCCTGGAGAGAAGGCATGATGGCATTGATAATGAGCCCCTTCTTGTGCGCGATCCAGGGACGCCACCGATATTGGAGCAGTCCGTGGGTGTGGCTGGAGACATAGATGACGTCGTTGGTGGGCGGCACATCGTAGCTGTCTCCGTGGCAGTCGGCCATGGGTTGATGTCCCCGGTGCTCAGTCTGCGCGAAACGCCCTCGAAACCCTCCATGGGTAGGCGGTGCCGCCGACGCGGGTCGACTTCGTGCTCATGATGCCGGACATCGAGCCGCGACTGATGTCGCCCGGCGGTTGGTGCCGCAACGCCCGTCGCTAGAACAGCCTTACCGTAGGCGTCAGGAAGGGCCCTCGACGGTCTTGAAGAGCCTCCAGTATGTGCCGACCCGTCGGCTGTGGTGGTGGTCCGAACCTCGGGCTCGTCCATCTCGACCAGGGAGCAGCTGGTGCCTGCTGGGTCTTCAGGTCAGAAACTTAAGCGCGTAGCCACGTTTCCAAGTCGTTGACTGCGTGAAGAATCAGCCATGTAAAGGTGGAGCCGTCGAGACAGCTCAAGATCCCGCACTACCGTACCGTTGGGCGATACCGCACCGCCGGGGTGCCGCCATTCAGCGGCTTGTGCTGGCGGCAATTTGTCTGCGGCCAGGTGGGGGCGGGCTACGGCCGTTAACCGAGGTGAACTTCCCTGATATACAGGTGGGCCGTCGAGACGCCTCGATGGTAAGCCGCGTTGGCTGGCGTTTTGATCCAGCATCTCGCCCGTGGGCGATGTCACCAGGCCATCGCGGTTGGACCGTGGTGACTCGTTCTACTGCTTATCAGGGGATCCGCGGACGGGCCCCGGTCATTCCATGACGACGTAGACGACGGCCTGCCGACAATCGTTTTTGAGTCAGACGACGCCGTTGATCTGGGCGGTAGGCCGGGGAGCTGGGGGAGGCGAGGCCGTGCCCCTGACCACGGTAGCCTGAGGAATTGAGTCCGGGTGGCGAGCACTTTCCGAGAGCAAGGGAAAGGTGGCGAAGCCACTCCTACACTAAGGTATTGCGGGAAGAAGGCGCAAAGTTCGTTTCTTATGGTGTAGAGATGGGCTTTATTTCACACGGTGAGGTGTTGGTGGCCATGGCCTGGGTAAGCACAACGGCTGCCGTGGCAGGGGGCAATCCTGATATTGTGCGCGGTGAAACTGCGATACAAGACCTCGCTGCGATCAGCTTCGTACCGTTTGGAAGCAATATCGATACGATGTTATTGCAGTAACAACAGCATCTTCACGGAAAAGCTCCCAGTTGCGATCCTCCTGTCAGGGTAGGGCCTCCAAGGTACACATTTCATTTAATGCTAATCAGTGTCCGAGTATGTGAGATCCTATTGTTATTTATTAGGGCATTTCTTTGTTTAAGAAGGTTTCGTGATGTCGCGCCGAGGACGAGGTTGTCATAACCCAGTCAGGCTCAGGCGCGTACCTGCCAGACCGCGGGTCTTCCGCAAGCGGGGCGCAGGCAGCGCCCAGCGTCCTGCCGGCACTGCTCGTGCTGGTGGGCGGCAACTGCGGCGGCGCGCTGCTCATCACCTGGCGCAGGCCAGGCTGCGCCGCCGCCCCGCCGGCCGTTCGCCCCTGGGAGGCAGGCTGTGATGCTGGAGGTGGGGCGTGCTTGCCGTGGATGGCCCTGGGATCATCGACGGCCCGGCGGCATGTGGGCACCCTGCCAGCCTGTCATGCTGCCGCTCATCGAGGGGAAGCGCGGCTTGAACCGGCGGGGCGCGCTGAGCAGATCGTGCGGTGGCCTCGACGACGTCGTTCCGGCGTGTGGGCGTCCTGCGTGGTATGGCGAGCGTGGTCAGTGGCACTTCTACCGCCGACGGCCGTCTCCTGACGTGCGCCGCGTCTGGGACGTGATGCTGGCGGGGTGGCGGCCGGTTGACCTACCACCGCCCGGCGCCGGCGCCCGTCCACCTCGCCGGGGCTGCGGGCGGCGTCAACCTCACCCGGGAGGGGCGGGGCGTGCCATCACCCCGCTCTGGGGGTCGTGGCGTCGGGGTGCGCCGCCTGGGGTCCCGGACTGCGCCTGACGTCTCCTCATGCCGATCAGCGTTGCCTTCACGGTTGGATGCGGGGGCGGCTGCTCCTCGTGTTGATCCGGGCCACGAGGCCTCTCCCGTGTGCTGCTGGGAGACGGCGGGATGTCCTCAGCGGGGACGTGGGCGCTTTTGGTCGGGCCCTGGTGCCTCGCCCAGGCGCTTTGGTCCTGTCAATGACGCCTCCGCTGCCTTGGCCCGACGCTGCGCGCGGTGCTCGTGGTCCGCATGATACTGGTAGCCACCTGAGCACGGGTGTTCGTCGTTCGTCGGTGGGACGGCGGGACCAGCACTGGCGTTCATACACGTGCGGCGGCGAGGCCGATCGGGGGCAGGACCGGCGGGACCTCAGAGCCGCCTGGCGGGGTCCTCAGCCACTGCTGCCCTGGCCGGCAGCACTCTGGCGGCCCTGGACTTGCGCGGCATGGCCAGCCCGCTTCGGTGGACTTGAGGGTCTGTGTGGGTTGGTGGCGTTGAGTGGGTCGGCGGGCGTCCCCGACTACTGAGGGACGCCGGCGCCAAATCATCACCACCAGCGTCGGCGTGACGAGGACCATTGACTGGTTCTCCCTGTTCGTGCGCGTCGGTGGGTAAGGAGAGTCATCGGTCAGATCGTGGCGGCCGTGGCCTGGTGGGGGTGCTCTGGGTCGGGCGTGGGTGAGATCGACAGACCGGAGATCGAGGCCTGGCCCGCCTCATTGGGAGGGCTGGCTAACCGACCACGGGCGCAGGGAGGTGCGGGTGATTGCCCTGCACGCCGCTGCTACGGTGCTGGTCCTTCAGCGTCATCGGGCGACCGGCCCGCTGGGGCGGGTCAGGCGGCTGCTGGGCGGGCGCGCGTAGGGCCGCGGCCGAGGCGCGCTGATGGGGCCGGGAGGCGGCATGGGGTGGCGGTGAGGAGGGTGGGGGCCGATGGTGTGCCGTGCCGAGGGGTCTGGCGACACTGCTCTACATTGTCGAGGGTGGTGGCTGGGCTTCTGCTGGCCGGGCGGGCCTCGGCGGTCTGGCCGACGACGTGGGTCGTGCAGACCGTCGGGTGCTCGCCGCCGTCAGGCCTCATCGGGCGGCGCGGAGGGCTCAGGGGCGAGGGCGGCGGCGTCGGAACCGACTCGGGGGGCGCCCGCGGAACGGGGCGGGCCGGCAGTTTGGCCGACCGGCTCCAGCGGCCATGAGCGGGAGGACGGGCGGTGCTCGTGTCGCGCCGGCCTCCGTCGTCGGCTCCTGGGTGGGCAGGCCGGAGCTTTGCAGGGGCTGCGGGTGCGGGCCGTGGGGCGGACGCAGGCGCGAGGGCCATGGCGCGGATCGCGGAGGCTGCGACGTCGTGTCACACGATCGCGCGGCTGTGCGAGAGGGTTCATCGCAGGACTGGGCCTGGGTGGTGTGACGGGCAGTTCGTCAGGGCCGCCTCGGCCACTCAAGGTGGTGGGCGGCTGCGGTGCGGTCGACCATCGCGATCATGGGCGCCGCTGGAGAACTCGCTCATGGTTCTGGGAGCTAGCGAGCGTCGCAGCGCGGGGCTGCTGCAGTCGGAGTGGGCGGTCTACCGCAGGCCGATCGACCATGGGACGCCGAGGCGCTGGGGCGGTTGCGGCGCGGATGCGGCCTTCCTGCGCGGCGCACCAGGGGTGGGTGGCCGCGGACGCTGCCGCCGGGGCCGTGGGTCCTGACCCGTCGGGCTGGGCAGCACCGCAGGCTTGACCGCGCCTGGCACGAGGGCGGGGTTCGTCGAGGCTTTGGAGGGCTTTGAGTTTTCATCGCTCGGTGCTCACCACCTGCGGCAGATGGCGCTCGACCCGGCGTCGTCGACGGCGGGGACGGGACCGGCCGGGACATCGACTGCAGGGGTGGGGTGTTGCGGACGCGGGTGGCGGCAGTGGCGAGGGAGAGTCCGGCGGGAAGGGCGGTTCGGCGGGGCCGGCCCGCGGTGCTCAGGTGCGAGGGGGAAGGGCGGTCTGCCTCCGCGGCGGGCTGGGGACGGGGCGGCGAGCCCGTCGGCCAGGTCGAATTGTTCTGGAACACTGGGTTGGTCCTCCGGGGGGAGCGTGCCCTCGTCTTCTCAGTTCACGCGCTACCTCACAGGTGTTGCGAGATGGAGGGCCAGGTGTGCGAAGCTTTCTGGGCGGCTCCGCACGACCGGCGGCGGGGTCTCGAGCGTTCGGGCCGAGATGAGGTATTCCTCATCTCCCTCGGGGCAGGCGGCTTGGGCTCTGCTCACCGGGCCGGTCTTCTGTTTGGATCCGTGGTGTAGCCCGCAGGCCGAGCAGGGTATTGCACCCAACGGGTCAGCCGGACAAGCCGGTCGTGGTACCGGCTCGTCTCGCCGCTATTGGGAGGATGGTTGGCCTCAGGAGAAGGGCGGGATTTTTTGGGTCGTCGAGGGCGACGGTGGGGCGAGACCGGCGGCGGTGCGGCGGGCTGCCGTGCCGCAGGGGCGGGCGGACTCAGTCAGGAGGCCTGACGGCCATATGGATCCGCGACTCATCGGGGGAGTCTCAATACGGCTGGGCGGATCAGTGAGGCGCTGGTGGTCCCGATTCTAACCCGGGACTGCGGTGGTCTCCTGGCATGAGGCCTTGGGCGTACAGGCTCAGGAGTGGCCCGATGCTGGTGGTGCGGGCACGGTGCCGTTGGGGGGCTGGTGCGTGGTCCTTGAGGAGGTCCCACGAGGGGGACCCTGGGTTCTCCTTGGGCTCTGCGCACCGGTGTGATGCTGGTGCGCCAGGTGCGCGTCAGCGCTGCAGGCTGTCCTGCGGCACTGGCGTCAGGGGATGGCGACCGCCGGTACGCTGGGACTGGCGTGCGTCCTTCGCCGGCTGCTGCTGGCGCTCATGCGCTCAGGCTGCCTGGGCGGGGCGTTGCAGTCCATCGTTGGTTGGCGCTCTGGGTTGTGATGTGCGGTGTCATCGCGGCGGGTGGCGGGCTCACTTCATTGGGGTGCAGGGTTGTAACGTCGCGCCGGGTCGTTGCGCCGGCCCGACGCGGGAACGTCTCCTCACAGTGTCAGTTTGCCCAGAGGGGTTACGGGGGTGATGGCTGGTCGGTGTGGACGAGGAGAGCGGGGATGGTGACAGCCGGACGGCATGTCGCTGCCCGCCGTCGTCCTCTTGCTGCTGTGGTTCTGGCGGCGGTCGGTGGGCGTGGCAGCGGGTGGCGGTTTCGCCGCACCGCCGCCAGGCCGCCTCGGCTGGATGACTACGGGGGCCGTGCGCAGTGGCGGTGGGTGGCTCGGCGTCGGGCAGGGCGGGTCACCTGCGTCACTGCCTTGATCCCGTTGAGCTGGGTGGGCTGGGCCTGGGGCTTGCGCCCGCCTGCTTCACCAGACCAGGCAGCCGCGGGGGCGCCCGGTTGGGGCGGGCGCGGCTCGGGGACCTCTCGCTCGGCGTCTTGGTGCTGCTGTACTGCCGTCGGCATCGTGGGTCTCATCAGGCCAGGCGCCACCGGTCAGGGGCCCTGGCCGCGCCGACCTGGCGGCCATCTCCAGTACCACAGTTCATCGCAATCATCCCTTGGTAGCCCCTGTGCCATAGCGCGGCGCGTCTTCGCGCGCCTCAGTGGCCCGCCTGCTCCGTAGCCGGTGAATATCACCATCAGCGGCCGTCATCCCGGCAACGATCCTCAACCAGCCCCGTCAAACCACTGCCAGCACAGTAGCCCGTCATTTCCCACCGAGCCGTGAAACCATCATCATGGTGCTGTGATCAGGACCATACCGGTCGGCGCCGCACGTCGTTGCGCGTCTGTGTGGCGTGTCGCGCCCGTCGGTGAGGATGTGTCCCCGTCGGCTCGTGGAAGCGCGGGGCAGGTTGACCGGGTTGGTCTTGCCTATAGTGTTTGATGCGACCGTGGCGGGTCGACCGCAGCGTGGGTGTCCGGATGAGTTCGACCTCCGGGCTGTAGGAGAAGCACGTGCTCATCTGATGACGCCCGGGCCGGCGGGCTCTTCGGTATGAACCGCTGGGGCTGGCTGGCGGCCCGGCGGTGTCCACGGCTTGGCATCGGCGGTGTGGCGCGGTGCCGTGGTGGTGCCCGCAGCGGGCGTGGTACCTGTTCTCCCGGTGCGGCGTCGTCAGCGTTCCTCCTCGGCGTCGGGGTCGAAGATCGATCGGGCTCGCGGTTTGACTGCAGGCCGTGGCATGCCGCCGGTGGCCCAGGGCTGGGAGAACTGCTGGGGTACTGGATGAAGGCCTGCATCGTGGGCGCAGGGGCGGAGGCCACCATGGCGCCGCCGTCCCGCGGTGGCCCGCGGATTGTTGGTGTTCGGTGGCCAGATGAATAATGGTCCCGGAGAACTGGGGCGCGGAGGCCGGAGCAGCTCCTCGTTCTCGGCGGCGAGGCTCTCGCACCAGCCGTGCGCCCGTGGACCTGCGCCAGGGCGTTACTTGAAGGACTCCTCGCGGGTGTTGGTCTTGCCGGTGCGCGCCCTGGTGGGTGAGGCCTTCTGCAGGCGCGGCGGTCTCCCAGGCCCGCCGCGGGCGGAACGTGAGTGAGCGCCACCGGCGCCGGTTTCCAGGATGGAAGACATCGACCTGGCACCCCACCGTGAGGGATCGCCGTCCCAGGGGCGCCGGACGAGGACTGCTGGAGGTGTTGCTTGAGTGACGTTATCGACGTCGTTGGTCGGGCGGCTGAGCATTTCCACCGCGCTGGGCAATTCGAAGTAGGTCAGCGGGCGTTGGACCTGTCCTCCACCTGGGCGCGCGGCCGATGAAGACCTTGATGGTGATGCGGTTGATAGGCTGGCCTGAAGCCAGTTAAAACAGGCTCGAACCCACAGGATAGCACCACCATGGGATCCGCCCCAGGCGGAGAGTATAGTCGATGCCCGCGCCGGGAATGACGTCCATCGCCGAGACATCGTGGCGAAGTCATCATCCCGGCGCAGAACCTCGATTAGCCTGGGCCTTGGTGGTGCCGACCAGCGGCATCGTTAAACCACGCCCTCGAAGATGACGTTAGTGGCACAGCCCAGCACGCGGGGCCGCCGGCCCAGCACCACCGTGCCCGCAGCCCGGGGCCGACGCAGGGGAGACCCGGTAGGCGCCCAGCGGACCGACCATCCCGGCGAAGGAGGCGAAGGTTTCCAGCCCTGCCCGGGCGGCCCGTCGTGCCAGTCGCCCGGGCGGCCTGCCTCAGCAGCGAGCAGGAGTCCTCCTCATTGAGCTCGTCAGGGCCGACGATGGCGCTCATGACGGTCACGCACCGCTCCAGCCTTCTTGCAGGGTCCCTGTCAGCGTTCCTGCGGCCTCCTTGCCCATGTGGCTGCTCGTTCCTGCTCATGCTGCGGCCTACGCTCCAGGCTGGGAGGTGACGATCTCGCAGTAGACAGCGCAGGCCAGCAATTCAGTGTGCCGCTACCCGCAGGTGGCCGCCGTCAGGACGAGGATCGGTCAGCCTCCGACGATCGTGGAGACGCGCTGGGCCACGATCACCTTCGTGATACCGACCATCGCCAGCCATGGCCTCGCGCAGCCGCGCGTCAGTGGACACGTCAGGGCCGAGAAGAGTCGTCGGTGGGGATGTCGGGCCGGCGCGCACGGGGCAGGCAATGGCCAGGCGCAGCGCTGACCGCCAGAGACATTCGTGCCGCTCTGGGCTGGGCGCCTCAAGGCCCGTCCATGCTGGAGACAGGGGTCCTTGGTGGGCGGCTTCCAGGACTACTACAGGCTCGTCGTCGGTGGCCTCTGCGCCCCAGAGCGCGGGTTAGGCCACGGTCCCGGCGAGCAGGAAGGGCTGCTGAGGCTGAGCCCCATCCTGGGCCCTGGCGCCTCGGGGTCCCACAGCCCCTCACGAACATCGGTGCCGCCGATGAGCACCTGCCGCTGCTGGCTCGACGCCTTCGGGCAGCAGCCGCACCACCGTGGTTTGCCCGGCCATCAGGCCGACGATCGCCGTCGTCGTCCCGGGCTGGACCGTGAAGGCTCACCTCCGCCAGGACGCGGCGGGCGTCGGCGTCAGGGTGAACGAAGGTGATCCATCTCAGCCGTTCCAGAGATGGGAAGGTGTCGGCGGCGTCGGGGAGGAAATGATGGTCAGCGACGTCGCCCAGCACCTGTGATGCGCTCGGCGCACACGGCAGCGCGCAGGATCATGATCGTCATAAAACTCGCCGCGGCGAGTACTTATGAGGATCTGCATGAGGTGGGGCTTATGAAGGCGATGAGGTGCCGACCTCCGCATCCATATCGCGCCGACCCGGTGGCCGCCGAACCAGATGGCCGCCAACGGTCATCACGTCAGCTGCTTATCTGGCAGGGAACAGCCCAGGACGAAGGCGGCCCGCGCTCACCGGCCAGGCGATATCGGTGTTGGCGTCCTCAGGCGCTTTCGGTCTCCGGCTGCTCGCGCACGAGGCGCGGATCACTCTGCCGGTGGTGCTCGCGCATCACCCGGTTGATGGCGTCAAAATTTGTCCTGGTGAGGAGCGGAACAAGGAGACGCCACGGCCCACGATGAGGCCCACCGCGACCAGCAGGACCGGCACCGGCTGCGATAAGCCACGACGGGCCGGGCGCGCTGTGACCGCCATGACAGTGCCGCCCACCGCCATGAACGCGCCGTCACCATCGTGGCGCTCATCATCACCAACATCTGGACCTGCTGGACGTCGTTGGTGGCTGCGGGTGATGAGCGAGCCCCGCCCACGGCGGGGGTCCCGCTCGGAGAAGCCGTAGCCCGGTCGAGACCTGCCGCGCAGGTCCGGCCGCTCATCGCCGCGCGCACCACCCGAGGTCGCCAGCACCATTTTTACGCCCTAGGCCAGAGCTCACCCCAGCATGAACGCGCCCATTCGCCCCGAATATATCCGGGGTCCCCGGTGGCCACCTTTGTCGATGATGTCAGCGTTGAGGGGTGGGGAGGTACAGGAGGCCATCCTCAACGAACTGAAGCACCAGGACGCACACCAGCGGCCCGTATGAGGGGTGCAATTACGATGCGCAGTAGTCGAGGGCATGCCAGGGAACATATCAGCCTCACGTAACGTGAGGCCGGTATGGTAGGCGATCCTCAGCCATGACCCGCCGCGCGTCGACGGCGTTCAGCTCGCCGGCGGCCCCAGTGCCAGCCTCGACCCAGGCTCGAGGGACGCCATCAGCGCCACCTCGAGCAGAACCCGCAACGGGACCGCAGCACCGGCCTTGTCAGGGGGCTCGTTGTTGTGCCGCACTTGGGCGACTACACGCGAGGGGCAGCCCGCTCGCACAGCCGCAGCCCTCGGTGACGGCCAACGTCGCCTCCAGCCACTCGCCCGGCCCGGTAGCCGCGCTCGGCAAGCCCGCCCGCCAGCGTGCCCGTCGGACGAAGACAATGGGCACCCGTCTGCAGGTGCATCGCCGTCGAGAGCCCGCCGATGTCCAGCGATTCGCCAGGTGGCCAACAGCGGCGGCATCCCGATACTCGCGTGCTCGGCGGCGTTTGAGGCCGGGCGAGTCGGCGGAGGCTCCAGAGCCCGACAAACTCACAGACCTCCTGCGGGATCGTCACCACACGGCGGCCCGATTGACGGCTCGTCCATCTCCAGGGCATGCTGGGGACGACCTCCCGCCGGCAGCCTGCCATCCGCGCGGTAGCCGGTCTGACGGTGACCTCACCAGGCCAAGGACCAGGTGATCGCCGCGTGCCCGGGCTCATGCCCGGTGCCGGGGGCTGATTCCGGCCTGTCCGTCACCGGCCGGATCAGGACCGGCGCCCGGGAGCCAGCCGGCTCACCCCAGGGCTCGCGCGCCGACGGCTCATAGTCGTCCGGAACCGTCTATGAACCGGCCGGCCCCAGACCCTGCTGCTCGCCTCGGCGATAGTGCGCACGCTCGAGCGCGACCAAGACTCCGTGCGGTAGCCGACCGCCGTCTTCTGCCGCACGAGCGCGACGATAAATCGGCCGCTCACCGACCGTAGACGCGCCCCTGGTGGACGTGAGCCGCCCACCGTGGACGGTGGAGTCGGCCGCGCCGTCGACGGTACCGATGACGACCGCCCGTGTCGGCCTCCACCACCGGCACCTCGGGCGGGCCGTCGCCGCCTCAGGAGTCCAGGTCTGGGGCCCGCCGGGCGGGTTAACGTTACAAGAACCAGCCGTGGGCCCGACGCAGCGCGCCCGACCCCTCCATTCGCGCAGCGGTTGTCGTCAGCCAGTCCAGACAGGGCCAGGTCCGGGGCCCGCGGGGCGCCTCGGAGGCGGCGGCACCTGGGTGGGGCAGGCGTAAGTTCGTCAGATTCGAGACCGTGGCCTCGGGCAACGAACCGCCAGGGTAGTGCCTGGTAGGCATCCAGCGGGTTGTCGGAGGCGATGAGACGGCGAGGCCACGGCCACCAGCGCGCCGGCCAACCACCTGCTGCCCCAGCGAGACGCGTGCCCGGCCATCCGGCGATGAGGGACCCTCCAGGCGGTGACGTCGATGCCAGGCTCCAGGGCGTTGGTGGTGGCCAGGGCGCGCAGCCAGCGAAGCATAGATCGGCCTCCAAGGCTGACGCTCCTCAGGCAGGTAGCCGCCGCGGTAAGCCGACGCATGCCGATGAACCAGGCGGCAGGGCCCCAGCGTGCTGGCGGGCCGCTCGGCCGACCTCGCCGAACGACGCGAGCGCACGAACACCCAACCCAGGCGCCTACGCTCAGCAGTCCTGACGGGCTCGGCAGCTCGACGACAGCGCTGCGCCGCGCCGAGGATCCTCACCAGGATCCTTGAGTCGGTGGCACTTTGCCGGGTAGGTGTGCCACTCGACCAGAGGCCAGCGGCGCGGCTCCGCTGGCTTCAGCCCACAGCCTTCGGTGGGCATCACTGTTCCCGACACGTGCTGTGGGGTCAACGTGGCGCTGGGGCTGGAGCTGTCGCTGTCGCTGTCAGCGGCGCGTGTGGGCCAGGGATGCGTCAGGGCTTGGGGGTCAGGCTGCCGGACTGCCTCGCCGGGGTCAGCAGCACCCAGGGTCGCGCGCAGAACGCTGCCACGGGCCAGAGGTGCACCGCTCCCAGCGGGTGCGACGTCGTCGGTGACGGCACGACGTCGTCAAATCGACCGATGAGGCGGGCCGCAGTGAGGGCGGCTCAGCCGCCGATGCCAGGCTGGGACGATGACTGCGGGCCGTGCAGGCGCAGGTGTGCCACGAGCCGCAGGAGGCGACGCAGCACGGGGCGACGTACTTGAGACCTCCGCAGTGGGCGTGGCGCTCGTCGATGACGATGTGGCGCAGTCCCGCAGGGCAGCTCCGCTCGTGGCCCAGCAGCAGCGAGAGTGAAGGGAAATCGGGGTTGAGTCAGGACGACGTCGGCGTGGGCGCCGCAGTCGCGTAGGCGGGGAGTGTCGCCGTCACCCAGGTGCCGGCGCGCCGTACGCAGGGGCCCGCGGGGTGCTGGCCTCGCTGGATTGCCTCAAGGCAGCCGATGAGCCGGTCCAGGAGGCGCTGGTCGGCTGCAGGCCTTGGTGGGGAGAGGTAGAGGTGGTGGGGCGCCGGGTGTGGGCGGAGATGCGTGAGTCGGCGCCAGGGGACTGGGCCGCTAGGACGTCGGAGAGCGCCGGTAGCCAAACGACGACTTGCGAGCAATTGCCGGTGGCCAGGACCGTGTGGTGGCCGGCGCGACTCGCGGCAGCAGTGTCTGGTGCGTAGGGTGCTCGACGCCGATGGCGGTAGGCGTACGAGGTCAGGGTCCTTACTCGGGCCAGTCAGCATGGCGGCAGGGAGCGGGCCAGGAGTGCGCACAGAGTGGATGAGCAGCCGTCGCGCCGGAAGTGGACTCCAGAGGCCCAGTGAGGTCGCGTGCAGTCCGTGGGGCTGGTGTGCACTGGTGGCCATTGGCCTGACTGGCCTCCGGCGGTGTCAGGGGCCGAGTACGGCGTGATCCCTCTTTTGCTAGAGTATCCCATGTAAATCGTCCCGCACGAACACCGCCTCGACCTGGCGGAATCCTTCCATGGGTTGAATGCTTCCTCTGGACTCGTCAGACCTACAGCAGTACTGAACGGATGCTGGGTTTCCAGTCCACAAAGGTGCCTGGGCGGCCAAGCCATCGACGCGTCCGAGTTACCAGGTTATCGACGCGGCCTCGTTGCCCTGCAGTAAGGCGTTGCGTCCATAGCGCGGTGAACGGAACGCCTGAAATAGCACACCCGTCTACCTCGGTGTAGCACGACCTCAAGGACATCTATCAGGACCTGCGATGTCTTCGCAGAGGATCAGGATGCCGGTAAGACGTACGGCTGGACTCAGCGCCTGCGCGGAAGTGTACTCGACGAACGTGGTGCGCTTATGGTGGACTCTGGCACTTTCCTCGGCTGTGTGTGGGCCCGTTGCAGATTCGGAGCACCCGTGGTACCAGTCCGCGCACCGGGGTGGTGGATTCTCCCCGGGCTGCGAAGAGTTCACGAAGAGGTGGATTCGCTTCGAGGAGACCGACGTGGGGTGGCGGCTGATGCGGAAAAACCTCCTCCTCAGGATGCGGACTCGCGCTACGGTACGTATCGCCCACCGGAGTCTCTGGTCCTTGGAGTCTAAACTGGCCAGTAGACGCATCATCATCGTGTTTACCGTCTCCATCTCGACCGCCGACGATACGGGCGCGGATCTGACTTCTCAACGACTTCTTCCTTGACGATCTCGCAACCGTCACGAGGAGGGCTGTCGTGAGGGAATGCCCACAGGCATTGTCTGAGTACCTGACCATGACGCTGATGTTCCTGTGGGGCGGCAGGCGGACGTTATCCAGGACAACACCGTTGCCGACGCGAGTCCGAGTCGACGGGCTGCGAAAGATGTGCGCACCAGCCTAAGGGCACAACCTGGCACTGCGTCAGCAATTCGCGTCAGCCAGGCCTTGGAATCTGGCGATGGGTGTCTGATGGGGTCAGCGAGCCTCCTGGCACCGGAAAGACGACGATGTTGCGCGACATCTGTGATGTGTCGTCGTGCGCAGCGCCTCGCCGGGCCGACCCCTGGCGACGCGCTTCACGCGACCCGCACTGCTGGTGGTGATGGCTATCGACGTGAGGTTTATCGGCAATCGAAGCTACCCGGATTCGGATGATCATCGCTTCCAGCGAACAACGCCGCCGTTAAGGAACATCAGTGTTGGATTCCCTCTCTTGGTGCATCGATGGCAAATGGCGGGAGACGCCGACTATTTTGCTGACATCGCCTCCGCGACTCTGATGGATTCAGATGCTACTTGGGTGGTGGCAAAAGGGCACAGGGCCTGGGGTTGAGCAGCGGCCGACTGGGCAACAAAGCAAATCAGGCTTCCACTCAGCGCCTTCTGGTTTGACGTGCAAGTGGGACAAAAACCCATTCGGGAATGGCTCCTTGCATGCGGGCGTCTGAATCAGTGGCGTGACGGAAGATGCCGCGGCGCTCAGGCGCGAGAGACTTCCGTCAGGCCGAGCGGCGTATGAATGGGCTCTCCGCTCAGCAGGGGCGTCAGTGTCGAGAACGTCTCAAGGGATGCCTTAGGGAGGGTCCCGACCGCTGCACAGGCTCAGCGCCCTCGATGGAGGCCATAAGGCTGGATGACAGGCAGAGGTATGGGTAATCGTCGAGCGTACTGAGCAAGGTACTCAGGGCCAGCAGCCGCCTGGAACCGGCACGGGAGGCCAGGCCAGGGTGCTCAGGACGTTCTTCACCATAAGACGGTTGTTCGCGAGTGGAGGTGGTTGGAGCCTCAAGACGGTACGCGAACTTGTGGAGCAGAACTGGCAGCAGGTGATCGCTGCACAGTCCCTCGACGAGCGAAGCGCAGTACATCTCTGGCGGTGGTAGCGTCGAGGATCTGAACGCAACACCTCTCACAGGTATTTGATCTACCAGCAAGTCGCTGGGACCTGAGCGCTACCTGGGCGTCGATTTGGAGATCAGGGCAGAAGACCGCGAAGTATGCCCCGTGGCTCGACGCCGAGAACCGATGCAGGCTCGGTCCGACCTAATTACGCGGCACTGCGCCTGCAAAGTTTTCTGGCCAATGCGGCACGGAACCCCGTAGGGTGGGGAAGGGGTTACATTACGGCCATTGGTGGTTGCCGGTGCCTACCCGCGTAACCTGGAGCCGGAAAAGATACGATGCGGCGTGGCAGACCTTCTTCCCTGGTTGTGCCGACGATGGTTTCGGCCACCTTCGCCTCCTTTGGGCGCATGTTCGCCCGGTCTTGGTGCCGGAGTCTCTCGGATGGCTGCTCGGTGACCCGAGGCCGGACCAGGCCCTGCCCGTTACGCCGTCAGAGGATCTGGCGCTCCCGGCGGAGTTGTTGCCGTTAGTGATGGTAGGTTGCAGCCGGTGATGACGGTGCCGCGCCGTGATACGACATCGCTGCTGCGCAGTTGTCTCACCGGTTTGGATTCCGCCCGCTCCGCCTCGGTCAGACTCGCTGACCGCGTTTCGCCATATGGGACCACTCTGTGCTCACGGAGAGAAGCCCATGTGGGTGAGCGCACCACTGACAGTGCATCGCCGGTAGCAGTCGATGTTCAGGCCATGCAATGAGGATCGCCTGCGGAACATGAGTGGTGAGCGGGGTGCCCGCGCCGTCTGGATGACCCCAGCTTTTGATCTCTTTGGCGGGCCTCGCAAGCGAAGATTTTGCAATGACCAGTGGATCGGCGTTCTGCGAGACCCCTGGCTCTTCAAGACAACCAGATCGAGGAGGCGCGGAATCAGACCAAGCGGGCTCCAGGATCAAGGCGTCGCCATGTCGCAGATCATCGCCAAACGCCTGACCGGGTGGTGGCCAACGCGCTGGGTCCCTCAGGGGAATATCGGTTGCGCGGCGGCACAGTACCGCTGAGGGGCCGGGGGCGGATGTGAATGCCCTCGTTCTGGGCGGTCAGTGCTCGGGCAAAGCCTGGAACGCCGTCGACATCAGCCTTGTCAATGTCGCTGCTGGGCGGGCAGAGCGCCGTCTGCGTCGTCGGTGGCCACTTTTGCGTGGGCGCGGCTCCGTACTTCGCGGACCTCTCTGCCTCGCCTCCAGGCCTCCACAGGCTGCAGGGCAAGGCGACTGAATGAAGGTGCGTCGTTGGGACTGGAAGGTTCAGGGCGTCATTCGAGGTTCAGGGTGAGATGCCGTTCTCCACGATCGCACCGCAACGACGCGTTCGTACTGTGCGTGAACAGGGTGCGACAATGGATGATCGCCCTCCGACCGCGTACCAGTGATGGAATTCGTCGGTTTGGTGACCTTGGAAGCATTCGGCGTCATCGGTGAGGGTGGGTGACCAGTGCGGACCGGTCGTGCGTAGAAGAATGGAGATCCTCAGTGGTAGTGATGGGTGCCGTCGATGGTTGCGCACTGGCTCTCGCCGAGCGGTGGCGGGTGGTCGGGTGTGGTGGTCAGGGTGGTGGTGACGGCGGTGGCGGTAGTGCTGGTAGTGGTGGGTGACGGTCTGCAGTTGGGGTGAGGGTGGCCGGGGTCGGTGGTGGTTGTGGTGAGTGCCGTCTCAGGTCCAGGTGTGGGGAGACGAGACGAACTCGGTGTCGATGGGGGTGTTCAGGATGGTGGTGATGCAATGGTGGCGGGGCTGCAGGGTCGAGTGTAGACGATGAAGGCCTTGGAGATGACGACCTGTGGTCCTGAGCTGGCGGGTGATGCTGCCTGGGCCGGGAGGCGATGAGGGGTGGCGGCCTGGTGGGTGGTGATCGTGATGACTCTGGCTCTGAGCTTCCGGCTCGAGCTGCAGGTTCTGGTTCGGCTCTGGCTTACACACCATGCATCTTCTTGTTCTACTCATCCTGGTAGGTTCTGCAACCGCGGTGCAGTGTCGCCAGTTTGAGGTGCTGTCCAGTACTGCACCTCTGTCTCCAGACGATGCAGGTGACTCAGGTGTTCGAAGTTGGAGGCGGAGACTGTGTCACAGTTTCACGATGCTCGCATGAGGTCACTACTACCGTTGGATCTCAGCCCAATAATATTTGGGTGGCTGTCCAGGTCCTGAGGAGTCCAGGGTGCTCACGGCGTTTGTTGACATTGTCATTGCGAGGCGTCATTACAATTGCGACAACAAAATGACGGGTCCCTCATTTCTTTATCACCTCGATCGCTCGATCATCCAGCGTGACTTCCGTGTGGATCGCACCACGAGTCAGGACTTGATTCTCCTCGGGGTTTGGAGGTCGTTGGTTCTTTTCTGGGTGGGATACCGCACGCTGACCTAGCCGTGTCGTCATCTAGTTCGTTGTGGTCGTATCCTTCGATTTTTCTCGTAGTACGTGTGGTTCATGATTTCTTGGTCCCACTTATCGGCCCAGCCGCCGTTCTGAGATGGGCTGGTGGCGGTCGATGACGGATTGGCGAAAGACGCGGCGGTCGTCGCTCATGCAGCAGCGAGTGCCGGTGGTGTTGCGCGGTCATGTGGGCGTAGCGGTGAGCTCGAGAAGTACCGGGCCGTCGGCGTCGCTCGCGCGCGTCTGGTCATTCATCTGCTCAGGTTTCTCCGGGGCGGGTTCGGCCAGGGCGGCGTCGCTTCGGCGCGCGCAGGCTCGGGGGTCAGGGCGGCTTCTCGGGAGGCAGGTCGCTGAGGCTTGGCGTCCGCGATGCCTTTCTCAGCCCGAGCAACAGCAGCAGACGCGTGGCGCTGGCCTCGGCCAGCGTCCTTTGGCCGAGCAGGCCGCCACCCCAGTGTCAGCAGCACACCGCCACCAGCAGCCACTACCCCTGACGCCCGAGACGGGAATCAGACTCACCCCCAGCACCCGACAGCGAACCCCTGCTCCACGAAGCCACTGGGGCCGTTGGGTTCCAGGTCGGGCGTGACGGTCTGCCTGGTACGGCGCGCTCGCTCAAACGCAGCCACGACCGGGCGCTGCGAGCACCCCTGCCGTGCCTCGCGGGCGCATGCAGGTCGGGGACGTACTCATCGCGGAAGCCCTCGCCACCGAAACAACTCCTCACACCGCCAGGCCGACACTGCCCGTCAGGCAGTACTTGACAATGCAACTCACGCCCCCACCACCAGACTTTGAAGCCACCCTGTAGAAAACCCTGATGCTCGTGCAGCCCCCGTCAGCCTGCTCCGGCTCACCTCCTCACAGGCCGGGGCCTCAGGGACCACTCCTGGTGAGCGGTCCTGGGGCCCCCGAGGCATCCCGTGCTGCGGCTGCGCCCGCTTACGCCACGCCGTCCTACGCGTCGCGGTGGCCGGACCTCAGCGCCGTCGAGGTGGCGTCAGAGAACTGCTGCTGGTCCGCGCCGTAGTGCGCTGGGTGCGCCGGGAACCGGCCTGCAGGGAGCACGAGCGCCAGCAGCGCCACAGCACGATCGCGAACACGGTCACCACACCGCGCTGAGGCTGAGCATCTCGTGGATGAGCAGGACCGCGAGGCGAGGATCGCTACGATGACGAAGGCCGCCAGGTCCCGACCACCGGCCGCACCCGCCTCGGTAGCCAGCGCGGTCAGCAAGCCAGCGAGCGTGGGGAGGACCAGGACGTGAGCGGCGCCGGACACCAGCACCATCGTGGCGACGCAGACGGCCGCCAGCAGGAGCGGCACTCGCGGCGACGGCCTCCTGCGAGCCCCTCGGCTTCCAGCGCCGCACGCACAGAGAGTGCACTGTGAGCCCAGCGATGAGGGTCCCGGCGAACATCCCCCACCAGCAGAGGGTTCGGTCCGAGCCGCTCGCGGCGCCCACTTCATCGCGCCATGCGCCTCGGTTGCACCAGCCCCGCCGCGGCGAGGCGTGCGGCCCGCCACGTCGGACCCCAGACGGTCCCCAGGACCCGCACCAGCGCAGGGACCGTGCCCGACACCGCGACGGCGCCGAAAGCGCCGCGATGACGGCCAGGCACTCAGCCCCGTCCCGACCGCCGCCGGGTAGCGACCGTCAGCGCACAGGCTGGAAGAAGTGCGGGTCGCCGCTCGGCCGTGAGCGTGAGGGCCTGCCCGTCGAGGCCCAGGCCCGCGCGAGGTCCAGGACCTGGTGCCGCGAATAGCTGGAGGGTCAGTGGTCGACGTGGCGAGCGTCGGTGGGGTGGTGGTAGTGCTCGGCCTCCCGATCGCCGCGATGTTGAGCACCGTGAGCCCTCGGGGATGAGCGCCGCTGTCAGTGGTGTTGGGCATGCGCGCGTACAGCGAGGGAGAGCGAGGCCGGTCGCGGGCTGCTTCACGTGGCTGAGGAAGTAGCCGGCGACGGCACTGTTGTTCGAGGAGGTCTCTCGAACATGAGCGCTGACCGCTCGTAGCCGCGCGCCCTCGAGGTTGAGGGACAGGTCGACGTTCTCGTAGTCGGCGCGGTGGTGACGCATCTCGTTGCGGGCGCCGACGAGGGCGACTCCTCGCCATCGGTGATGACGATCTTCAGCGAGTTCTCGGTTGGCGACCTTCGGCCTGAGGGGCCCGGAGCGTCTCGACGATGCGTACGCCGTAGCCGTCGTCGGCTGCACCGAGAGGTGCCGTCGGTGATCTGCTGATGGCCGTTCTCGTCCGCCTCAGACCGTAGTCGTATCGTAGGGCCATGAGCGCCATGGTGCGTCTCGGACTTCCCTGGGACGTCGACGACGATCGTGTCAGTCGGCGCGTCATAGCGTCGCCTGCTCGGCGGACAGGTCATCGAAGATCCTCTTGTCCGCCGGGTCGCTGAGATCGAAACATCGGGTCGGAGTGCACGGTGGGGGTGTAGCGGGTCGGTGAACATGCCGATGACGTCGTCGCGCGCGCCCGATCGTGCGCCTCGCGGCGCAGGACACTGTGGGGCTCTGTCGGCGAGGCGGTTGATGGAAATCCTGGCGCGCTCCCGGGCAGAGAACTCGCCAGGTCGGCGGTGGTTGGTGCGGGGAGGCAGGATGAGGACGCTCAGGCGCCACCAGACCCAGCAGGGCGGCGATCGGGGCCAGCAGGCGCCGGGCGAGACCGGGCGCCAGAAACAGCGATCAGTCTGCCGTCAGCTTTCGGGACTGAATCGGTGGTCGGCTGGGGTGGGAGGAGTGCCGGCGTCGCCTTCACGCCTTCGCTTGACGTCGGCGGGGCCGGGACCCCGGGGGCGCGGCGCGGGGGCGAAGGTGACGCCAGATGTGTGGGCGGCTCAGGCCTTGGGCCAGGCGACGACCAGGCAGACGGTGACGAAGGCGACAGTCGTGCCACCCGCGTCCAGCCGAGCCAGCCCGGCGACGCTGGCAGGGTGGGCAGGTCCGGCCACAGCGTGATGCCCCGGACGATCTGTACAGGCCGAGGCAGCGACGCCGCCGCCAGGATCAGGTGGGCACGTTTGCCCGGGGCCCCGGGCCGCAGCCGCCGCCAAACAGGCGAGGAGCGCGGACACGCAGCAGACCCTCGCCATGCGGCTGGGGGCGCTCGCCGCGCGAGGCGTGCTGTGATACCCCTACGACCAGCGCCAGGATGGTGAAGATGCCGAGGATCATGCCCTGAAGCAGTATCTCGGTCGGCACCGGTGAGGCGCGTCGACGAGCCTTCTGCCCGTCGGTCAGGGGCGCGCGACGCGGCGGCGAGTACCGTCCGTGTTCTGATCGGGTGTAGACCGCATGGCCTTGCCCGACTCACTTGTCGATAGCCGGGTGCGTCATGTACTCCATCGTGGTTCCGCCGTGGCCGATGATCGTGTGCCGCGTCGACGTCGGTACCAGGTGTAGCCGACCCTCTCGCCCGGCAGGCTGGACGCCGGCCGCGGCCTCCGCGGGCCACCCGTGCCTCCTGAGGGACAGCCGCCGGGGACGGTGCCGGTCAGGATCGCCTGGGCGTAGCGAGGTCATGTCCTCGGGTGCTCGCACCCCGGCGCCGGCTGGGTTGGGCCGTGCCGCTGAGTGACTGGCCGCGGCGCCCATTGGCCTGGACGTGGATGGTGCTGTCGGGAATCTCCGACTGGCAGCGGTGAGGTCGTATGCTCCATGCCCAGCGTGAAGAGCCGCTCGAGACGTAGACTTCAGGACTCGGCCCGGCGGCGCGCCTGACCTCGCCCAGAGCGAGGTGTCCCAGGTTGGAGTAGGCGAACTCGCCGCGCTTGCCCAGGGTTGGTGGTGCGGGTCTCGATGAGCTGGTCGGTGCTGTCGGTGAAGGGGTTGAGACCCAGGATGTCGCGCTCGCAGCACGAACCCATTTCCAGGTCCTGCAGACACCGGGATGCTCGGAGCGATGCGAGGCGAGCCACTCCAGGCACCTCGCCGGGCCGGGTGCCGAGGCTCGGGACGTGTGGACAACGGGTGCTCGCCTGACCTCGCCGCGGCGCGATGGCGTCGGCCAGGAGGCTGCCGGCGAAGGTCCCGAGTGATCGAGCCGATCTCCATGGGTGTGGTGGACGTGCACTGCTGGCCGGAGGCGGCGGTGCCGATGCCGGCGTGGCGGGCGCCCTCGGTGGTGATGGCGGAACATGGATGCCTCGGGGCCCGGTGGTCATCGGGCGAAGGCTGATGACCTGCTTGGCCAGGTCCTTGTCTCCGTGTGGAGAAGGTCTAGGCCTTGGCGCGTGCGCCCAGACGGCGAGACCGCCAGGGCCGGGCAGGCCCGCCAGGACGCGCAGGCCCAGAGGCAGGAGACCGCGCGACCGGACAGGAGTGCCGGGTCTGACCTGCTGCGGTACGAGAATCGGGAACGGTGGAGAGGTATCCGTGCTCGTGGGACCGAGCTGTCGGGCGTGATCGTCCACACGATCCAGCCACCTGGTCGGTCGATGTCGGAGCCAGCCCGACAAAAGAATGAATGACCGTCCACGAGAGGGAGGGTCGGCGGGAGCGACGTGGGGCGTCCCGTCCGTGATCCGTGAGGCGGGCAGCGGTGGCGCCGCGAACGGCCTCCCGTGTGGTTCCAGGTGTGCAGAGGGCTCTGGAGCGGTGGGGAGTGCTCCAATCAGGAGACGAAAGGCGCAACGAGTACTGAGTGCGCCCGACAATGCGCGTGATTCAGCGGTTCGTATGGCTCGGTGAAAAAGGTGGTTGCGCTCTGTCCTCGATTTGACACTCGTGCTCCGGGCTACTGGGGCGGATGTGTTGTGTCTCTGGACATGGGTGACGATTCTGTGTCACGACATAGGGTGACTACTTCGATGGGTCCTGGAGCTGAGGCTGACAGATGCTCCAGTTGTCCACGGTGACTGGCGGTCGGGTTGCGTCCACTCAAGGCGGGCGGCAATGGGGTCCCATGAACACCAGTGGACGCTGCGCTGCGCTTGCCGTTGTTCGTGGCTGCTACGCGCGCGGTGCGCATTCGGATCTTGGAGTTGACTCGCGCAGCGCCGTCACCTTTCGCCTCGCTGGTGAGGGCCGGTAAAGAGCTCATCGCCCATGAGCACGGGGTTATCGGTATCCGGGTGCCGAGCGCACCCGTTGTGTTGGCGCGCATCATGGAGGGCTCCTCACCTGCCAGGCCGCTATGCGCCACCACGGTTGCCCAGCGGCCCAGGGGCGAGCAGGTTCATCTTTGTGGTTACGGCAGGCGGGCGATTCTCGACTGTCGGGCGGGAGGTGCTCCATGCAGGCCGATATCGGACTCGTGTATCGCCAACCTCATACGGTTCAGCCGCTCCCTGATGCGCTGGCTCGTTTCCTGCGCTGCCACGTCAGGGACGACTCTCCGCTCATCGCACTCGACGCGGCACTTCACGATGGGCAGGTCACTGCAGAGCGGTTCGGGACTTTGCTGCGCGGCCCCTGGCTCGGCTCGGGCGTCGCATCGACTCGATCGCGCCAGCGACCAGCCTCGTTCTCCATGGAGACGCTGGCGCGAATGGACCGCGCAGGTTGAGCACTGAGCTTCGAGGACGGGGTGGAGATCGAGGGGTCGGCGAGGTGGACCTGGTGATCGAGGATGGGTGGTCGTGGAGCCGGACGGCTACACCCACCACTGCGACGATACCAGTTCGGCCTCGACCGTTGGCGCGACCGCCGGCTTGTCGCCCGCGGCTTCCTGCCGCTGCGCTTCACGAGGAAAGGACGTCTATGCGCATCAGGTCGTTCCGGACGTGCAGAGGGGCCTTGGGCGGTGGGGAGTGTCAAATCGGATACAAAGGCGGCAACGAGCACTGGGTGCGCTTAACAGAACAGGTGATTCCGCGGTTCGTGGCTCCACGGTGAAAATGGTTGGACCCTTGTCTCCCGATTTGGACACGAACCTCCTCGAGGGGCGCTTCCACAGTTCCGGTGATGTCACTTGCGCGGGGACGACAGGGGGTCGGCGGCAGCTGATGCCGGGGTACATGGGTCGTGCGGCGAGTGAGCGCGCGCGGGGATGAGGGGCACGCTCCGGCCTCATCCCAACACACCGGGTGAGGGGCGAGCGCTTGGACTCTCGCCGCGACCCCGATGGTCCGTGTTGCCGGCCCAGTTGCATCCGCAGGATCGCGCGAGAAGCACCTATCAGGACAAAAGTCCTTACCTCTATCGCAGAATGTTGTGGTTCAGATACAATCAAGGCTACAAGATGATGTGGCTCAATGCGGCTTCTGTGGTGCGTGCGGGCGTAGGGTCGGCACCGGTGCCGCGACCGACCCGCTCTCAGCAGGTAGTGCGCGGTCGCCGGCGGCGCCGGGAAGAACCGGCCCCATCCACGCTCGACAGGGCCCGCGAACAGGAACGAGAAGGACCATCGGAGAGCCCGTGCTCGAGACACCCGCCCCCACCGACACGCACCCCCGAGCCCCGTCGACGGCCCGGCCTCGACTCGGTTGCAGTCCCGCCTCCGATCCGAGTCTCGTGGCCCGCGGCGCATCCGATACTCGGCGGTCGCCCGGCGAGCGCCTCCCACCGGAGACGCCATCGCCACCATCACCGGTATCTGGGACCGCTCCGACTGGCGCGTCAGCGCCAACGCCAACCAGGGGCTACTCCCTGGGCGGGATGATGCTCAACACCTCCGGCAAGTCTGTCGCCAACTACTGGCTCAGCCAGGTCTGCCCGGCCGCCGCCGGCCCAGATCACCGCGATGCGGACCTCCCATCCGACCTGGACGTGTCGCCGGCTACTGCGCCGGCTGGTCCTCAGGACCTCCTCCAGCAGGGGCTTCAACGGCGTCCCCGGCCGTCGCCGCCGGCCCCGCAAAGCACTTCTCCTCCGCCGTCGGGCAGATCGTCAACTTCCTGGGCTCCCTCCAGGAACAGGTGGGCCCGGCGCAGGCCCTCCTCCTTCGGCACCTACGCCCCTTCGTCCGCCTGGACGACATGACCTACGCCCAGGTCAGCAGTGCGCATGCGAGGACTCATCTTCAACCTCAACGTCCCTCGCGCTGGGGCACCCGTGACGCCCTTCACCAACCCTCACCTGACTGGACCCTGCCTCGCGGACCTGCGCTGACGAGCACCCCTCATCGGCGATGACGTCTGCGACTTCGCGCTCACGGCGACCTCCAGGCGGAGATGGACCTCATCAACCGCGCCTTCATGGAGGTCGTGACCGAGGGGCGACGCCGAGGGCGCGTCTCACCTTCCCCCATCCCCCACCTACCAACATCACCCGCGACTTCGACTGGACGCCCCCAACACCGAGCACCTGTTCACCATGACGACGCAGTACGGCCTGCCCTACTTCCAGAACTATCATCAACTCGGCTCGACGGCATGATCCGCTCCATGTTGTCGTCTCCGGGCTACTCGACCTGCGCGAGAGTCGCTACGCGGCAACGGTCTGTTCGGCTCGGCCGAGCAGACCGGGTCGATCGGCGTCGTCACCATCAACGTGGCCCGGCTCCGGCACCTCTGCGCGCCGACGACGAGGCCGCCCTGACGCCGCTCGACGAGGCTCCTCGAGGATCGGCCGCGACACCGAGCTCAAGCGCACCGTCATCCAGCACCACATCGGCGCCGGCCTGTTCCCCTTCGCAAAGCGGTACCTGGGCACCTGGACGCCCACTTTACTCACACCCTGGGCGTCAACGGCAGCGAACAGAGATGATTCGCAACTTCGCCCGCGACGCCACCGACACTGAAACCGACCGCGCGGCCACGCCATAGCCTGCGTGCGCCTCCTGGACCACGTACGGGACAAGATGGTCGAGGTTCGGGGAGAGCCGCGGCCACCTCGCAACCTCGAGGCCCACACGCCGGCCGCACCACCACCGCTTCGCCAGGAGGACCGCAAGCGCTGCGGCATCCTCCAGGCCGGTACGGAGACCAACCCCTGCTACACGGGCTCCTCCCAGGTCCCCGTGACTCACACCGACGGCTTCGAGGCCCAGGAGATGCAGGAGGGCTCAGAACCAAAGTACGCGCATGCAGCACCGTCTGCCTGTACAGAACGGGCGGATCTCTCGGCGCGGCCTGCAAGGAGTTCGTGCAGTTCCTGACCGCCTTCTTGCGCCGTACATCACCATCACTCCGACCCCCTTCTCCATCTGCCCGTCCCGGCTACCTGGGCGAGCACCTCACCTGCGACAAGTGCGCCGAGGAAGGCTTCACCCAGGCCAGGCCGGTCCGAGTGCAGGTGTGGACGCGCGTCATGGGCTGCTGCGCCCGGTGCGCTCGCTTCGTATCGGAAAGAAAGGACAGTACGCCGACGGCGGATGTTCCTGGTCGCCACTGGCGGCTTACGGCGGCACCGTCGCCTGAGCGCGGTCAGCACCTGAGGAAGGGACGCCAGAGACCTTCGCTGGGCACCGTCGGATGATCAAACGACCGGCGCCCAGCAGGCTCCGGTGTTCTGACGACAAGACGTGAGGAAGGGAGCCACCGTGACCTCCCTGCCGAGAAGGTAAAGCCTCCCCGCACCCGTTCCGGCGGCGGGGAGAATTCCTCGGCCCGCCGACGACCTGGTGATCGCCGCTCGTCGCCATGAGCACCGTCGACTGGCCCAGTCACTGCCTGACCGCGACCGTCTTCCTGCAGGGGCTGCCCCTGGAACTGCTTCTACTGCCTGGCCGACCTCATCACACGCGCACGCGGGCGTCGCGCAGCCTGAGAGCAGCGCGCGCTCTGCTGCGCCGGCGCAGGCTGCTCGACAGCGTCGTCACTCACCGGCGGCGGCGGGCGCTGCGCCAGGACGCGCTCGACCGGCGCCGCGCGCGAGTCGTCAGGCATGGGCTTCCGCGTGGGGCTGCATACCGCCGAGCCCCTACCGCGCGGCGCCTGCGCGACCTGCTCGCTCGGGCTCCTCGCTGGGTGGGGCCTGGATGTCAAGGCTGCTGCGGGCACTACAGGGCCGTGGTCGGCGCGCGGGCCGGCACTGCGAGGGCCTGGGAGAGCCTGGAGGGTGCTCGTCGAGGGCGGCCGACGCGGCGAGCCGGACTTTCGAGTGCACGCACCACCGTGCTGCCCGACGTGACGGCCGACGACGCCGTCGAGGTCGCCCGGCGGGTGCACGCGGCGGAGCGCGCGTCTACGCCCTCCGGGCAGGCCCGCTCCGAGGACTGACGGCGAGTTCGACGTCGTGGCGCGCCCGGCTGGGACGCGATTGCCGAGCGCATGGCCGGGCGCATCGAGGCCCTGGGCTGGGGCGTTCACCTACCGCCCGCGTGGGGCCCGGCCGCCGGGAGCGGTGTCCATGGTTGGTGGCGGGGCGCGCTCCTAGCCTCAATTATGGTACGACATCCTGATCTCTTTGAACCGGACTCCGCGACCGACGAGGACTTTCCCCGGTGGTGGAAGCAGGTGGTCTCCCAGTGGGACGAGCCGTACGACTTCAGCACCATCAAGCTCCACCCCGGCGTCAGAGACTACCGAGATCATCCGCACAGCTTCCTCGTTCAACGGCCCCGACGCTGGTGACGAGGGCTCGAGCGGGAGGACAAGGCACGTACCGACACACCATGGCGCGAGCTACATCTACATCAGTGTCCGGCTGGTCGGACGCGAACGCGCTCGTCAAGATCGTCGGCCAGATGAAAGCGCAGACGCAGCGGCTCGCGGTCGCCTACGTCAGCAGGTGTTTCAATCTTCCGGCCGTAGTGGAGGAGAGGTGCCCGACGCTG